>Ga0256404_1000506_pt1 | contig 101710 bp, 85 predicted proteins | sample RumenRJG_01DNA_FD_185990 | JGI IMG/M metagenome (GOLD analysis project Ga0256404, IMG submission 185990) | Bovine rumen microbial communities from Lethbridge, Alberta, Canada - RJG_01 | ecosystem: Host-associated > Mammals > Digestive system > Stomach > Rumen | place: Canada: Alberta...
AAAAAGTTGACTCATAAACAGAGTCAAAGATGTATCAATTACACACAGAAAAGCAGAGGCTTTATTTCAACGAGGTCATCCGTCTTCATTATGAAGAAGGGATGGGTGAAGACAGAATTTCACGAATTCTTCCGATAGGACACTGCATCGAGATGGATTGCTATCTTTGCAATGGAAAAAGGAAGAATCTCCAAAGGAACAGTCATGAGAAAGCGAAAAGTAAAGCCGTAAGCCCAGCCGCAGAGCGAACAAGACAAAGTGCTCAAGAAGATGGTCAAGGAACTGGAGGCCCGGCTGTTGCAGGCCGAGATCAAGGCCGAGGCCTATGAAGAAATGATAAAAATAGCCGAGGCTCGATACAAGATCCCGATACGAAAAAAAACTGGCGCCAAACAGTGAGGGACCTGCGCGCAAAGGACTCCGGGCGATACAACGTCCGGGGCCTGTGCGTGCTGTTTGGCAAGAGCAAGCAGGCATATTACCAGTACGACGAGAACCTGGCCCTGGGCAAGGCCGCACGGGAGGAGTTCGCCCTCGAGTACATCAGGGGCATCCGGGCCAGGGACCCCGGCATAGGAGGCGTGAAGCTGTGGCACATGTACCGGAAGGAGTTCAGCTGCGACGGCCCGATAGGCCGCGACCGCATCTGCCGAATCATCGACGAGAACCGCCTCAAGGTGCGCCAGCGCAGGCGCAAGCCACGCACCACCGACTCCACGCACGGCCTGCCGACGTATCCCAACCTCGTCAAGGACTTTATCCCGTCGGCGCCCAACCAGCTTTGGGTCAGTGACATAACCTACATTCAGGTGATGGACGGGGCTTGCGGCTATCACTTCTGCTACCTGTCTCTGATCCTCGACGCTTACAGCGAGGAGATCGCGGGTTGGAGTGTCGGGCCGACGCTGGACACCGAATATCCGATAGCCGCCCTTAGGATGGCTCTCAAGCGCATCGAAGGCAAAGACGTCAGTCTCATCCACCACTCAGACCGGGGCTGCCAGTACGCCAGCGGCGGCTATGTGGAGATGCTCCGCCGCAGAGGGATATGCATCAGCATGACCGAGTCAGGAGACCCGAAGGAGAACGCGCAGGCCGAGCGCATCAACAACACGATGAAGAACGAGCTGCTCAAGGGCAAGGTCTTCCATTCCCTGGAAGAGGTCATCGCGGCCACGGCTCTGGCGGCAGACTTCTACAACAACCGCCGACCGCACATGAGCATCGGCATGATGACTCCGGCAGAGGCCTCCGAGACATCCGGGGACAGGGACTTGAGATGGAAGAGCTACAGGATGATGGCAATAAAAAGCAGGAATAGCTTGGATATAGCTGAGATTCCTTTACCTTTGCCCCAGCGTCATGGGTCTCCTTCAGACCTCCGGTCTTCAGTCAACCCATGACAGCGATAAGAGCCAGGCAGTCAACCCTAGACAGTATTAACAATGTAAAGCCAACTTATACAAGTAATAATTTATCAACCAGAGTCAACCTAAATCAGGAAAGGAAAGGCCTGACACACTCCCCTGTTTAGCAATGTCAATAATTGATGTTTACTTAAACCCCACACGTGAGGATGACTGTTGCAAAATTCGCTCGCTGTCGCAATAGCTGGATAGAGCGTCTATGAGTTTAGTTTTGCTGCCAAATAGGATATGGTTGATGGTGTGTTTTCGGGCCACGTTCTCAATTTGGCCTCCGCTCAACTCATAACGCTCGCTTAGTGTGATGGCATCTTTCAGTCGCAACCCTTTGACCATCGAACGCCATATCTTGGCCCGAACATTGGAATCGGGTCGTTCAAACCTCAGTTTGTAGAGAAATCTTCTCTCAAATGCACTATCCAGGTTACACTCAAGATTTGTAGTGGCAATCAAGATGCCGCTCAAGTTCTCCATTTCTTGCAGAATGATGTTTTGGATGGAATTTTCCATCTTGTCGACGGCACTTTGGGCACCATTTTTGCGCATCCCGAAGATTGCATCGGCTTCGTTAAACAGCAAGATAGGTGTCTGCTTGCTGCGTTTTACTGCTTCACGGTAACGGTCAAAAACCGCTTTGATGTTCTTTTCGGAGTCGCCCACCCACTTGCTTTTGATTTGTGGCACATCAACGAGCATGATGTCACGACCGGTGTGTCGAGCCAGTTGATAAACAGTCTCAGTCTTTCCTGTTCCTGCTGCACCATAAAATAGGCAGGCAAATCCCTGCCTTAGTCCGCTTTTCTTCAGGCGCTCAACAATTTTGTCATATTTTTTGGGAGAGAGCAGTGACTCTATTTCGTGCACTCGTTTCTCCATATTAGTACTGTAAAATAGAGTTTTAGCCTGCAGGTTGCTGTGAAGTAGCAAATTGCTTACATTTTCAGATTGCTCGCAAAGTTTAAACTCAGAGAGCAACGTGTGTTTCACATGGTCGGTAATGCCCACTCGCGACGTGTCGGCAAGTCCATCTTCAATTTTATGTTCTACAAGATTATTTTTCATGAGGATGTGGTTGCCTGTGCGCAAGGCCACACACGCATTGCGATAGTCTGAGACATGTGAGAAAATTTCTTCAAATTCATTGAATCTGAAAATATTGTCATCGTGTATCACTACACGGCAACACATCCACGCCAGCAGTAACCAGTCGTACTTACTCTTAATGCCTAGCGAATGAAACTCTTTTACAAAGTTGATGTCAGGGTTGAGGCGCATAATCTCCTTCAGTTCATTGTATACGTCTTCGGCAGTCATTGATTCTGATCGCAAATCATCAAACATATTGTCCATCTTCTCAAAAAGCAGGAAACCGTCAAGACCACTCATTTCGGGTTGCCTATAGGCCTCGTTGCGCTTGAGGCAGTTGATTACGTGCCGTGACACGTAAAAACTGTCTTTGTCTTTGGCATCGCGGTAGCGCAGAAGATGCTTGCGCACTAGCACGTCTAAATCGCCAGCAAATGATAGTGCTTGAATGTTGGTCATATCGAATTGTATGGCAAAATCGCCGTAGTCCACTTGGTATGGTCCTCGTTGCAAACTCACACTCAGCAGCACCGCCTGTAGTTCTGTTACTCCGAATGTGTCGCTCAGCAGTCCTATCTCTTGAGAGAATTGTAAGAAAAACTGCTCATTCAATTTGCTCCCAACGGAGCCTTCGGCAACCTTATCCATTGCCATGAGCAACGTTGGAATCTGGACTGTATAAATCCTTTTTTTTCTCTTGCTGTTAGTTTCTTTCATTCTACTATTTTTTGTCGTTACTGATATTTAAATTTTCCTCCTTTTTGAGAAAAATAGAAACAAGGCGATGAAAATTTAAAAAATGCCATGTTTTTTACCTTTTTTAACAGCACTTTGCAAAAGTAACATGCCCATGTGCCAAAACTCGGCACAGTTTTCATTTTTTTATAATAGCAAGGCAGAATCACTAATAATCAGGATTTCACATTTATTTGCAAAAAAAAGTTGCCGTTTCTTTTGAATTTTTTTGAGGATGTTGCTATTATTATAAGCACATAAACTAAAACGATTATTCACCCATAAAACATTTTTAGACTATGGCACTAAGAATTAATAAGGACACTCATTTTGTGGATGCCACAATGGTTGACGGAACATGCGACTGCGTCTTGTTTCAAGGCACCGTAATCGAGGCTGGTGCATGGCGTGATGAAAGCAATCTTAAAGAGATTAAAATTGGCGACGGGGTGACCGAAATCAGAACTGGCGCTTTTGAGAATTGCACGGCGCTGACCAAGGTGGTTCTTCCAGAGTCGGTGAAGATTATCCGCAGCGGAGCCTTTGCCGGTTGCACGGCCCTTGAGACTGTGGTAACCCCCAGCACTTTGCAAAGAGTGGAATGCTGGATAGACCGTGTCTCGAAACTGACTACTTACAATGTCACTCCTTCCCTTTTGACTAAGGGACCGGAGATCAGCTTGCTCTACAAGGGCGACTATGACCCGCACTTCTGGGACTAAATTTAATGCATAATGCACAATGCATAATGCACAATTTCGTTAGACACTTGAAGGACCATTCTACTATAAAACAACAATGGAAAATACTTTAAAAGAACTGGCTAATGCAAGTGAGAAAATGAATCCTATTCATGCCATGAGATTGCTCACGAAACTCTTTGTGGATAATTGCGGCGTGAGCTCTGGTTATCGTTCGGTAGCATACTATGCCATCTGGGATTGGCTTGCTGACGTGGCACCGGCCGACATCATGCCGCTGCTGTGCGAGAAATGCACCGAGGAACTGCTTGCTGACTACGACATAACTCCCATAAATGAAGAGAACACCATCAGACTGGTTAAGGAAATGCTCGACCAAGGCCTCGACCATGACACCGCAGCAGCACTGTGCCGCGGCTTCAAGACTATGAATAAATAATTTTTTAACTAATTGTAAATCAACAAAAAATGGAAAAATTATTCTTAAGTAACAGATTCGCGCAGTTGGTGAGCGGCGGTCGAGGATATGACAGAAACTGTGCCGTGGTCATCGATACCGATGACTATGAGATATTGATGTCCCTAGAGCGGGAATATGCTAAGAAACTTGCCTTTTGTGAAGTTACGGAAGCTGCTTCTTATTTTGACTTTACTGGTCATGAATATAAGTTCAAGAGCCACGAACTATATGTATTTGATGGCATTCCCTACGATGTGATTTACAGCGAGATAGTTATCTACTATGATGACGAAGAAGGGAAACCTTGCACCAAGAAATATCATAGCACATGTTGGTTTGACATCTCTCGAGCATTTCACGGGGATATTGCCAAGCTGGAGGACACGATTGTGCGGCTCTATGACGACTTTGACGAAGACACGCTGCGGCTGCGCCATCTGCTGGAATTGCGCAAGCGCATGATTAATAGCGAGGCACTAAAGCGTCAAGAGAAACTATTGCCCGATATCATTGCGTTTAACGATGCTCTCACCCAGGCACTTCATGAAATGCTTGACAAGGCGCATTACGCATGGGAAAAACTGTCATTACTAAACACTACAGCGCAGCGCCATGTGACAAAGTTAAGCATAAAGCTCTTTTTCGGTGACTACCCTAAGCTTCACCCTGTGCAAGACAACAAGAGGGAAACACTGTGGGCGGCATTGCACGATTCGGAGTTGAACCCTCTCTATGATTCTGGTATCTCATTAGGAACGCTTAGATTTCCTGAGGACTTGGCAATGAGTTTTGACTCACTGATTGGCATGGACTGCCCACCACCCAACTGGAACGAGGGCCTTGACCAGGAGTTGACCAAAGATTTGCACCTTACGAGCGCTTTCCACAACGTGTTTGATCACATGAATTTTGCCATTACCGATTTCATCTATGTGCGCAACTTTGTCGAGGAAATGGAAGTAGAGTTTTCATGATATGAATAACAGTGACAACATTATCAACCGCATAAAGGCATTTTCTGGACTTGCAGCATTCGTAAGCGAAGGGGAAGGTCAAGCAATGCTCGACCACTTCATGAGGTGTTATGAAAGAGGCCAACTGATGGAACCAAAGCTAGTGTTGAATATGCTCCTTCAGGAGTTTCAACGGCAAGACCCACTCTACTGTTGGGAAGAGCAAAGAACTATCTGTTATGCTCTACGGCGTTGGGTGGCGGTAATGGCAGGCCAAGGTAAGGGATACCGAGAAATTGCCAACATCCAACCAACAAACGATTATGAGCGGCTTTATGTTGATGCTGCAAAGCTTGTTGTCGCCGAGAATTATGAGAATATGGGGTTTGAGGTATCGTTTAAGCATGCCTGTCACATGCTCGACAAGATCAATTCCGAAACAGCCGATTCTCTATGTGTCGCTGTAGCAGATGGGCTGAATGATGGAATTGATGAATTCGGGCTTACTGCCGATGACTGGGATGCTGTGGAGCGATTGCGCAAATTTTATGAGCGATTCCTGAGTGACCATGACCCCGAAGTCGATGTCGAAGCTGTGATAGGCGAGGTGGATTTCGAATTGCATTCATCAATCATTATCCACCGCTACCAGGGCTATAAAAAGATGGCGTCTTTTCACTTTGGCCTAGATCGAAACGGCAAAACAATTTCAGGCTATATCCTTGCCTTTAAAAAAGTAAAACAATGATGACATTTAATGAATTTAAGCAACTTGCGGATAATCCACCCCGCAAAGATGAGCCGTCAGTCTTCAAGGTGGCAGTGTATGGCATCGATACCATTGAGATGGACCAAGAGAGTGAAAACGGCGACATAGAATCGCCCAGGCACAGAGAGTATTATCCCGAGTTTCCGCTTTACTGCTACCATGAGGTGTTATCGGCCACTCTGCACGATGCCGAGGCAATGATGATGCGCTTGTTTCGAGACGTTCCCAATGCCTATTGCGCGGTAATCACCGAATTGCCATTTGGTGATGACATTCGCTCGGACTATGTTTCGGTGCGTGTGTATGACAACAACGGAAGCCTTATTGACACCTCAAAATGCTCGAGTTTTATCACCGAAGAGCGTGACGACTACCGCCATTTCAGGGGCAGAGAACCCGAAGAAATCCGATTTGAGGAAGGTGACATCGTGGAAGTGTTCGGTGGCGGCTGCGTGAGCCTGGCAGTGGTTGTGGGCCTGCCGCCATCGGTCGAGTGCTGCTTTGGCATTGCCACAAGAATGTGTGGCAGCAACAAGCGCAACCGTGAGATGACTCAGCAGCAATGGGAGGATTGCTGTTTCAACCGCGGATACCTAGTTGATTTCACCGACGACTGCTATACCGTCGTTGACGGACCGGGCTACATACATCATGAGCACATCCCCTCGTGGTGTGTGTTCAAACCCCACTTCCCCATCCCTAAACATATAGAGGAAAAACTCCATCACGACTACCAAGCCACCATCGAAGAAAATGGCCCCACCAGCGAGCCATCGTGATAACCTCGGGCAGATTTATTTTTTCACCACATTCAATAACGAAGTGCAAAATTTCGTTCTGAATGGCCCTACACACATTTTTGTCGTTCGCGACTTAATGGCGGATTGGGGATGGGGCTTCACATGCCCCCAGCCCCTCCACAATCCGTTATTACGTCGCGCAAAATCTAACTTTCAACTAGCAATACAAAAAAAGGAGACCGAAGTCTCCCCGAGATTAACCAACTTTGTATTGCGATATGTATTATCAATTAACCTCGCAGCAAAGGTCGCAAATTTTCGCCTTACTGCAAAGAAGGACTCCGAGAAAAGTTATCGCCTCGATAGTGGGGATATCCCAAAAGGCAGCGATTTTTCTACCATATCCAGTGCATTAATCCGCAAAATTCAGTATTAAATCAATCGAAGACCTCGTAAAAAACCGAATTTCGACTGCCCAAAGAATGTTTTCTTCCGGCAACTCGCTAATTTTGCACTTGCCACTTGACTCTACATCTTTCTTGATTTGCACGCTCATACCTTTGCTACCGCCAATGTTCTGTTTTGCTGTAACTCGAAATGCGTATATCATATATTTATGTTTTTTGATTCGCAGCAAAGTTACACCTACAATCAGCAACATCCGTTCCAATTAGATTATAATCTGATTTGGGGAGTTGAGAATCGTGTAATCAGCGTTCATAATCGCTCCATTGGAGTATATGACACCGTGTTGTTCCAAGATGCCGTGTTGGTCGTGGATATGACCGAATAGATGTGCTTTTAGGTGAAGGTCGGATAGCTTCGTGAGTATCTCTTCTGATCCGTAGTTGATATTATCATCAAAGTCAAGTATGCCGTATGCAGGAGAATGAGTTATCAAAATGTCTGTGTCGCTTGGTATTTTCTCGTAGTTTCGGCTCTGGCGCTCGGTTATACAATCTGCCATAAACATCGGAACACCATAAAACTTCACGCCGTCAATCTCAATTCCTGAGTTGGAGAGTTGATGTACGTTGTCAGGTAGTCCGTCAATGTTGGCTCCATAGAGGCAATCGTCGTGGTTGCCACAGATAAAGATTTTGTGTTTGTATGGCAAGTCACAAAACCAATTGAGGAAATCGAGGGCCTCTTGTTCTGTGCCAACCATACAGAAGTCACCTGAATGTACTACCACATCGGCCTCGGGTAAATCCCGGAGCCGATGGTGGCAGTTGTGAGTGTCGGAAATGTGGAGTATTTTCATTAAATAAGGCCTGATTCGATTGCGTTGAGTGCTTCCTTATCGGAATATTCAAAGGCATTTATGAAGTTAATATCCGGATAACGTTCTGTAAGCTCTTCGTTATTGCGAACTTTAACAGATATGTCCGAAAGAGATTTCTTTAACCCAATGCGCATTGGCAACGCGCATTATCGTTTCAGCCATATTGCAACCGGCACCACCGACTGCAAGAATCATTGTCTTACTCATAGTCTTTATGTAGTTGTTTACTCCGGGCAAAGTTAGCGTTCAGATGTCTCAATTTTCGATACGGCATCCGCAAACTACAATCCATAGAACGTCTTTACTCTATCGTCTAACCAATCCGGATTCTCTTGTGTCAGTTTCTGATAAGTTAGAGGACTTTGCTCAATGACGATCGTCTTTCTGTTTGATTTCTTAGCCCAGTTTTTAATGGCTTTAAGAATAGCATCGCCGTGAGCTCCAATTACATAGGAGTAAAGAGTATGGTAGTTTGAATATTCATTGTTGTGCTCACTGAGAATATGAGTTGGATCATAGAGTATCGGAGCATAGATCAGTGTCTTTGCATGATTGTAAGCGTTTATATATTCAGATTGGTCTTGGGTGTCCTGTGGTCCTTTTACCAACCCGATTAGATGACTGATAGATTGCTTTATCCCTTCAAGGTATTGAGGCTGCTCAGATTTAAGTATAAGATTTGTCGTTTCTTCTACAATGGTAATCCTTCTGTTGTTAAGGGCACTCCTGATACCCGATTGCATATACAAGTTCTTGTAGCTCGAACCATATTTTTTCTCAGTCGTAGCATCTTCAAACATTTCGGTGAGTTTCGACTCCAAGAAAAGTATCGTATTTCCGTCACTACTTACAAGAGCGACATCAACGCATGAAGGACGACCAATAACCTTGTTTCTTACCTCAAAGAAAGCTTTGGTAAACTTTTTTGTTTCACCTCCGACTTTAAGTGTGATTGAGATTCCCTCTTTGGGTATATAAAGTTTGTAGAACACCAGTAATGGGAGAAGAGCCGAGGAAACTACTGAATTGATTTTAGTTATCTCTTGTCCTACACCTTCAGTCACAGCTTGAAAAGCAGCATTAAATGCTTCCTTATTTTCTGAAGAGACTCCAAAACGCTCTCGGAACAAGGCAGTGAATGAGTCGTTATCAAAAAGTAATTCTGCGCCACTTTTTGATAAGACTTTGGGGAATTTCAATGAATTCCTAAATTGCTCAGCAATTTTTTTAATTTTGTTTTTCTGAGTATTTGTCATACTTGATATCTTTTGTATAGAGAAATGTATACACGGAAGTTTACTATTTCGGTTCTGCCCATTACCTCTCAGTCATTTTTGAGACGGACAAGTGGATGGACAATCACAAAGTTCCACCGGATTTTCAAACATACTTACTCCAATTTTCACACAATTTGAATTTATTCCTTGATTATATTCAGTGGCAAAAGGTCAATTTTCGGAATCAAACGTTCAGCAGAAGCAGGATATTCGCCCCAATTGCTTTTAACTGTAACTAAAGGTTTGACTCTAACGCCATCCGATTCTATATTAAGTCTACATTTGTTCTGTGCTACGCTCTCAATTATTACGGGCACCAAAATGTTCAGGTTCTCCTCATTAAGAAAACAGCTGCCGGACATCCAGACCATATCCCCGACATTGAAAGTATTTTCGTTTTCAAGCCTTGCACCTCCCGGATTATTGGCATCATAGAAATATGACGATATAAATTCGCGGTTGGCGTTGAATACCATTTGAAATTCCGGGGATTCATCGTAATCCTCTGTTTCAAATATTTCGTCTGGAATGCCATCTATTTCGGATTCAACAAATGTAGAATTCCCATGTCCGTGTTCCGGTCCGATAATCTGATAGACAATCACGTCATTATCAGTTTCCTTATGAGTTTTAAGGGCTGCTTCTGCTTCTTCAAGAGAATAATAGTTACCAATCGTATCAAGAGAAACATTATAGAAATGTTGTTTTTCGTCGCGACGTGTCGCAATCAGCGATTCTTCTCCTTTTGAAAGCAATCTTAATTTATAAAGACTTACTTCAGGATGTTCCAATTTATTCATCTTCGGGAAAAGATTTTTGGCAAATTTAGTGATTTTCAGTGGGTTTACAAAACAGTTTGTTGTAATTCTCCATGCCGAGGATTGATTTTAGCTCGTCTTCGGTAATGGGCGGATTCCAGAAGCAAGTGCAAAGTTACGCTATTTTTCTTTAATCATGTCTTTGGGCTTTCGAAATCCGTTTTTCTTTCTTGGCCTGTTGTTTAATTTTTCGATAATGCTCTTGACATATAGCCTTGAAATACCCCTAAAGTCCGTCTTCTTCGGAATATATTGCCTGATGAGCCCGTTCATGTTCTCGATGGCTCCCTTCTCCCAAGAGCAGTACGGATGTGCGAAGTAAACTTTCGTGTTAAGTTCCCTCGCAATGATTTCGTGTGCGGCAAACTCCGGCCCGTTGTCTGTCGTTATCGACCTTACAGGCAGACCGCTCTCCCGTATGAGCCTCACCACGGCGTTTGCCAGTGGAACGGCCTGCTTTCCCGTATCGAGTTTCTCCATGAGCATAAAGCAGCTCTTCCTCTCAACCAGAGTAACGATGGCACCTTTGCCTTCCTTTCCTACGATGGTGTCCATCTCCCAGTCTCCTATGGTCTGTCCATAGTCCGTTTCCGGTCTTTCGTCAATGGAGAGCCGGTTGGGAATATGCGCCTTGGTGGTAAGCAAGGACTTTTGCCTTGGTCTGCCTCCATGCCTGAGGTGCTTTCGGATGTTGTCCCCGTAATGTGGGGAAAGGGCCGCTATCCAGTTGTATATGGTTGACTTGGACACCGTGATGCCCTCTTTCTTGCCAAGCCATCCGGCGACTTCCTCCGGCGACCACTGCTCCTTACGGATAAGTTCAAAAACACGGCTGCGTACATAGGGAGCGATACGGCGATTGCCCGGTGTCCTTGCCTTACGCCGTTTGACTTTCAATACGGCCGCACGTGCGTCATAAACGCCTTTAGCATTAGCATTACGCCTTCGCTCACGAGAAACCGTGCTTACTGACACACCAATAGTCTCGGCTATGAAACTAAGTGAGAATTTCTTTTGGAGTAGCACACTTATTGTGTATCTTTGCTCCGAGGTTAATTGTTTATACATTGCAATACAAAATTAATTAATCTTAGGGAGGGGAACGAAAGATCTCCTCTTTTTTTGTATTGCTTAAGTCATCCGCCAATGCTCTTTGGGGGCTTCGCGCCCCCAGCCGCAAGGCAAACCTCCGCGGTGTTTTTCATGTATTATGCACCTCAGAGTTTTGCACTTCTAATTGGAATTAGCAAATGAAGTTACCGGTGTCTCCGGCACAGGTGTTCCACCTTGAAGTGATTGAAATGATTTTGTTTTCAGGGCTGACCTCTACGGCGATGAGAGAATAACCAAAGCGGTCACGGGGAAAACCGGAGCCCGGAATGCAAGGCGTGTCCCACCACTCGCCGTTTCCACAGAAATAGAAACGGTTGCCATTGGAGGTATAAACATTGAATGATTCTTCTGAAATAACGATACACCAAGATGTCATATCAAGATATTGTCGAGCGTCAGCGTAATTTCCGATACGATCAACCGTATAGTTAAATTTCATCTCCGGTTCTTCAATCGGTGCCATTGGTGACATTTCCAAGATTTCGCACACAGTCTCGGGGTCACACTCATTGAAAGTGTTGTCGAAAAAGTCAAAACCGGGTGTCTGGTCAATGACCCTTAGAATAAGCCGTACACGACTCACATCATCGGGGTTGTTGATGTTGATAAGTCCCGCAATATTCCATTTCAAAATGCCGATAGCAAATTTTGACAGTCGGCTATTAAGTTCAGGAAACAATGCGAGATAGTTATCAACCTCACTCTCTGATCCAAGCTCGGCAAACCACCATGCAATTTCTTTTCTGTATTGTTCGTCCATAATCACGATACAAAGATAGCAATGTAGTGTCTCGAAAAATGGGACACCACATTGCTATCTTTGCATCGGAATATTAAAAACATCAGAATGTGAAGACAAATGAAGATTCGCGAATGGGATTTAAGCGCATGTCGGCTGAAAGCCGGTGCGCGGTGGCGAAGCCATCAATACCCATCGCAATAGAAGGACATGACGTAAAGATATTTACTGACAATATTGAGGAAAACGCCTTGGATCAAATCAAGGAACTGCTTTCGATTGACGTATTTTCCGACAAGAAGATACGCATTATGCCTGACGTACACGCCGGGGCTGGTTGCGTCATAGGGTTTACAGGAGACCTCGGCAACAAGGTCATTCCCAATATTGTTGGCGTTGACATCGGCTGCGGCATGCGGGTCCTCAATCTCGGCAAACTCTCAGAAATTGATTTTCACGCATTCCACGAGCATATCCGTGGCAATGTGCCTTCGGGTATGATTGTGCGTGAGGATAGGTTCGGTTTCAAGCCTCTTGTCGGCGAGGAAATGGAAATCTACCGAGAGGCAAAGCAACTTGTGACCGAACTTTACTGCTATCGTGAGCTTAAAGACTCAGGGCGTATCAACAAGGCTATCGGTTCACTCGGCGGCGGCAACCATTTCATTGAGCTTGACAAGGATGATGAAGGCAATGTTTACCTTGTGATCCACACCGGTTCGCGTAACCTCGGCAAGCAGGTGGCTGACATCTATCAGGCAAAAGCGGTGAAGCACCTTACCGATGGTGCCGACGAGTTTGAGGAAACAATCAAACGCACCATTGAGGAATACAAGGCAGCAGGTCGTCGGTCGGAACTGCAGGGCATCATAAAGCAGATGCGTAAGGAGCATAAGGACGCGGAGCCGAATCTTCCCGCCGCACTTTGCTATCTCGAAGGTGAAGGGCGCGAGCACTATCTCCACGACATGCGCCTCTGTCAGCGGTGGGCTGTGCTCAACCGCAAACTCATATCGCTCTTGCTCATGCGTTTCTTCCCCGGTGTGGCGGTGAAAGATGAATTTGAATCCGTCCACAATTACATCAGCGATGAGAACATCATCCGCAAAGGCTCTATATCCGCGGGCGTGGGTGAACGTTGCATTATTCCCCTGAATATGCGCGACGGCTCCCTGCTCTGCACCGGCAAGGGCAATCCCGACTGGAACTGCTCTGCGCCTCATGGGGCAGGACGAGTTTTGAGCCGTACTCAGGCCTACGAGAAAATCACAATGGAAGACTTCGAGGCATCCATGAAGGGCATCTACTCGGAATCAGTCAACGACTTCACCCGTGACGAGTCTCCGATGGTCTATAAACCGGCAGAAGAAATCATTGCCAACATTGGGGACACCGTCAGCATAGACACCATCATCCGTCCAATCTTTAATTTCAAGGCATCAAAATGAAAATCACTGATAGTCCCACAAAAATAAACCGACGTATAGACAACGTTGAGCCTTTTTATATTGGCAATTTCCATAATTGCATTAGCTCAATTGCAAAGGAACTAATGCCGGATGTTTCGTCCACACTAAAAGAGTTAGGATGGGACAAGGAGTTTATTATCTATTATTTTTCAGACAAACAATTTGTTCGTCTGTATTTGCGGGTAGCTTATGTGTCAACTTACTTTCTTGATGGTACCTGGGAAGAAATCAAGACTCGATTACCCAAAATCATTCCGTTATTGAAACCCGTCGTGGAACTTCGGAAAGAAAAGAACGGAGAACTATTATGGATAAAGAAAAACGTTAAAGATTTGCATTGGGTAAAGATAGATGCTCCTTGTATATTCTGCGAAACATATAGAACAAACAACAATTTACCATGAGTATGAAAACAATACAATCGCCGGATGGAGTTGCTCTCCTGATGGAAAATCTCTGGCTTCGCCATAAAGCCGGAATGAAGCAACGCCCTTGTAATGTATTCGTGGTAGAGTTGCCTCCACCGACAGAGGAAGAGTTGGCGGCAGCCCGCAGAAATACACAGGTGAATGTCCGTCAGGATGATGACCCCGAGGAACTATATGGCGCATGGATTTAACAGACTGTGACAAATGAAGAAATTTTGACTTCGATTCATGATTATACCCAATCCAGTATCACAAAATGTGACAGGATTGGATTAAATTTGCGGTGTAAAACTCAAACAGATATGAACCAACTGCAAAAATACACTTGGCTGATTGATACAATCTGCCGTGCCGGGAAGATTTCGCATAAGGATCTTTCCGAACGCTGGTCGCGAAACAAAAATTTCAGTGACGGACACGAACTTCACCGTGCCACATTCAACCGGTGGCGCGATGCAATCAATGAGCAGTTCGGAATTAAGATTGACTGCCAGAAGGTTGGCGGTTATCTTTATTATATCTCCAATCCGGAGGATATTGACGAAGATAAGCTCAAAAAGTGGATGCTCGACTCGTTCGCTGTCGGTAATATCATCGGAGAAAATCTCTCGTTGAAGGGTCGGATATTGGTTGACGAGATTCCTTCCGGGCGTGACCATCTGACCACCATCATGGAAGCTATGAAAGAGAATAGGGTCGTGAATATCACATACCGATCTTTCAAAAAGTCGCATAGTTACACCTTTCCGATAGAGCCATACTGTGTAAAACTGTTTGAGAATCGCTGGTATGTGTTGGCGCATAATGTTCACTATGATGACATAAGAATATATGGACTCGATCGAGTGGAAAGTGCAGAGATGACTGACCAGACTTATAAACTCCCCAAGGACTTTGATGCTGCTGAATATTTTTCAACAGCATACGGCATTGTATTGGATTATGATGTCAAGCCCGAAAGAATAGTGATTCGTGCCAACGAAGACCATAAATATTACCTGAAATCACTTCCACTTCATCATAGCCAGCGACTTATTGAGGACTATGGCGAGTATGCCGATTTTGAGTTGTATCTCTCGCCGACGTATGACTTCATAATGAAGTTGCTCCATGTTGGCTCGATGATAGAAGTCGTGAACCCTGCATCACTTCGCAAGACTATGAAAGACTGGATTTCAGATATGTACGAACTTTATAAGAACGATTGAGAATGATTGGAACTATTATAGGAGATATTGCTGGCTCAAACTACGAGTTTGACAATACGTCGGACTACAACTTCAAAATGTTTGGAGAAGATAGCAATTTCACAGATGACACAATCTGCACGATTGCCATAGCCGATGCCATTCTGAACAGCGTTGATTATCAGACATCCATGCGTCGGTGGTGTCGTAAATATCCTCATCCAAAAGGTGAATATGGCAGCTATTTCTTAAACTGGGTGTTGCGCCCCGATCCTTATCCGTACAATAGCTTTGGCAATGGCTCAGCGATGCGAGTCTCGCCTGTTGCATGGCTATTTGACTCGGAAGAACAAGTGAGAATTGAAGCTGAAAAGACAGCCGAGATTACACACAATCATCCCGAGGGTATAAAAGGAGCCATCGCAATTGCCGTTGCCATTTTTCGCATGAGAACGGCTAAAGAAAAATCCTCAGTAATTTTTGAGCATGTTGCTAAAGAGTTTTACGGAGATGATATTTTCAGCAATTTACCCCCAAAAGGAGTCTTCGATGTAACCTGTCAGGGGTGTGTACCTCTTGCTTTATATCTTGCCTCCCTTGCGAGTGACTTTGAAGATGCGATTAGACTTGCCGTGTCTAATGGAGGAGATTCGGATACCGTTGGAGCTATTGTTGGTTCTCTGGCAGAGGCACAATACCCGGTAGCCGAGGATATGCAGCAAGTCGCCATAAGCTATCTTCCAACGGAAATGCAAGAAGTCTATAACCAATTTGAAATGAAAAGACGATGCAAGACTTTGTAGCAATAGACTTTGAAACAGCCAATGGCCGACGCTCCAGTGTGTGCAGCGTCGGTATTGTGATAGTGCGAGGCGGTAAGATTGTTGACAAATTCTATAGCCTGATTCATCCTGCTCCCAATTATTATACATACTGGACTACTGAGGTTCACGGACTCACCCGCCGAGACACCGACGGGCAACCGACATTCCCGGAAGTGTGGGCACAGGTTGCAGATAGAATCAAAGGGCTGCCGCTGGTAGCACACAACCGTCCCTTTGATGAGAGTTGCTTGAAGGCGGTATTCGAGGAATATGGCATAGAATATCCCGGTTACGAATTTCATTGCACTCTTGCCGCATCCCGTCGCTGTCTTGATTTACCCAGCCATCAGCTCCATTTATCGGCAGCCGCATGTGGTTATGACATGGAGAACCACCATCACGCCCTCTGCGATGCCGAGGCTTGCGCTGCTATCGCATTAAAAATACTTTAACCCCAATAAGAATATGAACGAAACAGTTATTGCTGTCGGGAACGGAGGATATAATCTTGCCACCGACTTAATCGCAGCCGAATTATTTACGGATGCTCAACTCATAGTTTGTGATACCAACCAGAAGGACTTAGAAAAGAACTCGGTCAATGCGTCTGAGACCTTCCTTCTTGAAAAGTTACACGGGAAAGTAAAATCCGGTGATACGACTTTTGTCAAGGAGATTGTCGCAAAAGCTTCGGAATCAGTGATAGTCTGCGCCACGCTCGGCGGAATGACCGGCAGCAAATATGCTCCGCTGATTGCTTTAGAGGCAATATTGAAGGGCAAATTTGTCTGCTCGTTCTTCTCGATGCCCTACGAATTTGAAGGAGAGCAAAAGACTAAACGTGCCAGGAATGCCCGGATGAAGTTGATAGTTTCATCATATTTTGCTGTTCAGCAAAACAATGACAGACTGAAAGAGGTGGCATCTCTCGGCCTAAACGACATAGATAAACCATTAGTCGGCACAATCAAATCAGCAATGAGTCATAAGTCGCTTGTAGAACTCGCCGATACAAAAAATAATGATTCTTTACAAGCATATATTCCCGAGGAATATCGCGTAAATGATATGCCATTGGTATGGATACGCAGTAACATCTATCACGGAATTTCGGATGATGAAAGAAAAAACATCTTCAATCTGTATTAAAAAGGATAAAATCAGATTCTGTCACCAAATCTGATACACGGCTGTTCTACCTTTGCAGAGTAACCATTAAAAATATCAGATATGGCAGTCTTCAAATTAACAACAAAGCGCCTCCTTCTTAGCGGAGGCAAGAGACTCGAAGCCGGCATGACCGCTGAGGTCCCATTCAACGGAAACACTCTTCCTTTCTCAAATTCAACAGTAAAGGCAGAGATTCAGCGTCAGTTCAAGATGAAATACAACGTGGATTTCCCCGTTTGTTTCATGAACGGCCACGATCTCAATGTAGAGAAACTCTAACTTTGCGAACTAATCTATGCAGTGATAGTCAGTCCTTGGCTATCACTGCATATTAAAAATCAGATTATGACTGTAAAGGAATTATTCACAACTGTAGGTTTTGACGCCATAGTAAAAGCCCCCTACTCTCAAGTGGCAAGTGCAAAATTAGCGATTTGCCGGAAGGAAACATTCTTTGGGCAGTCGAAATTCGGTTTTTTACGAGGTCTTCGATTGATTCACTGAATTTTGCGGATTAATGCACTGGATATGGTAGAAAAATCGCTGCCTTTTGGGATATCCCCACTATCGAGGCGATAACTTTTCTCGGAGTCCTTCTTTGCAGTAAGGCGAAAATTTGCGACCTTTGCTGCGAGGTTAATTGATAATACATATCGCAATACAAAGTTGGTTAATCTCGGGGAGACTTCGGTCTCCTTTTTTTGTATTGCTAGTTGAAAGTTACATTTTGCGTGACTTAATAACGGATTGGGGAGGGGCTGGGGGCATGTGAAGCCCCATCCCCAATCCGCCATTAAGTCTCGAACGACAAAAATGCGTAGGGCCATTCAGAACGAAATTTTGCACTTCGTTATTGAATATGGCTGATATACAAGACAATTATCTCGCGTTTCTGAAAAATTTTTTATTCAATTCAGGATTTTCATCAGAGAGACCTGCAGGCTCTCATTAAAAGCTGTAGAAAAACTGCTGTTGAATGTGGATCAATGCAAAGTGTCCCTGATAAATATCTCTAAATCTAAACGAAGTCGACAACAAAACATACTGCCTCGACGCATATCCTGCCATAGAGACAGATGGCGTCCCATGTGGTGTTTAAATCATCCTCAGGTCAGAACGTAAAAACCTCGTTTATAGATATAAAGAGATTGATTTCTAATAAGGAGGCAAGACGCAGTTTCAACGGCTCACTGGATAAATCAGGGGGGCTTAAGCATATAGTTTTGTGAGTCTGAAAAGAAAGAATCTGATATCCGTCACCTCTCTCAGAGAAGCTCTTAAAGCGCCTGGGCTTTGTTTTCAGCGTAGTGAATTGCTTTCAAATTTGTTTCATTGTATCGGATGACACAACATATCAAATATTTTTAATATCTTTATATGCAATATTCTAACCACATGATAATGTTAGTTTATGGATTATCGTTCGTTTATTAAGAAATTAGAAAATGACGGTATCGTTTATATCTATGATGATTATGAGGACGCTATCGTTAAGTTTGTGTCTTCCAAAGTTGCAGGTAACACGCAGGCATGGATTAAGCGTAAAGGCAGGGAAGAAAGAGAGATTCCCCAGTCAGAGCCTATCGTGCTTGACATCATGATGGGTGGGGAGGAGGTTAACAAGAATTTTTATGATAACTATTGAGCAGGCAATCGTTTTGGCAACGACGGCAATGCAAGGCTTGAAAGACCTTGAGGGAAATGCGGCAATCCTACATCCGTTGCGAGTGATGTTGTCGGGCAAAAGTGATGATGAGAAAATTGTAGGAGTGCTGCATGACGTGCCGGAGGATACAAATGTAGGATTTAGCCAGTTGAAAGAAGCTGGTTGCACCGATGCTCAAATTGAGGCCTTACATTTTCTTACTCACAGCAAAGATGTTCCGTATTCCGTTGTGAAAACATCAAGAGCGGGTTTTACTCGCTCTTTTTTGTTGTAGAGAGGGACATGAAAACAGCCCCGGCGCCCCCCAGCGCCGGGGCTGTGAGGTTGTGCTGACGGCGCGGGGCTAACGGCGGCGCGAGGAGGAGCGCTTGCGCGACTTCTTGGCGGCTGTGCCCGTTTTTTTGCCGCTCTTGCGGGCCTGCTCCAGGCCGAGCTTGATGTTCTGCAGGAGAGCGTTGGAGGTATAGGTGGCGCCGGTCACGGCGTCGACCTTGAGCTTGAGGGCCTGGCTCACGGTCTTGCCTATGTAGTGAGGGAAGATGCCGCGCTCGGCCCGGCGCATGTATTTGGGCGACTCTTGGTTGGCCAGGGCCTCGATGCTCTCGATCTTGCCATTGCTTATGGTGATGTTCAATGGCGTTGGGCCCTGGTAGCCCATCACTTTCTTGGCAATGTCGCCGGTGTAGATAACTTTGCTTTGAGCCGTGGCTGGCATGGCTGCCCACAGGGCGGTGGCCACCAGGGCAACCGATAGAATGTTTTTCATTTTTTTGACCTTTCTTTTCTTTAAAATGTTACTATCTGACATAAAAAAATCAATTTCACGCGCTCTTGCAGCCCGCATGCGGCGTGGCAGCCACCTGGAGCCGGCATGGAATGCAAAGATAACACAATAATCCTTGCCAGTGGACATGGCAGGCGGCAGGAAATTAAGAAATTTAACATTTTTACTGTTAACAGGCCGTCAAAAACCAATTTTTGTTTTTTTTATGTCCGGTTTTTGAGTTACCTTTGTTAATTGTATCGGGGCCAGGACAGGCCTCTCTCAAAGCTGACAAAGAAACTGAATGGAAGAAGACATTACAACGTGTATCGAAGTGCTTGAGCGGGGCGGTCTCATCCTCTACCCCACCGACACGATATGGGGCATAGGGTGCGACGCCACCAATCCCGAGGCTGTGAAGAAAGTGTACCGCCTCAAGCACAGGGCCGACAACAAGGCGCTCATCGTGCTGCTCGACAGTGCCGAGCATCTCGACCACTATGTGGTCGACGTGCCCGAGATGGCCCGCGAGCTCATCGATGTGGCCGTGAAGCCGCTCACCATCATCTATGACGGGGCCTACAACCTGGCACCCAACCTGCTGGGCGACAACGAGAGCGTGGGCATAAGGATATCGCACGAGAAGTTCTCGCAAGAGCTGTGCGCGCGCTTCGGCAAGCCTGTGGTATCGACCTCGGCCAACGTGAGCGGCGAGCCAGCGGCAGCGACATTTGCCCAAATCAACCCTGCCATTGTGCAGGGTGTGGACTATGTGGTGAAGTACCGGCAAGACGACACGGCGCCGCACTCGGCCTCCAACATTATCATGCTGAGCAGCGACGGCACATTCAAGATACTGCGATAGCTCCTTGCCGAGCAATCGATAGCGCTAACGCGCGCACACACACTACGACAATCACCCCGATGATAAGCGAACGAGCACAACGGCTGAAATATGTGGCAGGCGACTACATCACTGCCAATCTCGCATGGCTGGGCTACAACTGCGCCCGCTTTGCGATGGGGGGCGTGCGCGGCTACCAGTCGCTGCACACCTTCTTGACGAGCGATGTAGTGAAGCTCGAGCAAGTGGTGTTTCCGCTCATCATGATGGGGGTATACTACCTCTCGGGCTACTACAACGAGGTGTTCAGGAAGTCGCGGCTCAGCGAGCTCATGACCACGCTGTCGTCGACCTGCGTGAACGCGCTCATCACCTTTTTCATAGCGCTCATGAACGACATGACCGCCGACAACCGCGCCTTCAACAACGAGAGCGTGCTTGTGCTGCTGGGCATCATGTTTGTACTCACCTATGTGGTGCGGGCCGTGATCACGGGCTACACCTCGCACAAGATAAAGAGCCGGCAGTGGAGTTTCAAGACCCTGATCATAGGCGACGGGGCTGCGGCCTATGCCTTTGTGGGCAAGCTCGAGCACATGCGTGCCTCGCTGGGCTACGACATTGTGGGCTATGTGCACATACCCGGCGAGAACGGGGTGAAAGAAATCGAGAAGCCTCGCTACAGCCTCGACGAGGTGGCCGGGGTGTGCCAGCGCGAGGGCGTGAAAGAGCTCATTGTGGTGCCCACCAAGCAAGACTCGGCCCAGCTGCTGAGTGCCATCAACCGCCTGTTTTCGATCAACCTGCCCATCAAGATCACCCCCGACAAGTACAACATCCTGCTCTCGCGCGCACGCCTGAGCGACCTCTACGGCGACCCGCTCATCGACATCTCGAGCAGCAACATGAGCGCCGGGGGGCAGAACATGAAGCGATTTTGCGACGTGGTGATCTCGGCCGTGGCCATGGTAGTGCTCATCCCGGTCTACTTTGCGGTAGGCCTGATCATCAAGTGCGACTCGCACGGACCGGTACTCTACAAGCAAGAGCGCCTGGGGCGGCACAACAAGCCGTTCTACATCATCAAGTTCCGCACCATGGTGGAAAACGCCGAGCAGCAAGGCAAGCCTCAGCTCTCGAGCGATGCCGACCCGCGCATCACCCGGGTGGGCCACTACCTGCGCAAGTACCGCGTCGACGAGCTGCCGCAGTTTTTCAACGTGCTGCGCGGCGACATGTCGATAGTGGGCCCGCGCCCCGAGAGGCGATACTATGCACAACAGATACTCGAGCGTGAGCCAGCCTACTCGCTGGTGCACCAGATAAGGCCAGGCATCACCTCGATGGGCATGGTGAAATACGGCTATGCCCAAAATGTTGACGAGATGGTCGAGCGGCTGCGCTACGACCTGCTCTATCTCGAGAACATGTCGCTCATCAACGACTTGAAAATCATAGTCTACACCGTGAAGATTGTATTCACCGGCCGGGGTGTTTAACTCAATAAAATGAAAAAGCGATGACAACAACGGCTGAACCAGAAATAACAACAGCAGCAGCGAGCAGCAGCGAGAAAGAAAGCAAGGGGTGGTACTTGCGCCTGATACTGTGGCGCGAGAAGCACATTCCCGAGAAAACCTTTGTGGTGATGCTGGCCATCGTCATCGGCATTGCCTCGGGTCTTGCCGCCGTGCTGCTCAAGTTCTTGATAAGCACCATCTCGACCGTGATCAACAGTGTGGGCGTGACCACCCAGGCCAACTACTACTATCTGCTGTTTCCCATCGTGGGCATTCTGCTCTCGGGGCTCTATGTGCGCTATGTGGTGCGCGACAACATCTCGCACGGCGTGACGCGTGTGCTCTATGCCATTGCGCAGAAGAAGAGCCGGCTCAAGACCCACAACATGTATGCCTCGCTCGTAGCCTCGTCGATCACCATTGGGTGCGGCGGCTCGGTGGGAGCCGAGGGCCCCATCGTGTTTACCGGGGCAGCCATAGGCAGCAACCTGGGCCAGGCCTTCCGCCTGTCGCCCCACCTGCTCATGATGCTCGTGGGCTGCGGGGCTGCGGCAGGCATTGCAGGCATCTTCAAGGCGCCCATAGCCGGGGTGCTGTTCACCGTCGAGGTGCTCATGCTCGACCTCACGGCCGGCAGTGTGATGCCGCTCATCATGGCCTCGGTGGCAGGTGCCACGGTGAGCTATGTGTTCACGGGCTACAATGTGGAGTTTTTCTTCAGCCAGAGCGAGCCGTTCTACACCTCGCGCATCCCCTATGTGATCGTGCTTGGAGTGATGTGCGGCTTTGTGTCGCTCTACTTCAACAAGACCATAGGTCTGATGGAAGACGTGTTTGGGCGCATGCAGGGCCGGTGGCAGCGATTCATGTTGGGCAGCGTGGTGCTGAGTGTGCTCATCTTCCTGTTTCCGCCACTCTTCGGCGAGGGTTACGGGGCCATCAACAATCTGCTCAACGGCGATGTGGCCTCGATATTCGACAACAGCCTGTTTTATTCATTCCGCAACAACACGATGTCGACCATCCTCTTTGTGGGCGGGCTGTGCCTCTTCAAGTCGTTTGCCACCAGTGCCACCAACGGCGGCGGCGGCGTGGGCGGCACCTTTGCCCCGTCGCTCTATGTGGGCTGCATGGCGGGCTTCTTCTTTGCCTACACGCTCAACGCCGTGGGCTTTGCCAGTCCCAGCGTGCCGCTTTCGATCAAGAACTTCGCCCTGCTGGGCATGGCTGGCGTGATGGCCGGCGTGATGCAGGCGCCGCTCATGGCCATATTCCTCACGGCCGAGATGACGGGCGGCTACTCGCTGTTTCTGCCACTGCTCATCGTGGCAGCCATCTCCTACGGCACCTGCCGCGTGTTCACGCCCTACAGCATCTACACCAAGCGCCTGGCCAAGCGAGGCGAGCTGCTCACCCACCAGAAGGACCAGTCGGTGCTCACCCTGCTCAAGATGGACAGTGTGATCGAGACCGACTTCATACCCGTGCACCCCGACATGTGCCTCAAGCAAATGGTAGACGTGATATCCAAGAGCAAGCGCAACCTGTTTCCGGTGACCGACAACGACAACAACCTGCTGGGTGTGGTGCTGCTCGACGACATACGCAACATCATGTTCCGCCCCGACTTGTACCGTCGCATGAAGGTGGAGCGCTTCATGTCGATGCCGCCGGCCAAGGTGGAGCTGGGCACCCCCATGGAGAAAGTGATGAAAACCTTCGACGACACCAAGGCCTGGAACCTGCCTGTGGTCGACAAGGGCAAGTATGTGGGTTTTGTGTCAAAATCCAAGATATTCAACTCCTACAGGCAAGTGCTCAAGCACTACAGTTATGACTGACGGCATGGGAAACTGTAGAGAGCATTTACAGTGCAAGACAACGATGCAGCGACGTGGCATTCAATACGCTTAAGTTCATATTGTTTTTTCCCTGTGTGTGTCTCGTGACATGGATATTGCCACGGCGGTGGCGCAATGCCTTCATGCTGGCAGTGAGCCTGGCCTTCTATGCCATGTGGCGCCCGCTGTGCAGTGTGTTTCTGCTGTGGATTGCTGGCGTGAGCTACGCTGGAGGCCTGCTGGCCACCAAGTGCGGCAAGAGGCGCCAGGCGGGCCTGGCAGCCTGCCTGGCGCTGATGCTGTTGCCGCTTGCCTTCTACAAGTTTATCGCTCCTGCCGATGCCATTGTGCTGGCAGCGTTGCACGCCTGCGGGCTGGGGCTTGACTTCAACGGGCTGAACTGGATGATACCCGCAGGCCTGTCGATCTACACGCTGCAGGCCGTGGGCTACGTGGCCGATGTGGCCCGGGGCAAGGTGCCGCGCGAGCAGTCGATGCTCAACCATGCCCTCTATCTGAGCTTCTTCCCAACGGTGCTTTCGGGTCCCATCAACCGCTCGTTCGACCTGATGCCGCAGTTCAGAGAGCACCGGCTGGGTTTCGACAAGACACTGGCTGGCAGCGGCGCCCGGCTGGTGGTGTGGGGCATGTTTCTGAAGGTGGCAGTTGCCGACCGCTTTGGCATCTACACCAGCGGCGTGTTTGGCCACGCCATGAGCCACAACGGCTTCTCGCTGCTCTTTGCCCAAGTGTGCTATCTTTTCCAGATGTATTGCGACTTTGCCGGTTACTCCTACATTGCCCAAGGATGCGGCCGCCTGCTGGGCATCGACTTGAAGGCCAACTTCTCACAGCCGCTGTTTGCAATGGGTGCAGGCGAGTTTTGGCACCGGTGGCACATGGCCCTGTCGGGGTGGCTGCGCGACCATGTCTACATTCGGCTGGGCGGCAGCCGGTGCTCGAAATGGCGCACCTGTTTCAACATCATGGTCACCTTTGTGGCCAGCGGTTGCTGGCACGGCGGCACTGTGTGCTATGTGGCCTGGGGCTTGGTCAACGGTGTGCTGGTGACCCTGAGCCACGCGCTGCCGCTCAAGCAGTGGAGGCGTCACGTGCCGGCGCGCGTGGCCGTGACAGCAGTCACCCTGGTGCTCATGGCCATGAACTTGACATTTTTCCAGTCCAACTATATCCAGATATTCACCCGGCTGTTTACAGCGCCATTCGATGCATTCCACATCATGCTGCCTGCCTACTCGGTACACGCCACGAGCGTGATGTGCTACATGGCCTTCACCTTTGTGGTGGTCATGCTGCGCGACGTGCAGGCCGAGTGGCAAGTGCTGAAGCTGCCGCGACCAGTCTCGCTGGCAGGCTACGGGATCGTTGTGATACTCATCTTGCTCATCGGCGTCATCGACAGTGGGCAATTTATATATGTAAAATTTTAGCGCATGCGACGGTTTATTGGCACATTTCTCATCATGCTGGCGGTGATTGCCGCCTGCGACCAGGCACTGGGGCCCGTGCTGGGCGATGCCTACAGCCGTGTGCACCGCGACGAGATAGGCAAGCTCAACTATATTGCCGACAGCGCCCGGGCCGATATCGTGATACTGGGCTCGTCGCGCGCGTTGCACCACTATGTGCCACGCATCATCACCGACTCTACTGGCATGAGCTGCTACAACTGCGGCATCGAGGGCAGCAACATCTTTCTCAACTACGCGCTGCTGCGTGCACTGCTGCAACACTACAGGCCCAGGGTGGTCGTCTACGAGCTGCAGTACGGCTACGACGCCATGCGCCACAGCCAGGCCAACAATCCCGTCAACAAGATACGCCCCATGAGGCAGCTCAGGTGTCGCGACAGCATGCTGGCCGACATCGACCCCATGGAGCGCGTGCGCATGCTCTCGGGCATATACCCCTACAACTCGCTCATTGCCGAAATATGGCTAGCCAGCCACCGGAGCGACAGCCCCTACAACAACAAGCTGGCCGACAACGGCTATGTGCCGCAATTCGGCGTCATCAAGCCCCAGCACGAGCCCTACCCCAGGTTCACCCGCGAGCTCGATGCCAAAAAAATGAGCTACCTCAAGAAACTTGTGGAACAATGCCAGTCGCGGCTCATCGTGGTCACATCGCCCTACTTCGACCCGCAACCCGACATGCTGAGCGTGCACAAGCCCGTAGTAGACTTGTGCAAGGCGCACCACGTGCCCTACATCTATCTTGCCCAAGACCCTAACCTTGTGGGCAAAGCCCCTTGCTGGGACGATGCCGGCCACCTCAACGACCGCGGCGCGCGCATCTTCACCCGCGAGATGATACACCGGGCCAAGAAAGCCCGGCCGCAACTGCTGGCTCCTGCTGGCAACAAACATTCGACTACAACAATATACAACAACACTACAACATGGAGAAAAAAGACTTAAGAATCGTATTCTTCGGCACGCCCGACTTTGCCGTCGAGAGCCTGCGGCGGCTTGTGGAAGGCGGCTACAATATCGTGGGCGTGGTCACCATGCCCGACAAGCCGGCCGGCCGCGGCCACCACATGTACCAGAGCGACGTGAAACGCTATGCCCTCGCCCAGGGGCTGCCCCTGCTGCAACCCGTGAAGCTCAAAGACGAGGCCTTTGTCGAAGCCCTGCGCAGCCTGCGGGCCGACTTGCAAATCGTGATTGCTTTCCGCATGCTGCCCGAGGTGGTGTGGGCCATGCCACGGCTGGGCACCTTCAACCTGCACGCTTCGCTGCTGCCCAAGTACCGCGGCGCCGCTCCCATCAACTGGGCCGTGATGAATGGCGACACCGAGACCGGCGTCACCACCTTCTTTCTCAAGCACGAGATCGACACCGGCGACATCATCGAGCAACGCAAGATACCCATTGCCCGCACCGACAATGTGGAAATCGTGCACGACAAGCTCATGCACCTGGGTGCCCAAATGGTCATCGACACCGTCGACTCAATTATCGACGGGACCGTCAAGACTACGCCCCAGGCCCAAATGCTCACCGCCGGCCAGCAACCCACACCTGCACCCAAGATATTCAAAGACACCTGCCGCATCGACTGGAACCGCACCGCCGAAGCCCTCTACAACCACGTGCGCGGCCTCTCGCCCTACCCTGCAGCTTGGACCGAGATTGTAGACGCCACAGGCAAGGCACACTCGACCAAGGTGTTTGCCACGGGCCAGCCTCAAGCCAAGCCCGAGGGTGAACTGCCTGGCACCGTCACAAGCGACGGCCGGCACCTGTGGGTGGCCTGCGCCGACGGACGCCTCGAAATCACACAGTTGCAAGTAGCTGGCAAGAAGCGAATGCCTGCCGATGCTTTCCTGCGCGGCTTCAAGATAGAAGACGCCCATTGCGACTAATCAATCCCGACAATACAATCAACACTAAAAAACGATGAAATTAAAAACATTACTGCTTATCCTCATCGCCGCGACATGTGCAGCAACGATGCACACTGCGGCACAAAACCCGAAACGCGAGTTTCGTGGCGTGTGGCTGCCCACCGTGGGCGACCGCTACTACCAGAACCACACCACTGCCGAGAACAAGGCCTACCTGCTCAACATCCTCGACAGCGCCCAGCTCACACACTGCAATGCCATCATCTTCCACTGCCGGCCACAGGCCGATGCCTTCTACCCCAGCAAGCTGGAACCCTGGAGTCTGTGGCTAAGCGGCAAGGCCGGACAAGCCCCCGACCCCTACTGGGACCCTATGGAGTTTATGGTGACCGAAGCTCACAAGCGCGGTCTTGAGCTGCACGCGTGGATCAATCCCTACCGAGTGGGCTCAGAGTCGCAAATATGCGACAGTGCCCTGCTGCGCAAGCATCCCGAGTGGTTCTTGAAATACGGCAAGCAATACTACTTCGACCCAGCCTATCCCGAGTGCCGCGACTTCATCAACCGCGTGGTGGCCGACATCGTGACCCGCTACGACATCGACGGCCTGCACATGGACGACTATTTTTATCCCTATCCCATCAAGGACATCGACTTTCCCGACACCACCAGCTACGCCCGCTACGGCAACGGGCAGGACAAGGGCGACTGGCGCCGGGCCAATGTCGACTCGCTCATCGCCTCGATGCACCGCACCATCGCCAGCATCAAGCCCTGGGTGCGCTTCGGAATAAGCCCCTTCGGAATATGGCGCAACAAGAAAACCGACCCCAAGGGCAGCGACACCAACGGCCTGCAATGCTATGATGCCCTCTATGCCGACTGCCCCAAGTGGACCCGCATGGGGTGGGTCGACTACATGGTGCCGCAACTCTACTGGCAGATGGAGCACAAAGCCGCCAGCGACTCGGTGCTCATGGACTGGTGGAACGACAACGCCAACGGCCGCGACATGTACTATGGCCTGGCCATACGCAACACCATGAACTATGCCAATACCCACAACAGCAACATTCCCACTCAGCTCGGCCAAAAACTGGACAAGATGCGCAGCCTCGCCCACGTGGGCGGCGTGGTGTGGTGGCCCTGCTATGACCTCACAGGCAACTACAAGGGCGTGGCCGACTCGCTCATGGCCCGCCAGCAGTCGACGCTTGCCCTGCCGCCCATGTATCCCTGGCTCGACAACAAGGCTCCAGGCGATGTGGTGAAGCTCAAGAAAAAGCACAACACACTCACCTGGCAAGCCCCGGCTGCCAGCGACGAGATGCAACGCGCCGTGAAATATGTGGTGTATCGCTTCAAGAAAGGCGAGAAAATCGATACCAGCCGCGCCGAGGCCATCGTGCAAATAAGCGATCAAGCCTCCTATGTAGAAACCGCCAAGGGCAAGTTCACCTATATTGTGACCGCCGTCGACCACTGCAACAACGAGTCACGCGGCGTGAAAAAATGACATAGCCCCGCAACAAGCCTCCAGGCTTGACACCCACACGAGGGAGCAAGACATTGAGCAAGTCTTGCTCCCTCGTGTTTTTTCCCATGTTTTCGTTGCCTTGCTGCCCGCACCGCCCACACCCATCGTGGGGATAAAATCGCGAGAAATCACAACTTTGGGGGATTACAAGAGAAAAAACCACGCTCTACTTTTGCATGAAAGAATTAAAGAGATGTGCAAACTGCACACCATCACACTTGCACACAATAGTATCACATCATAAAATTCAATTGTAATGAAACAATCCTACATCTTCTCGGCCCTGCTACTGGCCATGACCGTCATGCCAGCATGGGCTCAATCCTCAGCCAGCCTGAGCAACGTTGACTCGCAGTGGGGCAAACTGCTGGTGAGCAGCGGTGTCAAAACCACCACCATAGGCGGACAGCTCGTGAAAGGCAATGACGGCAGCTTGTACATGCTCGCTGCTGCAGGCACCAAGACCAGTGCCGACGTGGTGAGTATGGGCGACACCCCCATCGCCAACGGAACACAGAACACCAGCACATCCTACAACCAGAATTTCGTCTTGTCGAAGCTCAATGCCAGCGACGGCACCCCTGTGTGGACAGTGGCAAGTGTGACGGGTGAAGTAGCCACCAGCCAGCAATGGGCAGCCGCAACGAGCGACGGCGGCGTGATCGCAGCCTTCAGCATGCGCCACACCTACGGCAGGCTGACCGACAGCATTGCCCTGGTCGATGCCACAGGCGACACCACTACCGTTGACTGGGCTCTGGAGACCGGTGCAACCGAACGCTACTATCGCCTGGCCGTGATGAAAGTGACGGCCGACGGCGCCATCTCCTGGATAAGGCAGATTGCAGTCAACCACGACCCGCAGCCAGGCGCCACAAGCGACGCCTATAAGAAAATCACCCCCACAGGCGCCTATCTCTACGGCATGACGGTCGACAGCAACGACAACATCTACTTGAGCGGCCGTGTGTGCACAGCCCTGACCCTAACCAAGGCCGACGGGTCGACCGTCGACATCACCGCCCACAACGTAGAAGGCTGGAGCGGCGACCCACAGAAAAGCGTGGGCAGCCTCTATATCGTGAAACTCGATGCCCAAGGCAACTACTTGAACAGCATCACCAGCGGCGGCGCAGCCACTTGCGAGGCGATGCGCGGCATGAAGATCAAGAACAACACACTCTATGTGTATGGCGTGATCCAGGGACTCGCAGGCACCGACATCACCCTCGGCGACAAGCGTGTGACCATGACCGGCGCCAACACCAGCTGGGCCACAGCAAACCTGAGCCTCGACCTGGATAAAGTGAACTTCTTCAAGGTATACGAGTCTACGCTCAGCGGCAGTGCCATCAACAACCCCAACATGATCGTCAACGACAACGATATCTATCTCATGGGCCAGTGCAAGAACGCAGTCGATGTCGAGGGCACTACAGTCTCAACCCCCAGCACACGCAATGCCATGCTGCTCAAGGCCGATGCCGCTACCGGCACCCTCGAGGCAGCCATCATCGATGCCACAGCATTCTCGAGCTTCTTCGACGCCTTTGAAGACCAAAGCCAAAACATCTACCTGGGTTACTACACCCTCAACGGCGCGCTCAAGCTTGTGAAATATGACGAGGCTACACTCACCAAGCAAGACGAGGTGCAACTGTTTTCCAACTGTGCAACAGGACAAAGCCTTGTGGTTGACGGTCAAAACCTGTATGCAATGACGCGTTGCAAAGGCAGCAACCTGACCTCGAAAGCACCTGCAGCAAGTGCCAAGACCCCGTTTGTAGTCAATGCCACCGAGTATTCATGCTTGATTTCGGCCTACACGCTGCCCTTCACAGCTTCGACAGCCGTGAAAAACGTGAATGCCGAGAAGACGGCAACCGCGGTGATCTACTACAACCTGCAAGGCATTGCAAGCAACGAGCCTCAACCCGGCATCAACATTAAGGTCACCACCTATAGCGACGGCAGCCGCGAGGCAGTGAAGATAATGAAGTGAAGTAGCAACAACACACACACCATTGCCATCGAGCACGTGCCTGCAAGTGGCACTGCGATGCACAATCGAGCAGGAGGCTGACACCTGATGCAGGAGCCGGCCTCCCGCTTCATTACTCCGCGCACTCCCCAGGGCGCGATGACCGGCTATCATCGCAACTGTTGGCGACTGTGCACCCGAAAAATACCGCAAAAAGGGGATTTCGGCAGCATGACGACACCAGTAATTTTGCACAAACTTATGAGTATAACAATCAGAAATTACATGTTGCTTGTGCTGGCAGCCCTGAGCGCAAGCAATGCCCTGGGTGCATCGTTCACCCTGCAAGGCACAGTGAGCGATGCCAGCACCAACGAGCGCATCGCCTATGCCACCGCAGCAGTGCGCCCAGGCGGGAAAGCACAGGCTACCGATGCCGGCGGCCACTTCTGCTTCAAGCTCGACCCAGGCACCTATGTGCTCACCGTGTCGATGGTGGGCTACACAACAAGCACGTCAACCGTGGTTGTTGCTGCCGACCGAAACCTCGACATCAAGCTCAAGCCCAACTCCAAGGTGCTGCAAGAAGTTGTCGTCACCGCCAAGGAGCAAACCGGACTCACCAGCGCCTCGCGCATCGACCGCGATGCTATGGCACACTTGCAGCCCACCAGCTTCACCGACCTGCTCGAGCTTCTGCCAGGCAACATGAGCCACACCCCCGACATGAGCAGCGTGAACAGCATCCAGTTGCGCGAGACAGGACCCATGAGCGCAACAGGGGCAAAGATACACAACGAGGACTACGACATCAGCTCGCTGGGCACGCTCTTTGTCGTCGACGGAGCACCCCTCAATGAAGACGCCAACTTGCAGAATGTGCCCTCGACCGACGTCAGCCAGCCCGAATACAAGCGCGATGCCACCAACCGCGGCGTTGACATGCGCACGATATCGACCGACAATATCGAGAGCGTGGAAATCGTGCGAGGTATACCGTCGGCCGAGTATGGCAACCTCACCAGTGGTCTGGTCAACATCAAGCGCGTGCGCAAGGCCACGCCGTTCACCATGCGCTTCAAGGCCGACGAGTACAGCAAGCTCGTGAGTGCCGGCAAGGGATTTTACCTGGGGCACAGCAATCATATCATGAACGTCGACGTCAGTTACCTCGATTCAAAAATCGACCCGCGCAACAACCTCGAAAACTACAAGCGTCTCAACTACTCAACCCGGTTCAACTTCCAGTGGGAGACGGCTGGAACCAAGACCCAGTGGACGATGGCTATTGACTACACGGGCTCGTTTGACAACGTGAAGACCGACCCCGACATCAGCACGACCAAGGTAAACGAGTACAAGAGCGACTACAACCGCATGGCCTACACCAGCGATCTCAACATCAACCTCTTGAAGCAGTCGTGGCTCAACCGCATCAACCTGAACACGAGTTTCAGCTACGAGGGCAACCGCCTCGAGCGCCGCAAGCAAGTGGCCCCGCAGCGTGCCAGTGTGGCCCCCACGTCGATGCAAGAGGGCGTGCACGACGGCCAGTACCTGCTCAGTGAGTACATAGCCCGCTACGTGAGCGACGGCAAGCCCGTGAACGTGTTCTTGAAACTCAAGGGCGAAGGCGTGCTCACACTGGGTGGCCTGAAAAACGACTACAAGGTGGGCGGCGAGTGGAACTATGCCAAAAACTACGGCAAGGGGCAAATCTACGACCTCACACGGCCGCTGTCGGCCTCCTGGGTGACACGCCCGCGTGCCTACAAAGACATTCCCGCCCTGGCAACACTCTCGTGGTATGCCGAAGACAACATCACCGCCCATGCAGGCCGCCACAAGATAGAGTTGCAGCTGGGACTGCGCTCCATTCAGCTCACAGGCTTGAACAGCCGCTACTACCTGAGCGGCCGCATGTATCTCGATCCCCGCCTCAATGGCAAGTGGACTCTCCCGCCGGCAACCGTGCTGGGCCACAAAGCCGAGATATACCTGGCTGGCGGCTACGGCCTCACAACCAAGATGCCCACTACCGACTATCTCTTTCCTCAAGTGCACTACAGCGACTTCATCCAGCTCAACTACTACGACATCTACAATCCGGCCGAGCACAGCCGCGTGAACCTGCGCACCTATATCAACGACCGCACCAACTACAAGCTGAAACCAGCCGTCAACCACAAGTGGGAAATTAGGTTGGGTGGCCAAATAGGGAAAAATCATTTCTCAATCGACTATTTCAGCGAGAAAATGACGTCGGGGTTCAGATACTCATCGGTATACTCCCCCTACCAATACCGCACCTACGACGCCAGCGGCATCAACGCCCAAGCGCTCAGCGGTCCCCCCAGCCTCGAGAGCCTTCCCTACCAGGAAGTGACCGTGCTCGACGGCTACACACGTCCCGCCAACGGCAGCCGCATCGACAAGCAAGGCATCGAGTTTGTGATCAACACCGCCCGGTGGCAACCGCTTGCGACAGCACTCACCGTGACCGGTGCATGGTTTCGCAGCACCTACAGCAACTCTCAGCTTCTCTTCGACCCCGTGAGCATGGTGGTCGACGGCAAGGCCGTGAGCGACTACTATGTGGGATACTACAACTGCAACAACGGCCGCGTCAACGAGCAATTCAACACCAATTTCATGTTCGACACCCAAATCACGCCATGGGGCTTGATATTCTCCACCTCGATACAGTGCATGTGGTACACCAGCTCGCGCAAGCTGTGGCAAAACGGCGTGCCCGACTACTACATGAGCGCAGCCGACGGGCAACTCCACCCCTACACCGAGCAGATGAAAACCGACCCTGTGCTGCAATACCTGGTCAAGAGCTACAACGATGTCGTCTACAAGAAGCAGACCACACCCATCGCCCTCTATGTCAACCTGAAGGCTACCAAGCGCATAGGCAAGCACCTGAAGATTGCCGTCTTTGCCAATCGCATGATCGACTACCTGCCTTCCTACAAGAGCAACGGGCTCACGGTGAGGCGCGCCAGCGACCCCTACTTCGGCATGGAGCTGAACTTTGACTTGTGAACCAAAGAACTACAATAAAACACAACAAAAATAAAACACAAAGATGAAAAAAATGATCTACCTGCTGTCGATGTGCATGATGCTGGCACTCACCGCCTGCAACGACGACGGCAACGAACCCGCGAGCAACAGCAACATCACTCCACAGTTTGAAATCACACTGCCCAGCAGTCTCGACAGCCTGGGCGGAAAAATCACCAATCCATCCATCGAGGTCAAAAACGTGTCGACCGGTCGCACTTCCACCTTCGACAGCGAGAGCAGTGTGAGCCTGCCCACAGGACTCTACGACATTACCTACAAGGCCGACGTGGCAGTGCCGGGCGACACAGCCATGCGCCACATTGTGGCCTTCAAGCAGTCGGTCGAGCTCACGGCCAGCAACCGCACAGTGAAACTCACAGCCTATGAGACCGTCGACAACAACGACTTCATCATCTCGGAGGTATTCTTCACAGGCACTCTACAGACCTCGGGCAACCAGTACTACGGCGACGACTACATCAAGATTTACAACAATACCGACCACGTGCTCTATGCCGACGGCTTGACTCTGCTCGAGTCGGAGTTCACCACCACGATCAAGTACAACTACACCCCCGATATCATGGACAGCGCCATGACCGTGCAGGCCATATACACAATACCCGGCAACGGTCACGACCACCCCGTGCAACCTGGAGGCGAGTTGCTCATCGTCGACACCGGCATCGACCACCGCGTGGTCAATCCCAACTCATTCGACCTGAGCAAGGCCGACTTTGAGTGGTACGACGAGTCGAGCTCGCCCTCACACCTCGACATCGACGGCCCCACCGTGCCCAACCTCGACAAGTGGTACTGCTACACCCGTTCGTTCTGGATGCTGCACAACCGGGGCTTCAAGGCCTGGGCCATTGCCCGCATTCCCGTCGACAAGGAGACCTACCTGAAAGACTACCGCTACACCTACAACTACGACATCGTGGTGGCAGCTGGCACCTTCCCCATGTCGCAAACTCAGTACTACGTGCCCAACAGCTGGATTGTAGATGCAGTGAACTGCAGCGTGGCAAGCGACTACAAGTGGAACGTGACTGCTGCCAGCCTCGATCGCGGCTGGAGCTATTGCGGCACCATCGACCGCGACAAGACTCGCTATTTCCACAGCGTGCGACGCAAGATGCTCTACTTGAAAGACGGCCACCCCGTGCTCAAAGACACCAACAACTCGACCGAGGACTTCAACCCCTACTGCATAGCCAGCGAAATCGAGCGTCAGCACACGTCAATCGACATGAACGGGACCAAGAGCTCGACCGAAACCTGGGACGGCGTGACCGCAAAATAATGCACATGGCGATGAGAACGACAATCATGAGCACGATGCTTGCCCTTGCGGCATGGAGCCCGGTGGCTGCCGAGACTGCCGCCGCCCCCGACAGCGCAAGCACTGCCACCGTGATGCAGCGCATCGAGCTTGCCAGCCTTGAGCCAGCCCAAGGCCTGCTCGCACTGGCGTGGCACAACCCGGCCATCAACCAGTATCGCCGCAGCTTCTCGATGAGCGAGGTGGGCCTGTCGTTCACATCGCGCCACGAGAGCACCGCGCTGCACCCCCAGCAGGGCGACGGCGAGCACATCGCGGCCTTTGATGCCACAACCTACATCAAGCACAAGAGCCAGACCCTGTGGGGCCGGGCCTACTACAACAACGGTCGCATCGATGGCATCGAGTGGAACGAGACGAGCGACATCGACATCGTGTATCCCTACTTGCTGGCCGACAGCACAGGGAGCAAGAAGATGAATGTGGAGCGCTACAGCTTCGGGGGCGGATATGCCTCCCGCAAGGGCCGGCTATCGTGGGGAGCCTCGATAGGATACACAGCTGGCCTGTACTACCGCAACGTGGATCCCCGGCCACGCAACGTCACTGCACGCTTGAGCGCACTTGCCGGCCTGGGCTACCGCCTTGCAGGCGACTATGTGGGAGCCGTGAGCCTGGGCTTCATGAAGTATAGGCAATCCAACGACATCGCCTTCTACAGCGAGCTGGGCAATGAGAAGATATTTCATCTCACGGGCCTGGTCAACGACTACAACCGCTTTGCCGGCAGCGGCTACAGCACTTATTACAACGGCCGCCAGTGGAGCACCTCGCTCAGTCTCCACCCAGCAGGCAACCATGGCTTCTCGGCCACCGTGGCAGCTGCGCAACTTGGCATCGACAACGTGCTGGCCGACCTCAACAAGCTGCCCATGGCCCACACGGGCCACAAGACTGTGGCGGCCGAGGCGGGTTGGCTGGCCGCTGGATGGGGGCTGAAAGCCCACGTGAGCGCCACACGCCGCAAGGGCACCGAGAATGTGTTTGGCGACCCTGCCGGATCGGTGTATCTCCAGATAGGCAGTCTCGACAGGTATCTCGACCAAACACTGGCGCTGGGCCTCGCGGGGCTTTGGGAAAAGCGTTGGGGCAAATACGCGCTCATGCTGCGCCCCAGTGTTGACTACAGTCATCGCCTCACACGCTACAACGACCCCGAAAGCCACACACGCTACAACGATCTTGCAGGCACATTGCGGCTCACGGGTGGCGCCACGATAGGGGCCACCTTCAGCACGCTCACCCTGGGCACACGGCTCGTGTCGCCTGTCGAGAGCCAGCTGCACCTGGCCACAGCCACAAGCCAGCTGCAAGGCTTGCAACGCCTGGTCGAGGCCGAACACGCCTGGCTGAGCAAGACCCGGCGCCACCTCGAGATAGACTGGGCCACGAGCGTGAAGCTCTCGAGCCGCTATGCACTGAGGGCCAGGCTGTGCTGGGAGCACGGCACCTATGCTGCAAGCATCACTTCCAATCAATTCTTCGCATCAACAACACTTATATTTTAAAGAAAAATGAAAAAAGCACTTTTAGCAATACTTGTACTTGCATTGGGCAGTCTCGTTGTGAGCGCTCAAAGCATCGTGAAAGAGTCACCTCTGGGCGCCTACGGGGCCATGCACTGGACGCTGAGCAACGGCATCAACGTCTATGTCAAAGCCTCCAAGCTGCAACCTGGCTGGCTCACCATAGCAGGCACGTCGCCTGGCGGATACTCGCACAATTACACTCCCGCCCAAGCCTCGTCGTTCAAGCAACTCAACACGGTGATGGCCGTGTCGGGGGCCGGCGGCATGACAGCCGTCGAGCTGGGCAAGATGCTCAGGGCCGAAAGCGCACGCATGCGCACCTATGTGGAGCGCGACGAGGAGGGCTTCGCCGGCAGCTGCAAGCGCACGGGGCTGGAAACAGCTCTCAAGGTCTTGCAGCTCAAGGCACTCCACCCCCAAATCGACACTGCTGCCGTCAACAAGTATGTGGCCGTCAACAAGAAGGCCAATGCCAAACACGACGACCCAAAGTTTGCCTTTGCCGATTCCATCTTTGCCAACGTCTTTGGCCACCACCCCGTGGGCTCTGAGAAAGTTTCCAACTATGATCTCGACCACATCGACCTCGACTTCATCCTGCAAGTGTATCAAGACCGATTTGCCGACTTGAGCGACATGAGCGTCTTCGTCGTGGGCGACTTCGACCCCGATTCGCTCAAGACGCTTGTGGTAAAATACATCGCCACCTTGCCCGGCAAGGGCCGTGTCGAGAAGCCGGTCGACATAGGCTACCGCCTGTTCGACAGCAGCAAGACCCTGCGTTTCACCGCCAAGATGGCCGAGCCGCAAGACAAGGTGTACTTCTTCTGGACCACCCAGGTAGATTACACGCTCAAGAACTACCTCACTGCCCAAGTTGCCGGCCGCATCCTGAGCGACATGTGGCTCGACGACCTGCGCGGCAAGCACGGCTGGACCAAGCACATCGACTCGCACTGCAGCGTGGTCGACACCGACGGCGGCCCCGCCATCTACTTCCCCTTCAATGCCACCGTCACCGCCGGCAAGGGAGAGGCAGCCCGCCAGCTTGTGCTCGACGACCTTGAGCGCGTGGCACGCGGCAACGTCACCGCAGCACAGCTCAAGGCCCAGCAGGACTACTACAGCCGCGTGCACAAGGAGAACATGGGTACCAACGGCTACTGGATGCAAATGCTGCAAAACTATGTGCTCAACGACGGCCTCGACTTCGACGGTCCCTATCAGAGCACCCTCGAGAGCATCACTCGTGCCGACGTCGCCGCTTTTGTGGCACGCCTGCTCAACAAGGGCCACCAGCTCAACCTCATGATGACTCCCGCTCAAGACTGAGAGCAGCAAGCCTCCATGCTCAAGAGGCAACAAGCCAAGGCTCCTGGCAAGTGTGACACGGGCACAACCCCGCCACTTTGCCAGGAGCTTTTCCAATTGAAGTGACCATAACAAGTATCAATAAACCCCAACCCTCTCCAAAGGTTGAAGCGTCGGCCCGTTGGCACAATTTAGTAAAGGAGAGTCCAGGCTGAGTGCAATTGCTTAAGGTTGGCCACAATGAGACTCACAACAATAGTTGTAATTGCAATGATGGCAGCGTTCTTTACGGCATCACGTCTATGCACATGCTTCTTGCCCTGAGCTTTTATGACCTGACAGTTAAGAATGACATCGCTAATACGTTTGCCTCGTATAATAGGACAGCTGTGTAAAAGGAGCAATACGCATGCAGGCGGCGGGCAAGATAGGGGGTGGCGGGCAGGACTGCTTTTTTATTCAAGCGCGATTATACTGAAAGGGGGCATTTTTGCGTTATATATTTAATTATGGTTAAAAATCACGTCAATTTCAAGATATTGCTGCTTGCCGTGTGCCTGCTGGGTGCGTTGCAGGCGGCGGCACAGGTGAAGATAAGCGGCAAGGTGGTAGACGAGGACGGCAAGCCCGTGGAGTTTGCCCGCGTGAGCATCACGGGCACTGCGATAGGGACAACTACCGATCCCAAGGGCCTCTACGAGCTCTCGGCTCCCACGCGCGACTCGGTGATGGTGCAATTTGACTGTTTGGGCTACAGCACGGTCAAGCGCTTGCTCATAAAACCCACCGGCAGTGTTACCATCAACCCCAAGCTCTACAAGAAAGCCATGGAGCTGGGCGAAGTGAAGGTGACCGAGTTCAAGAAGCAGACCAACACGATGAGCGATATCGACATCAACAACCTCAAGCTCACGCCCGACATCAACGGCGGCAGCGTGGAGGGCGTGCTGGCCACGCAGGCCGGCGTGTCGCAGAAGAACGAGATGTCGTCGCAATACATGGTGCGTGGCGGCGCCTACGACGAGAACAGCGTCTACATCAACGGCATCGAGGTCTATCGCCCGCAACTGGTGACCAACGGGCAACAAGAGGGATTGAGCATCATCAACCCCGACATGGTGCGTGCCGTACGCTTCTCGACTGGCGGCTACAATGCCGAGTATGCCGACAAGATGTCGTCGGTGCTCGACATCACCTACAAGGAGCCCGAGGCCTTCGAGGGCAGCCTGCAAGGCAGCCTGCAAGGCGGAAGCCTGGCGCTGGGCACCCACACAGGCAAGTTCTCGATGCTGCACGGCGTGCGCTACAAGCGCAACTCGTCGATGCTGGGCTCGCTCGAGAGCAAGGGTGAGTATGACCCGCAGTATTTCGACTACCAGACACTCATAACCCTGTCGCCCAGCAGCAAGTTCAAGGTGCAGGTGCTGGGCAACATTGCGCTCAACAACTACCGCTTCACGCCCAAGGACCGCGAGACGAGCTTCGGCACGTCGACCAACGTGAAGTCGTTCAAGGTATACTTCGACGGCCAGGAGAAGGACAAATTCCAGACCTACTTTGGCGCGCTCACAGCCACCTACAAGTTTGGCAAGGGTGCCGACCTCACACTGCTGGCCTCGGGCTACCAGACCAACGAGCTTGTGGCCTATGACATACACGGCGAGTACTGGCTCAACGAGGCTGGCGACGGCAACACCGGCGGTGAGCTGGGCGTGGGCAAGTACCACGAGCATGCCCGCAACAGGCTCAAGATCAATGTCTACAACTTCGGTCTCAAGGGCAACCTGGGCCTTGGACACAACAATTTCACCTATGGTTTCAACTATCGCAAAGACGACATCTACGACCGCTCGCGCGAGTGGCAGTGGCGCGACTCGGCCGGCTACTCGCTGCCGCACCTGCCCCACGAGGTGAACGTGATATACAGCCAGCGCAGCACCAACGACTTGAACACGTCGCGCTTCTCGGCCTTTGTACAAGACACGTGGAAGCTCTACATGGGCGCCGGGGTGCTCTCGGTGAACGTGGGCGCCCGCCTCTCGCACTGGGACTTCAACAAGGAGACCCTCGTCTCGCCACGCATGAGCCTGGGCTATGTGCCCGCGGGCAACTCGCGCCTGTCGTTGCGGCTGGCCGGCGGCATCTACTACCAGCAACCCTTCTACAAGGAGTACCGCCAGCAGCAAGTCGACTCGCTGGGCAACTACTATGTCGCGCTCAACAACAAGATCAAGTCGCCACGCAGCGTGCACGTGATACTGGGCGGCGACTACACCTTCAGGGCCATGGACCGCCCCTTCAAGTTCACCACCGAACTCTACTACAAGCACTTGAGCCGCATCATCTCCTACGAGGTCGACAACCTGAAGCTCAACTACACGGGCTACAACGGCGGCAACGGCTACATCGCCGGCATCGACATGAAACTCTTCGGCCAGTTTGTGGAAGGCACCGACTCGTGGATTAGCTTCTCGCTCATGAAGACGCAGGAAGACATCAACGGCGTGAAGGTGCCCCTGCCCACCGACCAGCGCTACAGCGTAGCACTGTTTTTCACCGATTATTTTCCCAACCTGCCGCGGCTCAAGTTCAGCCTCAAGGGCGTGCTGAGCGACGGCCTGCCTACCGTGGCGCCCAACAAGACGCGAGCCAACAGCTGGTTTCGTCAGCCGGCCTACAAGCGTGTCGACGCGGGCCTGAGCTTTGCCCTGGTCGACAAGGAGCACCGACCTGCCACCGGCCTGCTGAGCAACTTCAAGAGCGTGTGGATAGGACTCGACGTGTTCAACCTGCTCGACATCTCCAACGTGAGCAGCTACTACTGGGTGACCGACGTCAACAACATCCAGTATGCCGTGCCCAATTACCTCACTCGCCGCCAGCTCAACGTGCGCCTCTCGATGACCTTCTGAGACTGCTGCACCACAGCGGCCACAGGCATAGCCTATTGTGATGAGGGCGCAGCCCCAAAATCACCACAAGAGGGGATGCCGGTTGAGAAAAAATCGCACTATCTTTGTGCCAACAATAATATAGGAGGAATACAGAGAATGACGATTGCCGACATTGTTATTATCGCCGTCATTGCAGTGGCCGTGATTGTATCGGCACGACGATTTGCGAAACAGGGGCATGGCGATTGCGGCTGCGGCTGCGGCAGCCATTGCCAGAGCCGCAAGAACAGGGCCAAGCACGACAAGCCTTGCTGCACACCGCAGCAAGCCCACCAGGCCCCTGAGAGTAAATGAATTTTTTTTAGATATGGACAACCTACTCTTTGGCAAGCAACACCGCCTTGCCGACATGATCACAGCCTGCCCAGGGCTGCTGCTCACGTTTCAGCGCCTGAACATACCTCTGGGCTTCGGCGACAAAACGGTGGCCGAGGTGTGTGCCAAGCACGGCGTCGACCCCGACTTTTTCCTGCTCATATGTAATGTGCAGGCCCACGACGACTATGTGCCCACACTCGAGACCGTGGCCAGCACCGACATGAGCGGTCTCGTGCCCTACCTCAAGGCCTGCCACCGCTACTACACGTGCAAGCGACTGCCCCACATTGCAAACCACATCGACCGCATCGCCCAGCAACTGCCCACCACAAGGGTGCGCAAGGCCTTTGAAGCCTTCTTCAAGGCCTATCTCATCGAGATAGAACTGCACTTCACCGACGAGGAACAGAACGTGTATCCCTGCATCCTGGCCTTGCAGCAAGGACAGCGCGGCAAGGGGCGCATCAACGACTTCATCGCGTTGCACGGCAACCTGCAGGACAAGCTCGACGACCTGACGCAGATCATCTTCAAGTATCTGCCAGCAAGTGTCACAGGCGACGACCCAATCGATGCAGTGCTCGACATCCTCCAACTCTCGCAAGACTTGAAAAAGCACAACTTGATAGAGGAGAAAATCATGATTCCCTATGTAAAATGGATTGAAAAGAAGGTGAAATGAAAACCAGGATTCTCATAGCCGAGCCATCGCAGGTCATCGTCGAGGGCCTGAAGGCCATACTGGGGAAACCCACACGGTTCTCGCTGCTCTCGCCTGTGCCCAACCTCGACGACATCGAGAGCCACATCACCGCCCTCAAGCCCGACATCGTGATCGCCAACCCCACCCTGGCGCACGATGCAGGCGCAATGCTGCAATCGCAGGGAGTGAAAACGGCAGCCCTGCTCTACCAGTATGTAGAGCCCTGGCGACTCAACGCCTTCGACCTGGTGCTCGACATACGCCAGAGTGCCGGCACCATCGTCGAGCACCTCGTGCAACTGGCCGAGCGCAACCCTGAGCAAGACGGGCCGCGCAAGATCACCAACTACGACCTCACCAAGCGCGAGACCGCTGTGCTTATCGAGGTGGCACGCGGGCTGACCAACAAGGAAATAGCCGAGAAGATGAACGTGTCGGTGCACACGGTGATTTCACACCGCAAAAACATCATGCACAAGACCGGCATCAAGTCGGTAGCCGGCCTCACCGTCTATGCCATGCTCAACAATCTCATCGAGGAGTGATCCCCTTCAAGCAGCAATATTTTTAAGTCATTTTGTCTTTTTTTAGTCACAAGTCATGCACGAAATGACACCATAAGGTGTTATATTTGTACACAACAACCAAAAAGGAGGAAATGATGGTGAAAAAGATTGTTTTGGCATTCTCTCTCATGATGGCCGGGGCCACATGGTGCAGCGCCCAAACTGCAACCGCGCCCCACAGCACCAACCAGCAGCAGTCGGGCACAATCGAGAAGCGCGACACTGTGCAACTGGTGGCAGTCGACAAAATCAAAGACAAGAACACGCGCAAGCAGGTGAAAGCCCAGCTGGGCACCATGCGCTTCCAGAAGGCAGCCCGCGCCATGCGCGAGGGCTACTTTGTGCTCATGGCCAGCAGCGTGCGGCACAGTCCCAGCGGCGCCATCGACGCCAGTGCCGACGAGCAGGCCAATTTTGTGCTCGTGCAAGGCCACTCAAGCGTGTTTCAAACTGCCGGTCGCGGCATCAACCCCGGGCTCAACAACATGGGCGGCTTCACCTTCAAGGGCCGTGTGGGCAAGCCCACGTTCAGCTCCAACAAGAAGGGCGACCTCTTCATGAACTTCACCCTGGTGGGCAGCGACGTGAACTGCGACGTGTATATCACACTCTTCCATGGCAGCGGCGATGCCGAAGCCACGGTCACCCCGGCCATGGGGCGCGGCAGCTTCACACTGCGTGGCAAGCTGCGCCCCTACAAGCAGCCCAAGCCCACATCCCCCCGTTGACGCCACTCCAACTCGCCCGACTGCGTCACCCAACAAAGGGAGAATTGACAACGGATAACTTAATTAATCAGTTAATTGACTAATCAAACACTCAATATTGTCCGTCAGAAGTTCCTCACCAGAGGGAAAGACGCTGCACTTATTTCACGAAAAGGAGAACTGTTGTGATTACACTTATAACCAGCTGAGCTATCAGCAAGATTTGAAGCGTTCCTACTTTTTTAGCTAGTTTCTCATTCTTGTTGACTAAAGTATTCTCTAATGTTCCGATCTTATTCTCGAGGGAAGAGTGCACATTATTGATTCGCCGAACAATAGCACTCTTAATGTCTTCCAAATCTGTTTTACATTGTGCAAGTTCACTTAAGGTCTTTTTTAGGCCTGAGTCCAGGTCCATAATTGTAGCATTTGCTTTATCAAGCGACTGGTCAATTGCAGAGATTTGGTTACTATCTTCGGCCTGTTTTGTTTTAATATCACCAACAGCAACATCTTGAGCTTCTTGCGATGACCTTAAATAATCATGTAAACTCTTAATTGAAAAAGTCAGTTCTGATATTTCTCTACTTATAGTAGAAGTTTTTTTTATAGCTTCGTTCAAATGTTCCACCTGATTATTAATCTTACCCACGCTTTCATCGCTAGCGATCTTGAAATCATTAGTCGTAGCAGTGAGGCCTGCCTTAGTTTCAGAAACGATGTTAGCACAGGAAGCATTTAAGTCCTTGACTGCTTGCGTAGCTTGCTGGTCAATAACGACCTTATTGGATTTCAATAGCACTATCATACTATTGAGTGCAGCTTGCACACCATTTAGTTTGGATGCATAATTGTCAATCTCCCTTTGCGTTCCAGCATAAGCATTTACAGTTTTATTGACCTGCTCGCGAGCCGAATCAATATCTTCAAGCGACGCTTTCAATCGCTCTATGGTTTTAAATAGTTCATTGCTTTCCATATTTCTTTATTTTTTTAGATATTTTGCCTTAAAATTATCCAGCCAAGTAAGTTGATACTCAACTTCACTGATTTGTTGCCATTCTTCAAGTTGTTCAAGACATTCACCTGTGACAGCGTTTTTCTCTTTTAATTTATTAATAAAAAGATCCATTTTGCTATAGAACTCATCTAAATCAGTTGAGCGTCGCCTAAATTCCTTATATCCCATGATGAAACTATCGCGCAGTTCTCTGCGCAAATTATCGCTATCTTGTACATTTAAATATAATAGGCAATAAACATTAAGAAAATCTAAAGCTGGATTTGTATCAGTAAGAGATCTCCTAATAAGACGCACAGCTCCTAACAGATGATTGATATTGTCTTTGGGTGAACCCGATGTGCCCACCACATCATCATCTACAACGTTCATGTATTTGAAAAGAATGCCATAGGAAGATTTTTTCCCATACTCCGTGTCGGCGGTTAAACTATATGGCACGTTTTCTTCTGTGACATAATCTTCGCGAGCGAACTTAGAATTGAAATAGTAATAAATGAAGTCTTTCAGTTCTTCATTTGTTTCAAGCCAGTTGTCGGGTGAATTAACCGCTTGCTCGCAGAAAGTTTCTATATCACGAATTGCACGCTCGCGTTTAGTGGCAATCTTGCTATAAACAAATTCGGTTATATAGCCCAGACATTTCTGCATGGCGTTTTGACCTTTATAATTAAAGGCATTGCGCATTTCTAAATCAGCGCGTTCTTCGGTATAATATCGCATGAGGAACATCTTTAATTGATTGAAGTATTCCTCATCACTCCTTCGTTTAGTAACAATACGAAATTGTTGTGTTGTATAATCTCGCGTGTAATCATCAATAATACCAACACAACACATTCGATATATTGCCTTTTCGATAGTTGCCACAAATTCGACCTCTCCATCCTTAACGTCTCGCGAATCTTTGAACACGAGTATTGGGAATCCGTTTCTTCTTAATTGCGCGTTAAGGCGTTCAACAGACTCAGCATTAATTTGTGGCGAATATGAGATATACGAGACAAGCGGATCACCCTCCTTTGTGGCGAGCAGTTCCTCCATAAATCCAGACACTTGCTTGTGTTGGATTTTTGGGGAATCAGATGCTTCCTCATCAGAAACATCTGTTACTGATTGTGTGAGCAAATAGTACATAATTCTTTTCTCAAAATCTTCCCCAATGAAGTTGTTGTCGAAAAAGAATTTATGCACACCATAATCAACTGCAACATTTTCCATAAGTCGTGTGCGAGGGTTTTGCTCCAAACATTCTTTGAGGCAGTATAAGATAGTGGCAAGTGCCATTTTTCTATCACGACCTGCACGACCAGCCTCTTGCACGAAAGCTTCAAGCGACCCGGAGAAGTTGATGTTGTAGGTGAATCGCACATTCGGCTTGTCAATGCCCATACCGAATGCTTTGGTTGCAACCATAATTGATGATTCTCCCCTAATAAACCGCTCTTGTTCTGTCAACACATCACCGCCAACATATCTGCTGACTTCTGCATTTTCCAATTCATCGGAAATTGAGTCAGCAACACCTGTATTACTCGCTGTACTATTGACACCTAGACTGCCCCTGCGATGTGGGCAGAACACAATAGCAGCAGCTTTATTAGGTTCTTCAGCATACCAATCAGGAGCAACATCAATCGCCAAATCAGCGTTTTCTATTTCCTGCTTTATACTTTCATCTGTGATTGATTCACGCTCGATGAAGCGACGTTTTATCAGAGCAATATTTTCAGGAGATTGAAGTTTGGCAAGTTCCAAATGGCTACGTCTTATAACAGTCGGTAAGTAGTCATTCTTTTTCCTATATACATCCCATTTCGTAGGGCAATCATAGCCATCAACTTGCACAATGTGATATTGCAATTCCAAACGATTAGTATTTTCATAACGAACAATCGCGTCACTATCGATTGGAAATGCTCCATTGCCTGACAACTCGCGTTCAACGTCGGCGAGGACATCGAATGAGGCGGTTGCAGTAAGTCCGAACAAAGAAAGATGTCGTTTCTCACCCTCTTTCTGTTTGGGAAGGACATATTGGTATAAGTTTCTGCCCAAATGCAGGTATGTAAATCTAAAGTCGTGTCCCCATTCCGAAACACAATGCACCTCATCAATTACTCCATAGGCGAAATAAACGCGAAGACTTTCCATATTTCTCAATCTTGTTCTGAAACCGCGAATGCAAAGTCTTTCGGGTGATAAGAAAACAAACAACATTTTGGATTGTTCCATTTGTTCTTCCCGTACAGCCTTGTCATCAACTGTAGAATTGATGTAGGTGCAGCAGTCTATGCCGGCGTTAATCAAGCCATCGAATTGATCTTTCATTAGGGATATGAGGGGGTCAATAACAATGGTGATACCCGGTTGGAGCAAGGCTGCCAGTTGATAAGTTAATGACTTACCGCTACCAGTTGGGAGCAGACCAATGACCGGCAAATTACTCAATGCTCGCGTGAGGATTGGTAATTGACCGTTTCGGAATTTTTCTTTTCGGAACAGCAAGTTAAGGAAATAAGTCAGAGTGCTGACTTGCTCTTGTTGCTCAATGAATGTACCCTGCTCATTCTTAAGCACGAATGGCTGATAGTCAATGCGGTCTGTTGTATATACATATCGTTCAGCCGTTAAGTTATCATCTTCGGCAGAGAAAATGGCGAAATAGCAATCATTCTTTGCCCTGAATGTGCTAAAGTCAAAATCATTAACCTTAACGGCGGTTGAATAATGAATTACTAAATCATATTCGTGTTCACGCAGGTCGTCAGTTATTTTATCAGTGCGATAGCAATTCAAGTGTAATTTTGAATCAATGTACTGTTTTGACCCAATAACATATAAGTTAATTTCAGGCAGTTTTAGATTTGCATATTCAGTGCTTATGCTTGTGATTGCATTGAACATTTGTTTGAAATCTTCAAATGCCAAAGCAGCACAAGGCACATCCTTTTCTTCAACCAATATATCCCATTCAGGTGCCAGCAAATCGAGCTTGCCAGAAATAAGAACTTCTACAATAAGTTTTTGGATTCGGGCAATAGCCGTTGGCGAATATCCTATTTCATCAAGTAAGTCATTGCCACTGAATTGAAGCTCTTGTCGGTCAAATGGCTCAATGCCTTCTGCATTGTTTGGGGCAAAACTAATTACACCGTTAGAACTTGTTTCTGAAATAAGATTTGTACCGCAAAATTGACGTTCGACGAATGGTGATACTTTTGTGGGCAGACCTCGCGTAATTATATTGTTAAGAACAGCCAAGATAGGGTGCATATCATCGCTGATACTTGCGCCCAAATCAAATGGAGCATATACATCGAAATATGTCAAACGGTTGCTGTTCTGAACGAAGTGTTCCGCAACTGATAAGTCGTATGACGCACGGAATTGAATAGCTGGATAGAAAGCATATTTGATGATTTGCTGTTCGGCGTTAGCCTGCAACTTCAACACATTGATGTTGTAGGTATAACCTAACGACGATTTATCCGATAGGATTTCCGACTTCTCAAATGCAAGCGGTCTTCTAAAATATCGCAGGAATGATTGTATACGCAGATTACCACTAAGATAATAAGGGCTGACGCATACAAGCATATTGCTACACCGGTTATTCGCATATATAATTTGCGATAGGTGTTTGAGGTCTATTCCACCTATATCAAGAATGTTAGAGAACATTTGATATACTGGGATTTGTCGCTCAAAAATAAGGTCAGAAGAAGTCACCTCGTTCAGCTTTTTGTTATGGCTTTTAACCTTGATGTCTTTGTCAAACAAGCCGATTAAAAACTTCGCTCTTTCCAATGCGACAGTAGATGGTTCGATAAGGATTACTTCTTTAATCCTGCATTGCAAATGTTTCTCTTTGATATAATCAATCAAATAGAGTGTTGCTAAGCCTTGTCCACATGCCCAATCAATAATATTGATTTGCGGTGGAAGCTGTTCGTTTATCAACGAGAAAGCTCTGTCTAGCTTGCCCTTATGCCAATCGACATAAGATGCGAGGTATGCGTCAAGTTGTATTTCTTCTGTATATATCGTATTGTCAATATCAGAACCTCCTTGATTGGTCAAAACCCAAGGTGTACGGCGATATTGCACTGGCAAAGCTTGCCGCGCCGCATCTCTAATTACACTGAGATTAAGATTGTGACAACTGCTTATTGTTTCTCTAAAGTTTGGCATTATCTCCCTGTTATTGTTTCGGCGAATGGGTTTTCTTTGTGCGAGCGCAGGTTGGCGACGGCAAGTTCTTTGCTGGCGTTTGCATAGCAGTACTCGCAACCGTGAACACAAGTGTTGTATTCTCCGATGTCTTTGCTCTTGACGCAACCGCAGAAAAGGCGTTGTCCTTTGTCGCGGTTGTCGCCATGTGTGGCATATCTGCCACCAGGCAGCATGATTGCGCCATCGGGCAGTGGGTCGGTTTCGCCGAACAATCCTGCTTGCGGCATGGGGTGTATCTTAACATTTAGGTAGTCCATTAGGACTTTATCTTGATGCGCGAGACGGATGATTAAGTCATCGTCGACGCAGTGGTTTTTCTGTACTCCGAACTCTGTGAGGTCAATCTTTTCGCCGCAGGTCGCTAATTCATAGCCCCATTTATCGTTGAGTTTAGCTAGTTTCCCAGCGAACTCTCGCATTTGCTCCTCACTCCAATCAATGTAATGGATGTTGGCTTTCGTGAGGTTGTACTGCACCTTGCGGTAACTCACAATGTCGGCAAAGCTGAATACCAGTTTCTCGGTGTAGCCGAACAGTTGGTTACCGATATTTTCAATTTTGGCAAGTAAAGTGTCAATGCTGATTTGCTCGGTAAGAACCAATGGGTCAAACCGCCAAATAACATGACCTTTGCCAAGTCGCTCGACGAGTTGTTTGAATATATCGATGCGTTGTGCAATGGGCGGTACGCTTTTTTCCAAGCCTTCGGCTTCATAGTCGTTTAGTGAGTACTGGATATAGCAGCCAATCCCTCTGCGTTCAAGGATTGGCAGATATTCAAGCAGAGGTCTTGGATTCTTAGACCAGAACACAATAAAACGTGTGTTTTGGTACGAAACATAACTGCGAACTCCGTTAAACGGGTTCGTCCATGCCGAGTAACCAGCTTTATCAAGCCGATGGAAAAACCAGTCGGCATAAAACGCAGGAATGTCGGTACTGCGACTTGCCGACACGAGAACGGGAACTTGCATATCTACAAGTTCACCATTCTCGCGCGGCAGTTTCTTCTTATCCCAAGTTGCCATAGGCGTTAAAAATCAATATTTCCGTCTTTTATAACCTTGTCCTCAAGATAAGCAAGAACCTTTGCATGAAGTGCCTTGCCTTCTGTGACGATTGATGGCTCGTTCTTGCCTTGCCCAAAGAAATTTGAAGCGATTTTCAATTTCAAGTCTCTATACTTGGAGGCAAACAAATCAATTAAAAGAAGGCGCGGACTTGCATTGAGGTCGGCAAACTCCATTTTATACATTGAGTCTCGACCCTCAAAATTCGAAAAGCCCATAAAGCCAAGTCCGTCTCCAGTATTAACTGCAGATGAAACTGTATATTGAAATGCTTCGTGGTTAGTAAGCATTAAAAGAATACGGTTCTTGTATAGGTTGCAGTCCATGGGCTTTTTATTGATAGCTTTGCTTATGAACAAGTATGCAAGACTCGCCAATTGTTGTTGGTCGTCAATATCTGAAATAGTGCCGAATGAAAGGAAAATCATTAAGCCCATGCCGTACTCTCCGTAATTTTGAATTTCAGAAAGTTGGGCTGGATCATGACGATAAGATCTCCATGCCTGGTACAAGGGATGGTAAGTGGCATCACCATCATTACCCATTTGTAACTGAGCCAATGCTTCATTTACAAATTTCTCTGTTTCCGTTAGTTCTTTCTTTGCGCATGTCGATGTAGATTCTTGTTGTGAACTTCGTATTCTGTACTCCAAATCCACATTACGGTCATACATATGGAGAATACATTTGTCCACCTTGCCCTTTTTCAGGATGATCGAGAAACCATAGTCAGACAAATCAATATCTTGCCAGCCAAAGGGAGTTTGCGCCGAAACTATGTAACCTTTCAGCAGTATCTCATTGTCAGAAATCTTTGCAACACGCATAGGTTTGGCAGCGAATTGAGGTTGCCCAGTATCACCATTTGTAGCAGTGAGTATGTAACCGTCCCCATTCTTTAGATGATAACCACGGCAACCATTTGTGTTCTTTCTGATTCTGATGAAACGTGGACACACCTGCAAATCTTTGACTGGTGTTCCGCTCTCATAACGTTGATGGCAGTTTGAATCAAAATCAAAATTTGAAAGGATCGCCTCTTGACGTTCTTGTTCCTGCCGGTTGCGTTGTTCTTCAGCGCGACGGCGTACTTCGGCTTGACGACGTTGTTCCTCGGCATGGAGTCTCATCTCGGCTTCTTGTTTTAAGCGAAACTCCTCTTGGCGTTCACGTTCTTTCTTCTTGTTTCCAAATAAAAAATCAAATAGCCCCATATCGTTAAGATTAGAAGGTTTGTGAATTTTCAGTCGATGTTCCAATAGGCTTCAGGGTCACCGTCGAAAGCGTCATAAATAGCATCATCGCTGTAGCCCTCTACGTCTTGTGCATAAGTGCCAGAAAAATCACCATAGTGTGAGCCGTAGTCATCATAATCAATCTCATAGTCTTCGTAGTCTTCATCGTAGTTCATATTTAGCAATCTTTAAAAGGTAATAATTTCAATTGTCAATATTTGAACTGCAATTTCCGTGCCAGACCTTATTGATCATCTTCCCATTAGTAAAATGTGATAGTATTAAAACGGAGGGAAAATAAACTCTAAAGCAAAACTCAAATAGTCTTTTTCTAGCTTACATCGTCGCTGTGCTCTAACACATTTATGAGCGTCCGCTTCCTTTATGTGGACAAGATAGCTTTTCCTCGCCAATGCAGCATGGTGATTTACACATGATGTGAGCATCGCCAGTTTACACGTGTAGAAGAGTTACTCAAGACAGTCTGCTATGATACGGCTATTCATGAATTTCGAGATTTTTTTGTTAGGACGCTATGGGCTCACTGGAGCATTTTCAGAAATTCTTCCTCGCTCACGATGGGGATGCCCAGCTTGCGGGCCTTCTCCAGCTTGGCCGGGCCCATGTTGTCGCCGGCAAAGACAAAGCTGGTAGCCTTGGAGATGCTGCTCACGTTTTTGCCGCCGTTCTGCTCGATCATGGCCTTGTACTCGTCGCGGGAATGATGGGCGAAGACACCGCTTATCACTATTTTCTTGCCCTCGAGCTTAGTGGTGTGGCCGGCCAGCTCCTCCTGGCTGAGCTCCATCTGCAAGCCGGCCTTGCGCAGGCGCTCCACGATGTCGCGGTTGGCAGGTACCGAGAAGTATTCTACAATCGAGGCAGCTATCTTGGGGCCTATCTCGGGTATGGCAGCCAGCTGCTCGGCCGGCATGGCCATGAGCCGATCGATGCTCTTCACGTTGCGGGCAAGCACCCGGGCAGTGGTCTCGCCCACATAGGAAATAGAGAGAGCAAAGATGACGCGGGCAAAGGGTACCTGGCGCGAGGCCTCAAGGCCTCGCATGATGCGCGTGGCCGCCTTGTCCTGGAAGTGCTCAAGCTTCACGAGTTGGGGCTGTGTGAGGTCGTAGAGGTCGGCAATGTTGTTGACCAGGCCGCTCTCGTGCAGCTGCACAGCCACCTCCTCGCCTATGCCGTCGATATTCATCGCGTGGCGCCCCACAAAGTGCTCGATGCGGCCCGTGATTTGCGGCGGGCACTCATACTTGTTGGGGCACACCCAGGCAGCCTCGCCCTCCACGCGCTTGAGCGGCGTGCCGCACACCGGGCAATGGGTCACAAACTTCACGGGCTGGCTGCCCGGCGCACGCTGCTTGAGATCGACGCCCACTATCTTAGGAATGATTTCTCCGCCTTTTTCTACATAGAGGTAGTCGCCGTCGTGGATGTCGAGCTGGCGTATGATGTCCTCGTTGTGCAACGAGGCGCGTTTCACAACGGTGCCCGAGAGCTGCACCGGGTCGATGTTGGCCACAGGAGTAATGACGCCCGTACGCCCCACCTCGAACGAGATGAAACGCAGACGCGAGCATTCACGCTCGGGAGCAAACTTGTAGGCAATTGCCCAGCGCGGAGCCTTGGCTGTGCTGCCCAGGGTGGCCCACTGCTCGATCGAGTTGAGCTTAAACACCAAGCCGTCGGTGGCAATGGGCAGGTTTTTGCGCTCCTTGTCCCAGTAGTTGATAAAATCAACCACCGAGTCGATCGATGGCAAAATGGTGTGACCGGCCACCTTGAAGCCCCAGCGTTGCAAGGCCTCCATGCGCTCAACATGGGTGGATATCGCAACTTGGTCGCCCAGCAGGAAGTAGAAGTAGGCATCAAGGCCGCGACGGGCCACCTCGGCGCTGTTCTGCATCTTCAAGGTGCCTGCGGCGGCATTGCGCGGGTTGGCAAAGAGGGGTTCCTCGTTGTACTGGCGCTCCTTGTTGAGCCGCTCAAAGTTTTTCCAGGGCAGCAATATCTCGCCGCGCACTTCAAACTTTTCGGGCCAGTCGCCAGGCTGCAACTGCAAGGGCACGCTCTTGATGGTGATCACGTTGGCCGTCACGTCGTCGCCGCGCACGCCGTCGCCGCGGGTCACGGCACGCACCAGCCGCCCGTGCTCGTAGGTGATCGAGATGCTCGTGCCGTCGTATTTCATTTCGCCCACAATCTGCACCGACTCGCCTCCCAGGCCATCCTTGGCACGGCGCAGGAAATCCTGCACCTCCCCTATCGAGTAGCTGTTGCCCAGGCTCTGCATGGGGCGCTCGTGCACCACCTGCTTGAAGCCCTGGCTCAAGTCGCTGCCCACGCGCTGAGTGGGCGACAGCGGGTCGAAGCACTCGGGGTGCGCCTTCTCCAAGTCCTGGAGCTGTCGCATCATGTGGTCATAGTCCTGGTCGCTTATCACAGGCTGGTTGAGCACATAGTAGTTGTAGTTGTGGCGATTGAGCTCGTCGCGCAGTTGCTTGATGCGCTTCACATCCTGCTCGTTCTGGTCGGCAAATAAATCATCCATTGGAAACACGTTGTTTTATTGAGCAAATTTAGTGAAAATTGTGCACAATTTTCAGCTCTTCTTGCTCCTGCGCCATTTTTTTTTGGCTTACAGGCACAGTTGCATGATGGCCTATTGCCATAGGCAAGCCATGACAATTAACAACATTTAACGCGCCTCGATGCAGCAGATCGGCCTCGATGCTGTTGTATAAACATGGGCGAGATAAAATCCTGCCCCACTAAACCGCAATATAATTAAACAAACTAAAAACAAAAACAAAATACACAGGATGAAACAATTGCAACTGGCTGCAGCTCGGCACATCGCCACCGCAGCCCTCATGTGCCTCGTGATAACCAGCATGATGGTATCGTGCAGTAATGATGATGTTGTAGATGGAGACTGGGACCCGATGAAATGGGAAGTCCCGGCCAACGTGACCAAGGTGGGCAACAACTATCAGGTGGCAGCCGCCGGCGACTCGGTGGTCTTTGCTTGCACAAACTATGCCGGATTCTGGTTTAACCGTGCCGAGTACACACTGGGCGACAGCCTGCACACGGCCTACGGCTGGCAATATTCCAACGATGAGCACCACAAGTGGCTTGAGCTTGATGAAAAAAACCAAACTGCAACCCCGGTGAATGAGGACTCCATCTCGTGGAAGGCAAAAGACAAAGGCAACCTGCTCATTGCCGTGTTCAAGCCCAACGACACAGGCATGGAGAAAACGCTCACGCTCTACATAGAGAGTGGCGACGCCTTCGGCCTCATCACCTTCGTCCAACCCCCGCTGCAGGCTGCTGGCAAGTGACACGTGGCAACAAGAGAAGAAGGAAGAGGGGGGACAATGGCTCGACACTGTGGTGTGAAACCATTGTCCCCCCTCCCAGCTATGGTTGGCGCGCCGGTAGCGGTCAAGCTCAGTCGGTGTCTTTCACCTCCCAGCCCAGAGCCGAAGCACCCAAGATGGCAGCATCGCTCTCCTTCATCTCGCTGAGCATGATCTTGGTCTTGCCCTTGTAGATGCCGAGCACGTTTTTCTCATAGGCTTCCTTGATGGGGTTCATGATGAGGTCGCCGCTCTTGGTGAGGCCGCCGAAGAGCACAAAGGCCTCGGGGCTCGAGAAGGCGGTAAAGTCGGCAAGCGCCTCGCCCAGGATGGTGCCCGTGTAGTCGAAGATTTCCTTGGCCAGCTTGTCGCCTGCGATGGCGCAGTCGTACACATCTTTGGAAGTGATCGACTCGATGTCGTAGTTGCGCAACTTCGACTCGTCGTCGCGTATCTCGAGAAACTCGCGTGCCGTGCGGGCAACGCCAGTAGCCGAGCAGTAGGCCTCGAGGCAGCCCGTGCGGCCACAACCGCACACGCGCCCGTTGGTGCGTTTCACAATCACGTGGCCCAGCTCGCCGGCAAAGCCGTCGTGGCCATACACCATCTGGCCATTGATCACGATGCCGCTGCCCACGCCGGTGCCCAGGGTGATCATGATGAAGTCTTTCATGCCTCGCGCGGCGCCATAGGTCATCTCGCCTATTGCGGCAGCGTTGGCATCGTTGGTGATGATGCACGGGATGCCGAATTTCTCACTTATCATGTTGGCAAACGGGATGGGGCCCTTCCAGGGCAGATTGGGAGCATCCTCGATGATGCCGGTGTAGTAGTTGGCATTGGGGGCGCCGATGCCTATGCCTTGTATTTTGCCTGCAGCGTCGTTGGCGGTGATCACGCGGGTGATTTCGGTGTGGAGTTCGTCGATATAGTCATTGATGTCGGCGTGCTTCACAGTCTTGATCGAGTCGCTCGCAATCACGTTGCCGCGAGCGTCGACGATACCGAAGGCGGTGTTGGTGCCGCCCATATCGATACCTATTACATAAGGTTTTGCCATGTTTGTTGAAAATTTAAATTTTAAGTTTATAGATGTGTCAATTGTTTCTCTTCCACAAAGATAGAATATTTTCTCGACTTTATCACATTTTTTGCCAGCAATTTATATTTCGCTGGCAGCCTATTGAGAGCGTAATCTTTGCAACATCAATGGCTGGGCTGCACGGGGAAGAGGGTGTGCAACCCAGCCATGATTTCGGGGCCACGCCACAGGGTGCGGCACGGCCACGTGGCAATGGTTATTTCACCACCTTGGTCACACGCTTGGTGCCGTCGGTGTAGAGGGTGACCACCACATTCACGCCATGGTGCGGCGTTGCCGAGCTGCGGCCGGCCAGGTCATAGTAGGTCACGCGCTTCACGCCCTTGGCCGTCACTGTCTCGTCTATTCCAGTGTTCTCGTTCTCGACCTTGACAAGATTGGAGGCTGCGGAGTAGACATAGATGATCTCGCCCTTGTAGTCGACCGAGCGGCAGGCCGACTGCACAGTATAGCTATAGCTCACCCCGTCGCCCATGGGATCGAGGCCGGTCACGTCGAGCGAGGTACCCTCGGTTTCGGTCGAGAGCATGGGAGCGATGATCTCGTAGCCTGCAGGCAGAACCTGTGCAAGGCTCATCTGGTCGATAAACACCTTGTTCTTGCCCGTGTAGTACACGCGTACGGCAGCATTGGCAGCGCCCTTGGTGAAGTTGATCACATAGGGCTTGAAACCTCCTGCAAGTGGCTGGGTTACTGTTTCGAGCACCTGGTCCTGGGCGTCGACGAGTTGCACCTGCACGGTGTCGGCAAGGCTCTCGCCAAAAAGCTGTGCATCCATGTTGATGGTGGCCTGCACCTTGCCCTCGTCGTTGGACAGGTCAAGATAGGGTGTGGTGAGCGAGGCCGCGTCGCCGTAGGGCGCAAGGCCGATAGTGCCGGCAGCAAACACGTGGTTCACGCCATACCAGCCCGACTGATGCGTGTAGTCGTCGAGATACTCCTGCAGCTTGCCAAACTCGACGCTCGTGAACGTGCCCTGGGTCACCCCAGAGAAGTCCTCGCTGAGCAGCGTGGTCAAGCCAGCCTCCTTGATGCGGGTGTTCTTGTACACGTTCAGCTTGTAGAGCTCGGCCTCGGGCACACTCTTCCAGTTGGCCGTGAAGCCAGTCTCGGTCACGCCTGTGGCAGCAGTGGCCACAGGAGCCTCGATGCTCGACACCACCTTTATCACCTCGATTTCGTTGCTGTAGTCGCTCACGGCTGTGCCATTGGTGGCACGCACCACATAGTAGTACTTCTTGCTGGCATCGAGGTCAGTCACCTTGCGTGTGGTGGTGGTCACGGTGTCGTTGTGCAGCACATAGTCCCTGCCCGTGGCAGTCTTGGTGTAGACGTCGAGAATATAGGCCTTGGCGCCAGTCACGCGGGCCCAACGTGCAGTGAACGAGGTGCCGTCGGCCTTGGTGGGTTGCAGCGCTTCGGGCACGGGGAAGAAGTCGGGGCTGGTCTCCACCTTGAGCTCGTCGACCATGATGCCATTGAAGGTGATGTAGGGCTCCACACGCACATAGGTCGATGAGGTGCCGCCTGTGGTGATAATCGACAATGTGTACCACTCGCTGTCGTAGACATAAATGTCCTTGGTCGTGGTATAGCCCAGCTTCACGCGCACAACGCCGCCGGTCTCAGAGAGGGCCTTGACACGCAGCGTGATGCGCACGATGCCCGAGTTGGCCGACATGTCGTAGCGGCTCGACTGCAGGTAGCCGTAGTCGCCTATCAGCAGCTTGCCGCCGGCCTCATACACGTTCTTGCCGCTCCAGCCCTTGAGGGTCTGGCCCAGCTTGGAGGTGGAGATGTCGGTCGTGGATGGTTCTTGCTCGGTGCCCTCGGTAAAGGCGTTGAAGTCTTGGGTGAAGATGACCGTGGGCTCGCTGGCGCTCATGGTCAGGACTGCCGCAAGGGCAATCATCAGGGTGAGTAAAATTCTTTTCATGATTTGGGTTTTGATTTTTTAGCCGCCGGTCCAGCCTATTTAGTGCGTGAACAGACTTTTCCTGTTGCGGGGATGGAGTTGATTAAAAATGAGGTGAATTAAATATTAAAACAATAACGGTGAGCGCACTATCATTGCTCGGGTTTAATGAAGCAAACAAACCATTGTAGCAGGAGTCACGATTTGTCAAGGTTCGGCAGCAGGCGGGTGTTGGCTGCGCGCACGGGCATGGTCAAGCAATGGGGCATGCAAGGTGCACTCGCGTGTGCGCAGTTTCTCGACCCAACGGCGAGGGGCGGCGAAGGCAGCAACACGGTTGCTCAACGCGCGGCAAAGGCATTCCAACCCTGTGCCTTGATGGGAAGCTCGTCGTTGCCCTCGCGGTCGATCATGTAGGCGCCAAGCTCGGGCTTGGTGATGCGGCCTATGATTTTGGCGGTTTTCATCTGGGCAGCCTTCTCGTGCAAAGCCAGCGGCACGGTGAAGAGCAACTCGTAGTCCTCGCCGCCGTTCATGGCACAGGTCACGAGGTTCATGTTGAGCTCCTCGGCCATGATGGCCGTCTGGTAGTCGATGGGGATGCGCTCCTCATAGACGCGGCAGCCCACATTGCTGTCTTTGCATATGTGCAACAGCTCGCTCGAGAGCCCGTCGCTCACGTCCATCATGGCCGTGGGCTGGATGTCGAGCCGGTGCAGTTCCTCGATCACGTCGCGCCGTGCCTCGGGCTTGAGTTGACGCTCGAGGATGTACTCCTTGCCGGCAAAGTCGGGCTGGAAGTCACGCTGCCCTGCCCCGGCCTCACGCTCGCGCTCAAGCAGCTGCAAGCCCATGTAGGCCGCGCCCAGGTCGCCGCTCACGCATATCAAGTCGGTGTCGCGGGCCCCGTTGCGGTACACGATTTTGCCCTCTTCACCCTTGCCGATGCACGTGATAGAGATGATGAGGCCAGTGACCGATGCCGACGTGTCGCCGCCCACCAGGTCGACACCATACTCGTTGCAGGCCAACAGGATGCCGGCATAGAGCTCATTGATGTGCTCCACGGTGAAACGCTTGGAGATGCCCAGCGACACAGTGATTTGCTCGGGCTTGCCATTCATGGCATAGACGTCGCTGAAGTTGACGACGGCTGCCTTGTAACCCAGGTGCTTGAGTGGTGTGTAGGTGAGGTCGAAGTGTATGCCCTCGAGCAGCACATCGGTGGTAACCAGCGTGCGCAGCTTGGGGTCGTGGCTGTAGTCGAGCACGGCGCAGTCGTCGCCCACGCCATACTGTGTCGACTTGTTCTTGATTTTGAAATCCTTGGTAAGCTCGTCGATGAGCCCAAACTCGCCAAGGGTGCTTATTTCGGTTTCTGAATCTTGCATGATGATATGTGATGAGTAGTTTTATTATCCATTCAGTCTCACAGCCGGGCTATGAGTTCCTTCATGATGAGTGTCATGTGGGGTTCGGCTGCCGCAGCGGCCTTCTGCACGTCCTCGTGAGAGGCCTCTACAATTTCGGCCCCGCCGCCCAGGTCGGTAATGACCGAGATGCCAAACACCTGCATGTCCATGTGGCGGGCCACAATCACCTCGGGCACAGTGCTCATGCCCACGGCGTCGCCGCCTATCACGTGGAAAAAGCGGTACTCGGCCGGAGTCTCGAAGGTGGGACCCTGCACGCCCACATACACGCCCTCGCGCAGTGTGATGCCGTGAGCCTGGGCGATTGCCCGGGCCTGGGCGATGAGGTGGCGACTGTAGGCCTCGCCCATGGCTGGAAAGCGTGGGCCCAACTCGCTGTAGTTGTGGCCGCGCAGCGGGTGCTCGGGAAACAGGTTGATGTGGTCGGTGATGACCATGAGGTCGCCTATCTTGAAGTCGGGGTTCATGCCCCCGGCCGCATTGGAAACCAAGAGGGTTTTCACGCCCAGGGCGTGCATCACACGCACGGGGAAGGTCACCTCCTTCATGCTATAGCCCTCATAGTAGTGGAAACGGCCCTGCATGGCCATGATATACTTGTCGCCCAGATAGCCAAAGATGAGGCGACCCTTGTGTCCCTCGACTGTTGATACCGGGAAATTGGGTATCTCCTGATAGCGTATGTCGCTTTCAATCTTGATGTGGTCGACGAGTTCGCCCAGTCCTGTACCCAGAATGATGGCTGTGTCGGGCAGCTTGGCCACACGGCGGCTTATGTAATTGGCAGTGTGAGTGATTTTTTCAAGCCAGTTGATATTTTCTTCTTGCATGATGATAAATGTGTTTGGTTTGGGTCGTGTCGTTAATTTTTTTTATCGGGGGCGATAGTGTTCAGGCCTGAATGCGCCTCACCAGCTCAGGAATGAACTCCCGGTCCTCGTAGTTGAGGAAGCCCACGCGTATGGGAATGTAGTAGATGTAGTCGCGCATCTCGGGGGGAAAATAGGCATTGTTGAGAATGCGCACAGCATCTTTCTCGGTCGTGACTATAAACTTGCGCCGGCCCTTGTGCTGGCTGTAGACTCGGGTGATGTCTTTGAAGTCCTCGCGCGTGTAGTCGTGGTGGTCGTCGTAGTGCATGACCTTGACGCCCGCCTGGAACTGGCGCAGGTATTTCACAAAGGGGCGCTGGTTGGCGATGCCGGTAAGACCCAGTATGAAGTCGTCGCTCGACATCCACGACAGGTTGTCGAGCTTCACATTGGCCCTGGGGAACACTGGCACCGGGTTGCCGTAGTTCACATTGGAGAAAAAGAGCTCGGTCGACGGGAACAGCCCCAGTTTCTCCTTGATGAGCTTGATGTCGATAGGCTTAATGTCGTTGGGGCACTTGGTCACCACCACAAAGTCGGCCTGCTTCACCATGCGATACATGGGCTCGCGCAGGGTGCCCAAGGGCAGGAGCCTGTCGTTGTAGGGCATGCGGTTGTAGTCGCACAGCACAATGTTGACTTTGGGCTTCACATAGCGGTGCTGGAAAGCGTCGTCGAGCAGAAACAGGTTGATGGCAGGGTCGATCTTCAGCATTTCCTCGATGCCCTTGCGCCGGCTCTCGCACACGGCCAGCGCGATGTGGCCCAGAAACTTGTGGTATATCTGATAAGGCTCGTCGCCTATGTCGCGAGGTGTGAGCGTGTCGCGAGCCATGACAAAGCCGTGGGTCAAGCGCTTGTAGCCGCGGCTGAGCACGCCTATGTGATACTGCGGGTAGTTAGCCAGCAAGCCCTCGATGATGTATTCTACATGAGGCGTCTTGCCCGTACCGCCCACAGTGATGTTGCCCACCGACACGATGGGCACGTCATAGCTCGTTTCCTTGAGGATGCCAGTGTTGAAGGCAGCATTGCGACACCACACACCCGTGCCATAGAGCCACGAGAATGGCGTGAGAAAGGCGTTGGCGATGTTTTGTCGCTGTTGCTTGTTCAATATTTTGGAAAAATCTATCACTATCGGTGTCGGCGCAACTTAACGCAAAATCTATTTTTCTATATGTGTGTAGTAAAACTATTTCACTTCGATGGGCGGCATGAGGCACAGCACATGCCGGCGACCGGCCATGGCCTCGAGCTGGCGGTAGTAGGTGTAGAACATGCCCATCGACTGGGCCAGGCGCTCTTGCTGCTTCATGCCGTAGAGGCTTGAAAGCATGGCACGCAGGTCGATCTCGAGGTCGGGATATTCCTTCACCTCGTAGTAGCCGGTATTGAGACTGGCCTTCTTGGCCACCCAGTCGACAGCATCGGCCAGAGAGCCAAACTGGTCGACCAGGCCAATGCGCCGGGCGCTGATGCCGTCCCACACGCGGCCTTGTGCAATCTTCTTGATCGAGTCCTGGCTCACGCCGCGTCCGCTGGCCACGCGTTGTGTGAAGAGGTCATAGCCGCGGTTGATGTAGTTCTGCATGGCCGCCAGCTGCACGGGGGTCATGGCTTTTGACACGATGCCGTAGTCGGTGGCCATGTCGGCATTGGCGTTGGTCTTCACCACGCCCATGTGCACACCCAGCTTGTTCTCGATGAGCTCCTGGGCGCAGGGAATCATGCCAAAGATGCCAATGCTGCCCGTGATGGTGGTGCTGTCGGCAAAGATGCGCTGGGCGCCGCACGAGATGTAGTAGCCGCCCGATGCTGCATAGTCGCCCATCGACACGGCAAAGGTCTTGCCCGCCTGCTTAAACTGCTCGAGAGCACGCCATATCTGTTCTGACCCGAAGGCGCTGCCGCCGGGCGAGTTCACGCGCAGCACCAGGCCCTTCACGTCGTCGTCGTTGCGCAGCTCCTCGATGGTGGCAACCAGCTTCTCGCTGTCGATATTCTCGCCGTCGGCCATAGGGCCGGTCGAGCCGTCGATCTCGCCCACGGCATACACCACGGCCACGATGCCGTCTTTGTTGCTGCCGTTGTCGTAGTGCGAGGCCACAAGCTCGGGCGAGGCCAGGCGCAGGTCGTCGTCCTGTTTCAGCCCGGCGATGCGGCGTATCTTGTCTTCCATCTCAGGCTTGTAGCAGGTGCCGTCGATGAGTTTGCCGGCCTTGAGGGCAGGAGCCGTCATGGTGAGCATCAGGCTGTCGGCCATCGCATTGAACTGTGCCGGAGCTATGTCGCGGCTGCGGGCCATCTCGCCAGCCATCACGCGCCACACGTTGCCCAGAAACAGCGACTGCTGCTCGCGGTTGGCCGGACTGATGCTGTCGAGCATGAAGGGCTCGACGGCACTCTTGTAGGTGCCCACACGCAGTATCTGCATCTTCACTCCCACCTTGTCGAGCAGCGTCTTGAAGTAGGGCGTCACCGCAGCCAAACCGTGCACGTCGACAGCCCCCACAGGGTTGAGCAGCACGCTGTCGGCAACAGTGGCCACATAGTAGTCGCCTTGGCTGTAGCCCTGGTAGCCATAGGCTATCACAGGCTTGTGGCTGCTGGCCTTGAAGTCGAGCAAGGCATTGCGCAAGCTGCGCATCGTGGCTGCCGAGGCTTGCGCGCCCTGGCAGTCAAGATAGATGCCCTTTATTTTCTTTTCGGTCTTGGCAACTTCTATCGCCTTCACCATGTCGCTCAGGCTCGACGAGCCTTCCTGGCCCTGTACCATGGCCATCACGCTGGCGGCCCCCGAGACATCGGCACTGCGCTCGGCTATGGGACCCGAGAGCTTGATATAGAGCATCGAGTGGTCTTGTATCGACTGCACCTCACTCTTGGCAAAAGCTGCCATGATCGAAAAGCTCACAGCCACTGCACACAGGCCAAACACCACGAGCGCCAAAAAGGCTCCCACCAGGGAACCGCACACGGTGAGTATGAATTTCTTCATCATAGTTTTGTCGTATAGTTATCTTCTCGTAAATTCCTTCTTATCAATCTGTCTTTAATATTGTGGGCACAGCCGCAGCATGAAGCCGTACCTATCAATTTTACAAAGTTAATCATTTATTTCACATTTTGCCATCAATTGCCTAAAAATTATGTTTCACCCCTCCCGCCAAGCCTGCCCGCCGCGGGCAACGGGCATGCCGCCGCGTTTTTTTCAGGACGGCCGCTTTTGGAATATCGGGAAAAACGACTTAAATTTGCATGTGGCGTGTTGCCATGTGGGTAAAAACACACGGCACACGGCCCGACAATGAATTTTATGATATAGAAACCTCAAAAAAAATCTTCAGGACGATGAACAAGAGCATCACAACCCTGCTACTGCTTGCAGCACTGCTGTGCCTGGCTGCATGTAGCAACATGACGATTGCAGCCCGCAAGCTGCAACACAGCGTCATTGCCTGGAATGCAGGCGACCAGCTTGCCGTGGCCAGGCTCGGCTACTTCCAAAGCGAGCAACAGCTCAAAGCCTCAAGGCACTATGCCCACTACACCGGCAAATACGGCCTCGCAGCCAGCACGCCCGTAGTCAAGACCGAGTGCGACGAGGCTTTCCTGGTGATCGTGCGCGACCCCAAGGCCAGGGTCACCGTGCACAAGCTCACCTTCGACATGGTGGCCGGCGGCGAGCCTCCTGCCACAGGCGAGGTGCTCTACCAGGGCGACGGCGGCACACCCTTCTTCCTGATGTGCAACATTTCGGACGTGTACCCCAACACCTGCTTGCGCGTGGTGAGCAGCACAGGCATTGTGACCGAATACTCGCCGCGCATAAGCCTGCGCGAGGGCGAGCTGCAATTGCCCGACAGCACTGCCGAGGGCCAGGGCAGCGTGCTCGACATCACCGACTACTGGCTGAAATGAACGTGCCCGAGGCATGAAAACAGCACCCAGCCGGGTTGCACATGTCGATTATTTTTCCGATATTTGTCCGCATTGCAACCCAAAACCACATAAAATGAAAAAAATAGCGACATTGCTCATCGCTGCGCTGTGGGGCATCGCGGCATGGGCGGCTGCCGACATGCTCGGCACCTGGACGGGCAGCCTCGACGCGGGCGTGGCCCGCATCCCTCTTGTGCTTCATCTTGACTCCACCGGCTGCAGCCTCGACAGCCCGGCTCAAGGAGCCAACGGCATCCCGTGCACGCGCCAGGTCGACGGCAACAACATCGACATCAACATTCCATCGATAGGTGCAAGCTATCGCGGCACCATCGCGGGCGACAGCCTCAAGGGCACATTCACCCAAGGCGGCCACTCGCTTGCCCTCACCCTCACCCGCAAGGCGGAGAAGAAAGACACAGGGCCGCACAACTACCGCGAGGAGCAAGTGACCTTCGGGCACGGCAACGTGACACTGGCCGGCACGCTCACCCTGCCCAAGGGCGGCAGCTGCGTGCCGGCGGTGGTACTCGTCACAGGCAGTGGGCCGCAAGACCGCGACGAGACCATCATGGGCCACAAGCCATTCAAGGCCATTGCCGACAGCCTGGGCAACCACGGCATCGCCGTGCTGCGCTATGACGACCGCGGCGTGGGTGGCTCGAGCATGGCCACAGGCTACGAGACCACGCGCGACTTTGCCCTCGACGCCACCGCAGCAGTGCGCTACCTGCTCAAGCGCCAGGAAATCGACCCCAAGCGCACGGGCTACATAGGGCACAGCGAGGGCGGTTCGATTGCCATACTCAACCACGCCGACGTGGCATTTGTCATCACCCTTGCCGCACCAGCTGTGAAAGGAAAAGACTTGATGATAAAGCAAAACGAAATGATAGTGAAAGCAACAGGCAACACGTGGAATGCCAGGCTGGCAGGCAGGGTCGACAGCGTGTTTACCCTCATCGACACTTGCCGCGACCAAACCCTGCTCAAGGCCAAGCTCGGCCGCTTTCCCGAGTTGAAAACACAGGTTGACGCACTCACCTCACCCTGGTATCGCGCCTTCGTCCAGCTCGACCCCACCCCCAGCCTCAAGGCCATGGGCAAGAGCCGGCAGCCCATGATGGCCTGCAACGGTGAGTGGGACGACCAAGTGAACTGCGACCAGAACCTCGGCGCCATAGCACGGTGGGTGCCCTGCGCGGCCATCAAGCGCTACCCGCAGCTCAACCACCTGTTTCAGCATTGCGACAGTCGCGACCGGGCTCTCGACTATGGCGGCAACAGCGAGGACTTCAACCCGCAGGTGATAACCGACATCGTCGCCTTCATCAAGGGGCTGTAGCGCCACAGCTGCTGGCACGCTGGCTCAATACTCCACCTTGGTCTTCACATAGCCGTGAGCGCGACGATACTTGCGCACATCGCGGAAGAGGTCGGTGGCAAACACAAAGTTGTTGAGCTCGTCGTTGTCCTGGTCATAGATTTGGTCCTTGTTGCCCACCCAGCCCACATGGCCGTGATTGATGAAGACGATGTTCTCGCCTATGCCCATCACCGAGTTCATGTCGTGGGTGTTGATGATCGTCGTGATGCCAAACTCGTGGGTAATGTCCCACAGCAGCTGGTCGATCACTATCGAGGTCTTGGGGTCGAGCCCCGAGTTGGGCTCGTCGCAAAACAGGTATTTAGGATTCAAGGCAATGGCACGGGCAATGGCAGCACGCTTCTGCATGCCGCCGCTCAGCTCGGCAGGATACTTGTGCTCGCTGCCAGTGAGGTTCACCTTGTCGATACAAAACTGGGCACGCTCGAGCTGCTCCTTCTCGCTCATGCTGGAAAACATCATGAGCGGAAACTTCACATTGTCGATCACCGTCTCGCTGTCAAACAGGGCTGCGCCCTGGAAGAGCATGCCTATCTCCTTGCGTGTCTCCTTGAGCTGCGCACGACTCATCTTGGTGATGTCGCGGCCGTCGTAGAGGATCTCGCCGTGCTCGGGCTTGAACAAGCCCACCAGGTTTTTCACCAGCACCGTCTTGCCCGAGCCCGACTGGCCTATTATCAAGTTCACCTTGCCGTCGTAGAAAGTAGCGTTGATGTCGTACAGCACCTGGCGAGTGCCGTTGTCAAAATATTTGTCAAGATGCTTTACTTCAATCATAATATTGTTGTGTCCTCCTCTACCCTGCTTGTGTGAACTACATTAAGAAAATATCGGTCATGATCACGTCGAAGACGAGAATGAGCACGTTGGTGGTCACCACGGCATCGGTACTGGCCTTGCCCACCTCGACCGAACCGCCATTGACCGTGTAGCCGTAGTAGGCCGCGATCGACGAAATCAAGAAGCCGTATACGACCGACTTGATGAGTGCAAACCACACATCAAACTGATGGAAATCGGTCTGAATGCCATAGATATAGGTATCTGGGTCAACAAGTCCCGTGAAGCATATCGCATAGCCGCCAAAGAGGCTGGTAAACATGGCAATAATCACCAGTATGGGCATGATCGTGACCAGTGCCATCACCTTGGGCATGACCAGGTAGTTGGCCGAGTTCACTCCCATGATATCGAGAGCGTCGATTTGCTCGGTCACGCGCATGGTGCCTATCTCGCTGGCAATATTTGACCCTATCTTGCCCGAGAGTATCAAGCACAATATGGTGGAGGCAAACTCCAGTACAATAATTTGGCGCGTGGTGAAGCCCACCGCATAGCGCGGCAGCAACGGGTTGCTCACGTTGAGCTTGATGAGCAGCGTGCACAAGCAGCCTATGAAAAGCGACACCAGCAAGATGAGCGGTATCGAGTCGATACCCAGCTTGTTGATCTCGTTGAAATAGCGGCGAAAGAACTCCTTCCATCGCTCAGGTATGGCCATGCTGCGCCACATGAGCATGCAGTAGTCGCCAAACTTATCGAGCATTTTCAGTAAACCCATATCTACAATAGTCAAATTCTTGCTAAGTCGATTGAAAAGAATATGCAAAGATAAGCAAAAGATGGATAACTGGGCCGTTTTGAAAAATAAATAGCAATATTACGGCACTATGGAACACTTTTTGTTCCGTAGCCCGCACGGCCCGATCAATAAAGAGCCGCTCCTCGATTCACATCGAGAGCGGCTCAATATTTACTAACTTAAAACTTAAGTAAAAAAGACGTGTGTATCAGTCTGTTCCCCTTTGTCGCGCTTACCAGCCCACCGTCTGGGTGAGGGTGTGACCACGCTGCTTGTAGGCGTTGATTTGCTGGTAGCCCACAGGCGACATGTACACACGGTCGAGGAAGGGATTGCGTTTGGCTACCGACAGGGGCACAAAGAAGCCCACCATGTCGGCCGCATTGGTGCCGTCGTAGGTCACCACAGTGCCATCGGCTTTCTTCACCTTGGTAGAGCCCTCCTTGAGATAGGTGGTATACTCGTTGTTGAAGTCGACCCAGCAACCCAGCATGGTGTCGGGATACTTGTCGTTGTCCATGTACTCGAGTTTCTTCCAACGCTTGAGGTCGAGCAGACGGCTGTGCTCAAACACCATCTCCAGGCGGCGCTCACGGCGTATCTCCCAGATGAGCGGGTCGACAGTGGGGTCGCGGTCGGGGTCGAAGCCGGCATTGATGTCGCTCAGTTGCATGTGAGCAGTCTTGCTCAAGTGTTTGGCCTGGGCAGTAGCATCGAGCGGGCGGTCGCGCAGCACGTTGATAGACGCGTCGATGTCGGCCTGGGTCACTGCTTCTTCGCCCATACGGGCCAGCTCGGCCTTGGCCTCAATCCAGTTGAGCAGCACCTCGGCATAGCGTATCACAGGAGCATCGTTGGTATTGGTCGACGAGTTATACTCAGGGTGAGTGGCACGCTCGGCCGAAGTCATGGCAATTGCTGCACGGTCGATAAACTTGTCTTGATAGACCATGGTCGACGAGCTGGGGTTGACCGTGTCGATAAACGAAGCCTCAAAGCGGGGATCGCGGGTGAGGGTCATGTTCTTGATGCCAAAGTTGCCGGCACCGGCCACCTTAGAAGTCTTGTAGGGACGGCCGTCGGTGCATATCACCGACTTGAGGAAGGCCAGATTCACACCCGTCTGCGACTCGCCCGAGTTGCTGTAGGAAGCCACACAGTGGCGCACGCCCAGGGCATCGTCGAAGTGCTGATACATCAGGCACTCCTTGTTGCCGGCCAGGTTTTGAGAGCCAAAGAGGTCGCGCAACGGGGTATCGATGGCATAATTGCCGCTCTTCATCACAATGGCCGCAGCATCGCGGGCCAGCTCAAGGTACTTCTTGGCATGAGCCGGGTCGCCATTGTGGTAGACCTGCCACGTGCCCTCAAAGAGGAACCAGCGCGAGATGAAGCCGGCGGCCACATAGCGGTTGAGCAGGTCGACACCGTCGTTTACACGTATGTTCTCGAGAGCATACTTGCTCATCGTGTAGAGGCTGTCCATCACCAGCAGGCGCGGGTCACGGTCTTTGTAGAGCTGTGCCGTGTCGGTGCTCGACACATCGGTGGGGAAATAAGGCACGTCGCCAAACACCTCAACCAGGCGGGCATAGGCAAAGCACTTGTAGAACTTGGCCACACCCATCCAGTGGTTGAAGGCCTCGCTCGATAGCAGCCCATTGGCATTCATCTTGTTGAGGCGGTTGATAAAGATATTGGCCTTGTGCACCCATGCAAAGTTCCACGACGGGCCGCAGTATTGCTCCATCCACGAGATGGACTCACTCTTGGAGCCACGGCTCGAAGGTACCTGGTCCTCAAACGAGGCCTGCGTGCCCTGACTGCACACGTCGTCGCTGAACACATAGCCGCGGTAGTCGGAATAGGCCGACGACCAGCCCACGCCGTAGCCTATGTAGTAGTTGCTGTAAAAACCGTTGCCAAACAGGCGCACATCGCTCTCGTTGCGCCAGTAGTTGGGATCGGTGGGGTTCTCGCGAGGCTCACGGTTGATGACCTGCTCGCACGACGACAAGCCCAGGCTGAGCAACCCCGCAAATATGATCAATAATTTCTTTTTCATTGTTTAGAAAGTTTAATTAGAAGTTAAGTTGAATACCTACTGAGATGTTCTTCATTGCAGGAGTGCCCACACCGGTGCGGCCACTGTTGTAGTTGCCGCTGTTGAACATCGACACGCCGCTCACCACCTCGGGATCGATAGGAAGCCCGCGCAGGTTGTCGTGGGTGAAGAGGTTCTCGGCTGCCACATAGAAGCGGGCCTTGCTGATGTAGGCCTTCTTGGTGATGCTTGCAGGCAGCGTGTAGCCCAGAGTGATGTTCTTGCAACGCAAGTAGGCCATGTTGAGCAGGTAACGGCTCTGCTTCTGCAAGTTGAAGCCTGTGTCGCTGCCGCCCATGTTCCAGGCTGCCGGATAGAAGGCGCCAGTGTTGTTCTCGGTCCAGTAGTCGCCGGCAATAGCCTGAGGCATTGCGCCGTCGCCGCAGTTGTAGCCAGGAATGGCCAGGAAGCCCGAGCCCCAAATCTTGCGGCTGCCCACGCCCTGGAAGAAAATGGAGAAGTCTACACCATACCAGTCGGCACCCAGCCTGAAGCCATACTCATAGCGAGGTGTGGAGTTGCCTATCACCTTCTTGTCGCCGTGCTTCTCGACAGTGTTGTCGCCGTACCAGATGTCGCCGTTGCCGTCGAGATCCTTATATTTCACATCGCCGGGGCCAAAGTGGAACTTGCCCGACTCAAAGCGGTCTTGATACACGCCGTTGGGGTCGCTCAGCTTGTTGACCAGGCGTGCATCGGGGTGCTCGGCCAGTGTGGTCTCCTTGCCATGATAGGCATAGGTGGTCACGATTTTGCCGTTCTCGTCATACACGAAGTCGCTCTTCTGATAGAGGCGGTCGGTCTCATAGCCCCATATCTCGCCATAGGTCTTGCCATTGTACCAGCCATCGATATCACGGCCCGAGCCGTACTTGGTGATCGTAGACTTGGCGTCGCTCACCGTCACCATGGCGTTCAGGCCAAGGCCGTTGGCAAAGCGGTGGTTGAAGTCGACCTCAATCTCCCAGCCGCGGGTGCGGATGTTGCCGAAGTTGCCCATGGGCGCAGCAGCGCCGAAGGTATCGGGAATGCCCTCTTGAGGCACAAGCATGTTTTTGGTGTCGCGCTGGTACCAGTCGAAGATCACGCCTATGCGGCCGTCCCACAGCGAGATGTCGGTACCCAGGTCGAGGGTTTCAATGTCTTGCCAAGTAATGTCGCCGTAAACCGACGAGGGTGTGCCCACATAGGTGAGTTTGGAACCGTTCTGGATCCAGCTGAGCTGGCCCTGGGCCATTGTGGCAATGTAGAGCGAGTTGCTCACCGACTGGTCGCCAATCTTGCCATAGCTGCCTCGCAGTTTCCACGAGGTGAGCACGGGCTTGGCCCAGCGCATAAAGGCCTCGTCGCCAACGCGCCAGCCCATAGAGAACGACGGGAACCAGCGCCAGCGCAAGTCTTTGGGGAACTTGGAAGTGGCATCATGACGCAGGTTGAACTCGAGCAGGTAGCGCTGCATCAAGGCATAGTTCACGCGGCCAAACCATCCCAGCTGGCCGTCCCAGTCCTTGGAGCCGCCGGCAGTCTGCGTGCCGCAGGTCTTGGAGAACGACGGGTGAAAGATGTCGGTCAAGTTGGTCACTTGCGACCAGTTGCTCTCGCTCTCCCAGTCTACACAGTTCATACCGAGCATGAGCTTCACGTTGTTGATGTCGTTGATGTCCCAGTTGTAGTCGGTGGTGATATTCCAGGTGTGTCGCTTGGCATTGATGGTGCTGCGATAGATGTGGTCGGGGTTGGCACCATTGCCGGTATATTGCATGTAGGGCATGTCCCAAGCAGCATAGGCGCCAGGAGTGCCGGCAGGCACAACCTCGCCGGCATCGTTCACATAGATCTGGTTGCCCTCGGCGTCGAGGCGGGCCACATAGGCGCTGCCGCCTGCCCACGAGTTGTCCATGGTGAACTTGGTGCCCACCTTGTTCCACACTTCATCTTCGGCAGCATAGGTGTAGTCCACGTTCACGTGCCAATCTTTGGTGATGTTGAGGGTAGTACCCAGGCTCACGCTCAAGTAGGTGTCCTGCTTGTTGGCCGTGTTGGCATTCTTCATCTCGTTGTAAGGGCTGCGTATGTCGCGCCCCCACTCATCCTGGCCCATGGGATAGGTGGTGTCCCAACGGTAGAGGTAGAGCCACGGGTCGGCCGTGGTGCTGCTTGTGGCATAGGCATAGCGCTTGTTGCGCATGCTGTAGTTGAAGCCCGTGCGCACGGTCCAGTACTTGTTGATGTCGGTGCTGATGCGGGCCGATGCATTGTAGCGGCGGAAGTCGTCGTGCTTGGCCGGGCGAATCAGGCCGTTCTGGTCGAGATAGCCCAGGCCTATGCTGTAGCTCGTGCGGCCCGAGCGGCCGTTGACCGAGACGTTGTGGCTCATCGACGGTGTCCACTCGCGTATCATGTAATCGTAGGGATCAAAGATGCGCTTGGAGAAACGGTACTTGTTGTTGTCGAGATACCAGTCGCGACCGTACACAAACGGGTCGTTCTTGCCAATCTTGCCGCCATAGGTGGCCTGCCACTCGCGTGCCTTCTCGAGGCTCTCCTCGTTGACAAACCAGAAGGCGCCATACACCGTGCCACCAGCACGCTTCAAGGCATCGACACGATAGGCAATACCGTCGACACCGGCCATGTCCATCTTCTTAGAGATATTCTCCCAGGCAAAGTTGCCCGAGTAGCTCACGTCGACGTTGTCGGTCTTGGAGCCCTTTTTGGTTGTGATCAGGATCACGCCAAAGGCGGCCTTGGAACCGTAGATCGAGGAGGCAGCTGCGTCCTTGAGCACCGAGATGTTAGCAATGTCCTCGGGGTTTACGATCTGAATAGATGGAATCTCGACGTTGTCGAGCAAGATGAGCGGCTTGGAGCTGCCTGTGTAGGAGGCAACCTGGCCACGTATCTTGATTGTGGGGTCGGAGCCCACCTCGCCATTGGGGATGGTCACGCTCAGGCCTGGGGTGGTACCCTGCAAGCCGCGGCCCACATCGGGGATTTGACGGCCCACCAATGTCTTGTCGACGTCGACCGACGACACAGCGCCCGTCAAGTTGGCCTTCTTCTGCTGGCCGTAGCCCACCACGACCACATCGCCCAGCAGCTGGTTGTCGGGCACAAGTTTCACATTGGTGTCGTCGCCAGGATTCAGAATCAACGGCTTGTAGCCGATGTAGGAGATCTTGAGCTTACCCTTGCCGGTGGTTCTGAGTGAGAACCGGCCGTTCACATCGGTCATGGTGCCTCGCGTGGTCCCCACTTCGGAGACGCTGGCGCCAATCACAGGCTCGCCCTTGTCGTCGGTCACAGTACCTGTAACGATACCGGCCGAAGCATGGGACCCTTGTGGCTCGGGAGCAGCAGCATAGGCATAGCTTCCCATAGCACCACAAGCCAGAAATAGTGCTCCTATAAGAGCAAGTTTTCTTTTCATAGAGTACTTGGTTTTTGTTTGTTATACATTAAATTATTAATTAGTGAAAGCTGAAGTTTCATCCTGTGATGTAGTTCAACATCACAGTTTATCCAGAAAACGAAAACCCTAACGTTGCGAGTTGAGACACATGAGAAAGTGTGCGTGCGTGCTCGGCTCAAGCCTTAAAACATAGTTTTTGCGATCTCTGAAATCAATTCAACTCCAAAGTTAATGATTTTTTCTAAAATAGGTTCATCAAACTCAAAAAAATTTAAAAATTCCCTTTTTTGCGTATCGCAAGGGGCACATGGGCACACTTGCACATGGCGGGGAGCAACGGTGTGCGTTTTTTACATTGTGTCACATTATTTAATCAACTTATATCTTCCTGGATTTTGCATTGTGAAGTTAAAATGTTAATTTTGCAATCGTAAAAAAACAGAAGTTGAAGCAACTATTTTATTATAAAATAAATTTATAAAATTTCTAATCATGGGATATTTAACAAATGACAAGCTTCTTATCGTCGGTGCTGGCGGTATGATTGGTTCCAACATGGTGCAGAGCGTTTTGATGCTCGGTCTCACTCCTAACGTATGCCTGTACGACATCTATGAGCCCGGTGTTCATGGTGTGTATGACGAGATACAACAATGCGCATTCCCCGGCGCCAACGTTACCTACTACGCTCCCGCAGTAGAAGACATGAACAATCCCGAGAAAGTTGCCGAGGCAGCCAAGAAGGCATTCACGGGTGCCAAATACATCATCTCGTCGGGCGGTGCTCCACGCAAGGCTGGCATGACCCGCGAGGATCTGCTCAAGGGCAACTGCAAGATCGCTGCCGAGTTTGGCGACAACATCAAGAAATACTGCCCCGACGTTGAGCACGTGGTTGTGATTTTCAACCCGGCCGACGTGACCGCCCTCACGGCCCTCATCCACTCGGGCCTGAAGCCCTGCCAGCTCACCTCGCTGGCCGCACTCGACTCGACCCGCCTGCAGCAGGCCCTGGCTCACGAGTTTGGCGTGCAGCAAGACAAGGTGACCGGTGCACACACCTATGGCGGCCACGGCGAGCAGATGGCCGTGTTTGCATCGCAGGTGAAGATCGACGGCAAGCCACTGAGCGAGATGGGGCTGAGCGCCGAGCGCTGGGAAGAGATCAAGCACATGACGGTGCAAGGCGGCAGCAACATCATCAAGCTGCGTGGCCGCAGCTCGTTCCAGAGCCCTGCCTACTGCGCTGTGAAGATGATTGAGGCTGCCATGGGCGGCGAGAAGTTCACTCTGCCTGCAGGCTGCTATGTGAACCACGACAAGCTGGGCTTCAAGAATGTGATGATGGCTATGCCGTCGACCATCGACAAGACGGGCGTTCACTTTGTTGAGCCCACTGGCACCGAGGAAGAGCTCAAGAGCCTCCAGGCTTCTTACGAGCACCTGTGCAAGATGCGTCAAGAGGTTATCGACCTCAACATCATTCCTCCTGTGGAGAAATGGACCGAGATGAACCCCAACCTCTAAATTGAGACACGACGGCCCCCCACACATCATTTAGGGGCTGCCGAAAGATACCGAGCGGGCTGCTCCATCGCAATTGCGGGAGCAGCCCGCTTTTTTTCTTGTGTGCACCAGCCGAGTGCCCGCGGCAAGCTCAAGCGTGCAGAAACAAAAAAAATCCCCAGCCGCTGCAATCGTGGCGGCTGGGGAAAAACGTGAATGAGTGGGGGGAACAATTGTCGCGCTATCAACACACGCGCTTGCCGGCGAGATAGTGGGCCTGCACAATAGGTGTGGTATAGGCATAGGGGATAAAGGCCAGCGATGGAATGGGCTTGGTGACGACAAAATTGGCCACCTTGCCCACGGCAATGCTGCCGTAGTCGCTGCTCAAGCCCATGGCATAGGCACCGTTGAGGGTGGCGGCGTTGAGCGCCTCGGCAGGCTGCAAGCGCATCTTGATGCAAGCGAGCGACACGGCAAACTTCATGTCGCCCGACGGTGTCGACCCTGGATTGTAGTCGCTGGCAATGGCCACGCCCAGCCCGGCGTCGATCATCTTGCGGGCCGGGGCATAGGGCATGTTGAGGAAAAACGATGTGCCAGGCAACACAGTGGGCGATGTGGCGCTGTCGCGCAGCAGCTCGATGTCGGCACCGGTCATGCTCTCAAGGTGGTCGACCGAGAGGGCATTGTGGCTCACGGCCACCTCTACCCCGCCGCTGGCAGCCAGCTCCTGCCCGTGAATCTTGGCTCTCATGCCATAGCGGGCGCCGGCATCGATGATGCGGGCCGTCTCGGCAGGAGTGAAGAAGCCCTCGTCGCAGAACACGTCGACATAGTCGGCCAGGTGCTCGGCAGCCACTGCCGGTATCATCTCGTCGACCACCAGGTCGACATAGGCCGACTGGCGGCCGGCATAGTCGCGCCCCACAGCATGGGCGCCCAGGAAGGTCGACACCACCTTGAGGGGAGCATCGCGCTTGATGCGCTTCACCACACGCAGCATCTTGAGCTCGTCGGCCGTGTTAAGGCCATAGCCGCTTTTGATCTCGATGCAGCCAGTGCCCTTGGCCACCACCTCGTCGATGCGCTGCATGGCTTGGGCATAGAGCTCGTCGGCACTCATGTGATGCAACCTGTCGGCACTGTTGAGGATGCCGCCGCCGCGGCGGGCAATCTCGGCATAGGACAAGCCGTTGATTTTGTCGACAAACTCCTGCTCGCGGCTGCCGGCATACACCAGGTGGGTGTGAGAGTCGCAAAACGAGGGCAACACAGTGCCGCGACGGGCATCGACCACCTCGTGAGCGCTCACCGAGAGGTCGCGCTCGAGCCCGAAGTCGGCAATGCGGCCGTCGTCGACAAGCAAATAGGCATCGTGGATGCAGTCAAACTCGGCCATGTCGGCGCCGCACTTGCGTGCCAGGCCCGGGACACGGGTGATGCCGGCAAGCGTGGCAATGTTATAGACGAGTAAGCGGCTCATGGCGCAAGAACTGTATTGACTTCTCGATGTGTGGATACATGAGCTGGTCGATGTCGATGAAGGGCACTATCTTGCGGTAATCGTCGTGAATGCGCATGATGGCCGGCGACGAGCGCAGTGGCTTGCGGAAGTCGAGAGCCTGGGCGGCGTTGAAGAGCTCGATGGCCAGCACTCGCTCGGTGTTGTCGACCACTGCACGCAACTTGAGCGCGGCGTTGGCGCCCATACTCACCAGGTCTTCCTGGTCCTGGCACGAGGGGATGTTGTCGATCGACGAGGGCATGGCCAGTGTCTTGTTGAGGCTCACCACCGATGCAGCCGTGTATTGCGTGATCATGAAGCCGCTGTTGAGCCCAGGCTTGGCAACCAGGAAGCTGGGCAGGTCGCGCAGCCCCGACACCAGGCGGTAGATGCGGCGCTCGCTGATGTCGGCCAGCTCGCTCATGGCTATCGACAAGAAGTCCATGGGCAGGGCGATGGGCTCGCCGTGGAAGTTGCCGCCCGAGATGATGAGGTCGTCGTCGGGGCACACGGTGGGATTGTCGGTAGCCGAGTTGATCTCGATGTCGATAACCGAACTCACGTAGCGTATCGTGTCTTTCACAGCACCGTGCACCTGCGGCACGCAGCGGAACGAGTAGGGGTCTTGCACGTGGCTCTTGGGGCGGTCGATGAGCTCACTGCCCTCGAGCAGCTCGCGCACAGTGCTGGCCGTCTCTATCTGGCCGCGGTGAGGACGCACCTGGTGCACAGCATCGAAGAAGGGGTCGATGCGCCCGTCGAAGGCGTCGAGCGACATGGCGGCAATCACGTCGGCCCACTGGCTCAGGCGCTCGGCGTTGATGATGGCCCACACGGCCTGTGCGCTCATGTTCTGGGTGCCGTTGAGCAGGGCAAGGCCTTCCTTGCTGGCCAGCTCGATGGGTGCCCAGTTCATCTTCTTGAGCAGCTGCTCGCCGCTCATGACCTTGCCGTCGACCTCGACCTCGCCCAGGCCCACCAGTGGCAGGCTCATGTGGGCCAGAGGCACCAGGTCGCCCGAGGCGCCGAGCGAGCCCTGGGCATAGACCACGGGCACGATGTCGGCATTGTACATGTCGATGAGTCGCTGCACGGTGTCGAGCTTGCAGCCCGAGTAGCCGTAGCTGAGCGACTGCACCTTGAGCAGCATCATCATCTTCACAATGTCGGCAGGCAGGCGGTCGCCCACGCCGCAGGCATGCGACTTGATGAGGTTGATTTGCAATTGCGACAGCTGGTCCTTGCTTATCGACACGTTGCACAGCGATCCAAAGCCGGTGGTTACGCCGTAGATGGGAGTATCCTCGCGCTTGATGCGATCGTCGAGATAGGTGCGGCAGCGCTCTATGCGGCGACGGGCGTCGTCGCTCAGCTGCAGCTTGTAGTGGTTGTACACGATCTCGCCTATACGCTCGATCGAGAGATGGTCGTTGCTGATATAATGTATATGTTCCATGTGTTTTTAAATAGGAAAATCGGTGTGTGCGGCACAATGACTGCTGCCCAAAGAGCGTGTGCACGCACACACACGACTAATTAAAATTTAAAATTATTGATAAGGTCATCATCGACCAGGTTGGGCATGGTGACTGTGAGTTGGGGCGTGCGTTGCATCTCGCGGGTAATGGCGTCGATCGAGCCCTTGTTGCGAGCCCACGAGCGACGTGCGATGCCATTGTTCACGTCCCAGAAGAGCATCATCTTGATGCGGCTGTCGCACTCAGGAGTGCCATCGATAACCATGCCGAAGCCGCCGTTCACGACTTCGCCCCAGCCCACGCCGCCGCCGTTGTGCAAGCTCACCCACGTGGCACCGCGGAAGGAGTCGCCTATCACGTTCTGCACGGCCATGTCGGCACAGAACTGCGACCCGTCGTAGATGTTGCTGGTCTCGCGGAAGGGCGAGTCGGTGCCCGACACATCGTGATGGTCGCGCCCTATGACCACAGGGGCCGAAATCCTGCCCTCGGCGACAGCCTTGTTGAAGGCCTGTGCAATGCGGGTGCGACCCTCGCAGTCGGCATAGAGGATGCGGGCCTGAGAGCCCACCACCAGGTGGTTGCGGCCAGCCTGCTCTATCCAGTGCAGGTTGTCGGCCAGCTGGCCGTGTATGTCGGCAGGGGCATGGCTGAGCATGTCGGTCAGTATTTGGGCCGCGATGCGGTCGGTCGTCTCCAGGTCGCGCGGGTCGCCCGAGGAGCACACCCAGCGGAAGGGGCCGAAGCCGTAGTCGAAGAACATGGGTCCCATGATGTCTTGCACGTATGACGGGTAGCGGAAGTGCTTGTCGTCGAGCATGACGTCGGCACCGGCGCGGCTCGACATGAGCAAGAAGGCGTTGCCGTAGTCAAAGAAATACATGCCACGGGCCGTGAGGCGGTTGATGGCAGCCACCTGGCGGCGCAGCGAGGCAAACACCTGCTCCTTGAAGCGGTCGGGGTCGTCGGCCATCATGCGCTTCGACTCCTCGAGCGAGAGCCCCACGGGATAGTAACCGCCGGCATAGGGGTTGTGCAGCGAGGTCTGGTCGCTGCCCAGGTCGACGCGTATGTTCTCGTCGGCCAGGCGTTCCCACAGGTCGACAATGTTGCCCACATAGGCCATCGACACCACACGATGCTCGGCCACAGCCTTGCGCACGGCGGGAATGAGCTCGTCGAGACTCGTGTGCAGCTCGTCGACCCAACCCTGGTCGTAACGCTTCTGGGCTGCCAGGGGGTTGATTTCGGCCACCACGCTCACCACGCCGGCAATGTTGCCAGCCTTGGGCTGAGCGCCCGACATGCCGCCCAGTCCCGACGACACAAAGAGAGGGATGCGGTGCTCGGGGTTGTCGCCCATCACCCGGCGGGCAGCATTGAGCACGGTGATGGTGGTGCCATGCACGATGCCTTGCGGGCCTATATACATGTAGCTGCCAGCCGTCATCTGCCCATACTGGCTCACGCCCAGGGCGTTGTCGCGCTCCCAGTCGTCGGGCTTGCTGTAGTTGGGTATCACCATGCCGTTGGTCACAACCACACGGGGTGCATTCTTGTGCGAGGGGAACAGGCCCAGCGGGTGGCCGCTGTACATCACGAGGGTTTGCTCGTCGGTCATCTCGCTCAGGTATTTCATCACCAGGCGATACTGAGCCCAGTTTTGAAACACAGCGCCGTTGCCGCCGTAGGTGATGAGCTCGTGTGGATGCTGCGCCACAGCCGGGTCGAGATTGTTCTGTATCATCATCATGATGGCAGCTGCCTGGCGCGAGCGGTGGGGATACTCGTCGATGGGACGGGCATACATCTTGTAGCGGGGTCTGAAGCGGTACATGTAGATGCGCCCATAGGTCTTCAACTCATGGGCAAACTCGGGGAGCAGCGTTGCGTGCATCTCGCGGGGGAAGTAGCGCAGAGCGTTGCGCAGGGCCAGTTTTTTTTCCTCGGCAGTGAGTATGTCCTTGCGCTTGGGCGCATGATTGATGTCGGGGTCGTAGGGCTGCGGCTCGGGCAGCACCTTGGGGATGCCGGCGCGCACGTCGGCCTGAAATTCTTGTAAGGTCATGTTGTCGATATTTTGAAGTTTGGGTTTTAAAGTTTGCTGTTCACAAGGCTCAAGATTTCTTGCTCGGCATCATTGGCCTGGGCGATAAGAGCTTCGGCCTGGGCGATGAGATCCTGGGCCGCTGCGCGGTCGTTGAGCGAGGCTGCGTTGATTTTAACGTTGAGACCGGCACCTATCACAGCCGCGCGTGCAGCCAGGGCACCCACGCCGGCATCGCTCAAGCTGCTCTGCATGCCGGTCTCGACCATGGCCTTGCACACCTCGAAGACGCGCATGGCCTCTTGCATGGTGTGCAGGGGCACCTGTGCGGCATAGAGCGTGGCAGCCTGTATGGCCTGCGTGCGAGCCTGCTTGTCGGCCTCGGTGGCCTTGGGCAAGCCAAAGGCATCCATGAGCTTGTTGAACGAGAGCGTATCCTCGTCGACCAGGTGCAGCAGGTTGGCGGCAATAGCCTGTCCCTTGTCGGCCCAGTCGCTGAACTCCTTCCAGCGGTCGTCCCAGCCGCGCTTGTGGCTCGACAGGTTGGCCACCATGGCACCCAGGGCGGCACCCAGGGCCCCCATGTAGGCAGCTATCGACCCGCCGCCCGGGGCTGGCGACTCGCGCGAGGTTTCGAGAGCAAAGTCCTTGACCGTGAGGTCGACGAGCTTGGGGCTCTTGTCCTCGTCCTCAATCATGTACTCTATCACTTTCTCACGAGGGTTGAAAGGCTTGAGGTCGTCGAGTCCCATCGACTTGATGGCGATAAACACGAGGTCTTCCTCGGGAATGCCGGTGGAGCGGTGCTGCTTCTCAAGGAAGTAGCGCCCAGCATCTACGAGCGCGCGCTTGGGAATGAGGCCCACAATCTCGGTACCCGTCACACGCACGCCGCGGTTCTGGGCACAGCGGCACACCTCGTCGAAGGCCACATGCAAGGGAGTTGTGTCGATGTCGGTGATGTTCATCGACACCTGGGCTATCTTGTACTCATCGATGTACCAGCCTATAGCCTTGGTGGCTTTCAAGGTGCCAGGCTGCATGACGGTGCGGCCCTGGTCATCTTTCACAACCTTGCCTGTGAGCGAGTTGCCCTCGCGCACGGGGCGGCCTTTCTCGCGCACGTCGAATGCAATGGCATTGGCCCTGCGGGTAGAGGTGGTGTTGAGGTTGAAATTGGTGGCAATCAAGAAATTGCGAGCACCCACCGCTGTGCATCCTGTGCGTTCCATGTGCTCATCGACGGCTCGGGTGCCAAAGTCGGGCTGGCGGCCCGGGGTGGTGAGCTTCTCGTGCAAAGCCTCATACTCGCCCCTGCGGCACACGGCCAGGTTGCGGCGTTCGGGGGTGAAGGCAGCAGCCTCGTAGCAGTAGCACGGTATGAGCAACTCGCTGGCAATGCGCTTGGCCAGGTCACGGGCCAGCTGTGCACACTCGTCGAGCGTGATGCCAGCCACGGGAATGAGTGGCAACACGTCGGTGGCACCCATACGGGGGTGGGCGCCGTGATGCTGGCGCATGTCAATCAGCTCGCCAGCCTTCTTCACAGCCAGGTAGGCTGCCTCGACAACGGCTTGCGGAGGACCCACAAAGGTGACCACAGTGCGGTTGGTAGCCTCACCGGGGTCTACATCGAGCAGTTTCACGCCCTCGACCTGGGTGATGACGCCAGTGATTTGATTGATAACGTCCATGTTGCGCCCCTCGCTGAAGTTGGGCACGCATTCCACGAGTTGTTGCATCTTGTTCATAGTAATGAAAACGTATTAAAAGGTTTATCAAAAATAGTTGTCTGTGTTTAGATGACAAATGTAGCAAAAATTTGTCAAGAACGACGCACATTTCTCCCCAAAAATCGCTTTGGCGATGTGCGGCAATCCACACGGGGGCGGCTTTTTGGCAAAATATAGGATTTTTGCTACCTTTGCGGCACGAAACAACAAGATTGCAACAATTTCATTCAAGCCAAAATACAAAAATACAGAGAGATGAAAATCAAGTCGGCCGAATTTGTCATCAGCAACACCGATTTCCGCAAGTGCCCCGCGGGCAACCGCCCAGAGTATGCCTTCATCGGGCGTTCCAATGTGGGTAAATCGTCGCTCATCAACATGCTCACAGGTCGCAACGACCTGGCCAAGACCTCGTCGACCCCCGGAAAGACACTGCTCATCAATCACTTCATGATCAACAACGAGTGGTATATCGTCGACCTGCCGGGCTACGGCTATGCCCGTCGCGGCAAGGAGCAGCGCGAGCAATTGCGGCACATCATACAGACCTACATTCTGGGGCGGCAGCAGATGACCAACCTCTTTGTACTGGTCGACAGCCGCCACGAGCCCCAAGCCGTCGACATGGAGTTTATGAACTGGTGCGGCGAGCACAACGTGCCCTTCAGCATCGTGTTTACCAAGATGGACAAGCTGGGCCGCGATGCCGGCCAACGCAACATCGAGGCCTACAAGCAGCAACTGGGTGAAACCTGGGAGGAACTGCCGCCCATCTTCATCACCTCGAGCCAAGACGGGCGTGGGCGCGACGAACTGCTCGACTACATCGACAGCATCAACAAGCAACTGAAGTGAAATTTTGAGCCACACCCGCGATTTACTGCGTCAATATCTCCTGCAAGATTTTGAAAATACGGGCAAATAGTGGTATCTTTGTATGATGCTTTCACTGGCACAGCTGCCAGCGGGAGCACACTACACTCACGCATAGACAAGAATTCTTTAAAACTCGCATATCGATATGTTTATCATTGGCATTGCCGGTGGAACCGGCTCGGGCAAAACCACAGTGGTGCGCAAAATCATGAAACGCCTCCCCAAGGGCGAGGTGGGCATCATCTCGCAAGACTCATACTACAAAGACTCAAGCCACGTGCCTGCCGAGGAGCGGCAGAACATCAACTTCGACGAGCCGGCAGCCTTCGACTGGACACTGCTGCTCGAGCACCTGAAACAACTCAAGGCAGGCAAAGCCATAGAAATGCCCACCTATGATTACCTCACCTGCTCGCGCCAGAAGGCGACCGTGCACATGGAGCCACACGACGTGGTGCTCATCGAGGGCATCCTGGTATTCAGCGACCCGCGCCTGCGCAAGATGATGGACATCAAGGTCTTTGTCGACGCCGATGCCGACGACCGGCTCATACGCGTGATTTCGCGCGACTGCATTGAGCGCGGCCGCACCCCCAAGATGGTGATCGACCGCTACGAGAAAGTGCTCAAACCCATGCACCAGCTCCACATCGAGCCCGCCAAGAAATATGCCGACATCATCGTGCCCGAGGGCGGTCACAACGAGGTGGCCATCAACCTGCTCACCGACTACATCAAAAGCCGCCTGAGCAAGCATGAGACCGACAAATAAGGAAAAAACGCAGAAAAGCATGAAGCTACCCTGGTCACACAACAATAGCCACAGCGCCGCAACTCAAGCTGGCAAGCCTGCCGAGCCACAACCCGCGGTACAGGGCCACGACGACACTGCCCCCGCCAGCGCCGGCAGCGAGGAGCAACGCCTGGAAGCCACGCTCATGGCCCAAGAGCGCGAGAAAGAGGCTGCCCTGGTGCAAGAGGAGCAACAAGAAATTGCCCAGCACGAGGCTGCCACAACCACCACCGGCCACGGCAAGGCAGGGAAGACAAAAAAGAAAACCAAGGAAACCGTAGCCATGCTGTACAAGGCTGGCGAGGAAGGCAAGCTCGTGCTGCGCACCGACAACCTGGTGAAACGCTATGGCAACCGCACCGTGGCCAACCACGTGTCGATCAACGTGCGACAGGGCGAAATCGTGGGACTGCTGGGACCCAACGGAGCCGGCAAGACCACAACATTCTACATGACAACCGGCCTTGTGACCCCCAACGAGGGACGCGTCTTCCTCAACAACATCGACATTACCCGCCTGCCTGTGTACAAGCGTGCCAAGCTGGGCATAGGCTACCTGCCGCAAGAGGCATCGGTGTTCCGCACGCTCACAGTTGAAAACAACATACGTCTTGTGCTTGAGATGACCGGCCAGTCGGCCCAATACCAAAAAGACAAGCTGGAGGAACTCATCGCCGAGTTCCATCTCGAGAAAGTGAGGAAAAACCTGGGCAACCGCCTCTCGGGCGGCGAGCGGCGGCGAAGCGAGATAGCCCGCTGCCTGGCCATCAACCCACGTTTCATCATGCTCGACGAGCCGTTTGCCGGCGTCGACCCCATCGCTGTCGAGGATATTCAGAGCATTGTGTATCACCTCAAGTCGAAGAACATAGGCATCCTCATCACCGACCACAATGCGCCCGAGACACTGAGCATCACCGATCGTGCCTACCTGCTCTTTGAGGGCAAGATTCTGTTTCAAGGCTCGAGCGAGGAGCTGGCCGAGAACCCTGTGGTGCGCGAGAAATATCTGGGTCGCAACTTCGTCTTCCGCCGCAAGAACTTCGACGACATGTAGAGCTGCCCTGCACAACACACACCGTGTAGAGCCCCCCACCATCAGCCAGTCACTAAGCCGGCTGCCTGTCGAGCAGGCGGCCTGCCCACACACAGAGTGCCGCTACCGCCAGCGCACTGCACAACGCCAGCACAGGAAAATGCCCCGCAGCCGGCACGCCAAGCTTGTTGAACACTTCGAGTTGCAGCAAGCCGTGCTCAGCGAGATAGTAGGCAATCACTACCATCGAGTTGTTGAGCGCATGAGCCATAATGGGCACCCACAGGCTGCGCGTCCACACCATCAGGTAGCCCAGCCACATGCCCAGCACCATGCGTGGCACAAAACCGAAAAACTGCATGTGGAAAGCGCTGAACAGTACCCCTATGCCTATCACAGCCACATGGCGGTTGATGGGGCGGTCGATGCACAAGCCCAGCAACGAGCCACGGAAGAAGGTCTCCTCGCCAATGGCAGTAATCACGCCCACCACCATCACCATGGCCAGCATCATGGGCAGCGAGTTGCCCTTGAGCAAGCCGGTAGTAGCCTGCTGGGCCACATCCTCATAGTGCCGCAGCGTGTGCTCCACACCACTCATGCCCGCAGGAAAAGAGATGTGGGCATTCCAGTCGACCAGGTAATTCATGGCAGGTATCGACACCACATACATAGCCACCACCACGGCCACAGCCGTCCACGTGGGCGCCACATCGTAGCGCAAGTCGTGCCACGGCCTGCGAGTGAACAGCCAGGCACACAGCACGGCGGGCAGGAAAAAGGCTATGCCGTTTTGCAACACCTGCACCACGAGCACCATGCCCTTGCTGCCGGCACCTGGCACTCGGGCCGTGACCACAGCAATGGCCGAGGCAATGCACAGGCCTAAAAACATGGCGAAAATCACCATCAATATCTTAGCGTTGAATTTCAAGGCAGTATTTCCCATACGCAAAAAAGTGAACATAAGGATTTAAATAAAAGAGATTGCTCGCCACCACTTTGTGCCCCCTCTCTCTAACGCATGCGCTCGGAGCGAGAGAAAGGCTGCCGGCCATGATGGTCGATGCCGCCCTTGTTCACTCCTGGCTTGGGAGCATACATGCGCTGCGGGGTCACTGGCCGGGCTGGCGGCAGCTGCGGCATGGCGCCAGGCGGTCGCGACTGCCCGGGCCGACGGGCATTCTTGTTGGGCGAAATGAACTTCTGGGCACCAATGTAGCCGAAATCGGGAAGACTCAAGTGGGTGCGCAACAACTGGATACTGTCGACAAAAGCCGCACCCTGGGCACGCATGTCGTAGCGCAGGTAGCCATACACACGGTCGACCACGCGACCCGTGTCGGTCTGCAAATCCATGGTGAACCAGCCTGTGGCCGAGGTGGTGCGGTTCATAAACGAGGTTGACCCGTCGGCATAGTCGACGGCAAGCAGGATGTTGAAATCGTTGCCAAAGGCCAGCAGCTTCATGTTGAGCTGGTAGCGGTCGCCGCTCTTGTACTCGGCATCGGGCTCCAGGTCAAACTTGATGTAGCCGCAGTTCATGCCCGGAAAAATCATGTACAGGGCGTCGCCCTTCCACACGTTGGCCGTGTCGCCCTTGGCGCCATAGCGCTTGTGGGCCTCGGCCACCCCCGAAGCCTGTGCCGTACCGGGGCCGTACTGGCCCGCAACGACCGTTCCGCTCATGCCGGCCTGCTTCTGCAACTTCTTCTGCTCATCGCCCAGGCGGTCGATCACCTTCTTGTACACCTTGTCGTAGGTTTCGATGTTGTGGGCATACCACACGAGCGAGGTGTCGTAGTCGGCCTGGGTGATGTGATACTTGTTGAATACGGCCTGCTTCATTGCCTGCCGCGACGAGTCGGAGTCAAACTCATCGGGATGGTTGTCGATATAGGCCTGAGCCTTGTAGATGTCGACAAGCAAGTCTTCCATCTTGCTCTCCTTGATGATGCCGCTCGGGGCCTTGTCGCAGGCAGTGAAGCCCACGGCAAGTGCAAGCAACAGCAACAATATGTAGCCCAGCCGCTTCACTCGGTAGTGTCGTTTACAGCCTGATGGGCAGCGTCGTCGCTTGTGCTGGAGTGATGCTTGTTGTCGCCAGCCAGATACTTGCTGTAGAACAGGATGAGCGTGATCACGCTCACACTCAGGCAGGCATCGGCAAAGTTGAATATGGCATTGAAAAACTGGAAATGCCTGCCCCCTATGCCTGGCATCCATTGCGGCCAGTCCCACTCGGCAATGGGGAAATAAAACATGTCGACCACCCGGCCATTGAACAGACTCGTGTAGCCGCCCTCGGGCGGAAAGAGCTGAGCCACGGCGGGTGCGGCAGGATCGTTGAAAATCACGCCGTAGCCTATGCAGTCGATAATGTTGCCTATGGCTCCGGCCGCTATCAAGGCAATGCAGGCCACATAGCCCTGCGGCAAGTCGGCCCTGCGGCGTATGCGGTACAAGTAGTAGATGACCAGCGCGGCCACAATGATGCGAAACCACGTGAGGAAGAACTTGCTGCCAAATTCCATGCCCCAGGCCATGCCGTTGTTTTCGATAAAAAGCAGGCGGAACCACTCGGTAATCCTGTACTCCTCGCCATAGAAGAAGTGGGTCTTCACCCACACCTTTATGGCTTGGTCGACGATGATCACCGCCACAATGATGATTGCAGCAAGCGTGCCGTTGGAGATGCGATGTTTCATCAATCAGTCGTTATCTTCTCCTCAGCTTCTGCTGCTGCTCGATTTCCTTGCCCTCGACCGAGAGTGTGGTGTGAGGCACAGCCATGAGGCGCTCTTTGGGAATGAGCTTGCCCGTGACGCGGCATATACCGTAGGTCTTATTCTCGATGCGCACAAGTGCGCCTTGCAGCTTTTTGATAAACTCCATTTGGCGTTGCGCACGCTGGCTGGCCTCTTCTTTCTCGAGCGTTGAGGCACCTTCCTCAAGCACCTTGAAGGTGGGCTGGCTCTCATCGGTCATGATGCGCGACTTGAGCTGCTCATAGTTTTGCTTGGCAGTCTCTATCTTTTCAAGAATCAATTTTTTGAATTCCTGAAGTTCCTCATCAGAATACCTGGTTTTTTCGGGAGTATCACTCATAGTTTTCTGTCCTTTCTTGTTTCAGTAATTGGTTGAATGGTGTGTTCAATTGATATAATTTGACTTGGGCAAGGGGCGCAAGGTTTAACAGCGCCCCTGCTACAAGTCGATTTTTATCAAAAAAACGGTCACAATTCTAAGCCTTCTCGACAGCCACATTGAGCCGGTAGTCGTCCATGTCAAGCTCGATAGCCTCGTCGGGGCTCACAGGCTCGACAGTGACACTCACGGCCAGCACCTGCTTGGCGATGTAGCCGGCAAACTGCTCGACGGCAGCCTTGCAATTGTCGTTGGGCTCGATCTTCACCACAATTTTGTCGGTGATGTCGAAGTTCTTGCTCTTGCGCACATTCTGGATGCGGTTCACAAGCTCTCGTGCCGTGCCCTCTTGCTTGAGCTCGGGAGTGAGCTGGATGTCGAGAGCCACAGTGAGGCTGCCCTCGTTGGCCACGAGCCAGCCTGGGATGTCCTCGCTTATGATTTCTACATCGGCCACGTCGACCACAGCCTGCTGGCCGTTGACCTCGAGCGTGATGCTGCCCGATTGCTCAAACTTGTTGATGGCATCCTGCGAGAGCGACGTGAGCTTTTGGGCCAGGGCCTTCATGATCTTGCCGTATTTCGGGCCCAGGGCCTTGAAGTTGGGCTTGATGCGCTTGACAAGCACGCCGGCATCGTTGCCCACATAGCGTATTTCCTTCACGTTCACCTCATTGAGGATCAAGTCGGCTACAGCCTCGATGGTCTCCTTCTGCCTGTCGTTGAGCACAGGTATCATGATGGCCTGCAGGGGCTGACGCACCTTGAGTGCCTTCTTGCGACGCAACGAGAGCACCATCGACGTGATTTCCTGGGCGATGTGCTGACGCTCCTCGAGCACCTTGTCGATGAGCCCGTCACAAGCCTCGGGATACTTGGCCAGGTGCACCGAGGTGGTGCTGCCAGTGAGGTCGCGATAGAGCTGGTCGCTGTAGAAGGGTGCAAACGGAGCCATGAGCAGCGACACCGTCTTCAAGCACTCGTAGAGGGTCTGGTAGGCTGCCAGCTTGTCGGTCGTCATGCCGCCGCCCCAGAAGCGCTTGCGGTTGAGTCGCACATACCAGTTGCTCAGGTTGTCGCCCACAAAGGCTGAGATGGCACGTGTGGCCTTGGTGGGCTCGTAGTCGTCGATATCGGCGGTGACCTCGGCCACCAGCGAGTTGAGCAGCGAGATGATCCAGCGGTCTATCTCGGGACGCTCCTCGACGGGCACTTGAGGTGCCGACGGGTCGAAGTTGTCGACGTTGGCATAGAGGGCAAAGAACGAATAGGTGTTGTAGAGGGTGCCGAAGAACTTGCGCGACACTTCCTCGACGCCAGCCTCGTCATATTTCAGGTTGTCCCACGGAGAGGAGTTGCTTATCATGTACCAGCGCACAGCATCGGAGCCGTATTTCTCGACCTGGTCGAAGGGGTCGACGGCGTTGCCCAGGCGCTTGCTCATCTTGTTGCCGTTCTTGTCGAGCACCAGGCCATTGCTGATGACACTCTTGAAGGCCACGCTGTCGAAGACCATCGTGGCGATGGCATGCAGCGTGAAGAACCAGCCACGGGTTTGGTCGACACCCTCGGCAATGAAGTCGGCCGGGTAAAACTCGCCCTTGTCGATGAGCTCCTTGTTCTCAAACGGATAGTGAAGCTGGGCGTAGGGCATCGAGCCACTGTCGAACCACACATCGATCAAGTCGAGCTCACGCTTCATGGGCTTGCCCGTGGGCGAAACGAGGATGATGTCGTCGACATAGGGGCGGTGCAAGTCGATCTTGTTGTAGTTGGCCTCGCTGTAGTCGCCTGGCACAAAGCCCTTGTCTTTGTAGGGGTTGCTGTGCATGAAACCGGCAGCCACCGATTTTTCAATCTCGTCCCACAGCTCCTGGACCGAGCCTATACATTTCTCCTCGCCGTCCTCGCTGCGCCATATAGGCAGCGGAGTGCCCCAGTAGCGCGAGCGCGAAAGGTTCCAGTCGTTCAAGTTCTCGAGCCATTGTCCAAAACGGCCAGTGCCTATGTGTGCGGGTTTCCAGCGTATGGTCTTGTTGAGTGCAATCATGCGGTCGCGACAAGCGGTGTCCTTGATAAACCAGCTGTCGAGCGGATAGTAGAGAATGGGCTTGTCGGTGCGCCAGCAGTGCGGATAGTTGTGCACATGCTTCTCCATTTTGAAGGCAGTGCCCGCTTGCTTCATGCGCACGCACATGTACACGTTCAGGTCCTCGGCCTTGTTGGAGGCTGCCTCGTCCCACTTGCCGTTGACGGTGAACTGCGGGTCGTAGGCATTCTTCACCCAGCGGCCTTCATACTCCTTGTAGAGATCGACATCGACAAAGTTTTTCACAAAGTCCTCGTCGAGGTCCTCGAGCTTGAAGTACTTGCCGGTGAAGTCGACCATGGGGCGTGTCTCGAGCTTCTTGTTGATCATGAAGAGCGAGGGGATGCCGGCAGCGCGGGCCACATTGGCATCGTCGGCACCAAACGTGGGGGCAATGTGCACAATGCCCGTACCGTCATCGGTGGTCACGTAGTCGCCAGGAATGACACGGAAGCCGTTGTCGTTGCCCACGATCTTGTCATCGATCTTGTCGACAGGTTTCACCCAGGGGAAAAGCTGCTGGTAGCGCATGCCCACCAGGTCGCTGCCCTTGAACTCGGCGACGACCTTGTAGGGGATCACTTTGTCGCCAGGCTTGTAGCCGCTCAGCGGCTTGTCCTTGCCCTCGGGCTTGAAATAGGCATCGACACGGGCCTTGGCCATGAGATAGGTGGCCGGGCGGCCGCTGTAGGGGTTGAAGCTCTCAAGCGCCACATAGTCGATCTTGGGGCCCACGCACAGGGCGGTGTTGCTGGGCAGTGTCCACGGCGTTGTGGTCCATGCGATAATCTCGATGTCGTCCCAACCCTTGTCGACCTTGCTCAAGAGCTCTTGCACCACCTTGTTGTCGTCGTGCTTGACGGTGAACTGGGCGGTTACCGTCTGGTCCTTCACATCGCGGTAGCATCCAGGCATGTTCAGCTCGTGGCTGCTCAAGCCGGTGCCAGCGGCAGGAGAATAGGGCTGAATGGTGTAGCCCTTGTAGAGCAGGCCCTTGTTGTAGAGTTGCTTGAGGAGCCACCACAGGGTCTCGATATAGCTGTTTTTGTAGGTGATATACGGGTCCTTCATGTCGACCCAGTAACCTATCTTGCGAGTGAGGTCTTCCCACTCCTTGGTGTATTTCATCACCTCCTTGCGGCAGGTGGCATTATACTCGTCGACGCTTATTTTCTTGCCTATGTCTTCCTTGGTGATGCCAAGCGACTTCTCCACGCCGAGCTCCACAGGCAGCCCGTGGGTGTCCCAGCCAGCCTTGCGCAACACCTTGTAGCCCTTCATCGTCTTGTAGCGGCATATGATGTCCTTAATCGAGCGAGCCAGCACGTGATGAATGCCGGGCATTCCGTTAGCACTTGGTGGACCCTCGTAGAAGACGAAGGTGGGAGCGCCGTCGCGCTCCTTGATGCTCTTGTCGAACACGTTCTCGGCGTCCCAGCGCTTCAGCACTTCCTTGTTGACGTCGGAGAGATTGAATTTGTTGTATTCCTTAAACTTCATAAACCTAAAAATTTGAGCGCCATGCAGGCTTTGGAGCCACCGCTGGCGCGGCCCTGAGGCCCGTGACTTGCATCACTCTGATTTTTAATGTGCAAAGATAGTAAAAATCCATGAGTTTACCCACCAGCCCGATTTATATTTTATTTTCCTGCCCGCAGCTTGCAATTTCTTTGCCAAACTCGCAGCGGTGTGCAATTGCATGAAAAAAAAATCGGGCAGGCAGGTGCAAGATTCATGTCGACATGGTGTTTTTACAATCGAAACAACATCACAACACAATGAGAATAAAAAGGACAATACTGCTTGCCGTGCTGCTCACGGCCATCGCAACCGGCGCGCAAAACAAGCGCTGGGAAAACAACTTCTATCTTTCCACCGGTTTCACCAACAGCTATTACGGCGAGGACGGCGATGTGGCGGCGTGGCACCTGGGCTACGGGCTCAACTACTACTTCAACGACCGGTGGTCGGTGATGCCGGGCATTGCCTGGCGGGCCAAGTACGGCCTGGGCTACATCGACGACGGCAGCCCGTCGAGCGAGTGCCAGTGGATTGATGTGCCCCTGCTGGCACAGTACCACCTGGGCTTGAAGGGGCAGTCGCGCTACGGGTTTGTATTCGAGGCAGGGCCTGTGTTGTCGTTTCTGGCGTCGAACGACTACTACTACAACGATGCCATCCCCACCGACCCCGTCAACGGGACGCCCGAGTACAAGCACTTCGACCTGGGCCTGGAACCTGCCGTGTACTTCGAGCTCAAACACTGGCGGTGGGGGGTCAAGTACCACGTGGGACTGCTCAACACCAAGCGCCTGCCAGGCGCAACCGACAGCTACCACTATCAGGACGTGACGCTGGTGGTGAACTTCCACTTTTAGCAGCCCGCCTGGAGGCAAGCAATAACGTTGCCGCCCGCTTGAGACATGCTCAGGCGGGCGGCAATGCTATGTGGGGTCAAAAGTGCCAGCAGGGTCACTCAGCGTTGCAGTTGCTCAACAATTTCTTCAAAGTGCATGCAGTGGCTGGCCTTCACCAGCAGGGTGTCGCCCTGCTTGAGCAGCGAGGGCAGCGCCGCTTGCAACTCGGCCAGGCTGTCGAAGGCCTTGACCTCGAGGGCAGGATTGGCACTGCGGGCGGCAGCGGCCAGGCAGCGGGCCAGTGGGCCGGCTGTGTAGATGGCGTCGATGTTGAGCCCGGCGGCATACGTTCCCACCCCGGCGTGCAGCTGCTTCTCGTCGGGACCCAGCTCGGCCATGTCGCCCAGCACAGCCACCTTGCGGCCTGCACCGTCTTGCAACACGTCGAGCGAGGCCTTCATGCTCACGGGGCTTGCGTTGTAGCAGTCGTCGATGATGGTGTAGTGCGGCGTGTCGATGATGTTGAAGCGGCCGGCCAGCGTCTCGCTGGTCTCGATGCCGCGCTTTATCTGCTCCAGCGTGAGGCCATAGACCTGGCCGGCTGCAGCGCCGGCCAGGGCGTTGTACACCATGTGGCGGCCAGGCATGCCCACAGTCACCCCGTGCAGGTCGCCCTGCGGGGTGTGAATGTCGCAACGCGTGCCCTTGAGACCAAGGCTCACCAGGTTGTCGGCCCAAAAGTCGTTTTTACTGTCAAGGCCGTACCACATCGGGGCTATGCCATTGAGCTCGGTCACAGTGGCGAGCTTGTCGTCGTCGCCGTTGAGAATGACGTGGGCACCAGGCTTAAGGAAGGGAGCAAACTCGGTCTTGGCCTTGAGCACGCCGTCGCGGCTGCCCAGGTTCTCGACGTGGGCATCGCCTATGTTGGTCACAATCATTGTGTCGGGGCGGGCAATCTTGGCCAGGCGGTACATCTCGCCAAAGTGGCTGATACCCATCTCGAGCACGGCCATCTCGTCATCGTCGCGCAGGCCGAACACAGTGAGCGGCACACCCAGCTCGTTGTTGAAGTTTCCCTCGGTCTTGTGCACGCGGTACTGCTGCCGCAGCACGCTGTAGGTCATCTCCTTGGTGCTGGTCTTGCCCACGCTGCCCGTGATGCCCACCACAGGGATGCCAAGCTGCTTGAGATAGAACTCGGCAATGTCTTTCACAGCCTGCAGCGACGACTCTACCACGATATAGGGGTAGTCCTGATCGCCCAGGTCAACCTCAGAGATGGCGGCCGCAGCGCCCTTGTCGATGACCTGGGGTATGAACTTGTGGCCGTCGACACGCTCACCCTTGATGGCTACAAAGAGGCCGCCGCGCTCAACCTTGCGGCTGTCGGTAGTGATGGCTGTGACCTCGATGCTTTTCAGCTCATCGGGGCCCGAGTAGCTGCCGCCGGTAACGGCGGCAATGTTTTCCAATGTGAGATTTTTCATCGACCGCGTCCTCCTTAGTTGTTGTATCGACGCAGGGAGATGTCGACGAGTTGCTCGCACAAGTCCTCAAAGCTCACGCCCACTGCAGCAGCTTCCTGCGGGACAAGGCTCGTGGGCGTCATGCCAGGCAGGGTGTTGGCCTCAAGGGCATACATCGCGCCATCGGGCTCCATGATGAAGTCGATGCGGCCATAGCCCACGATGCCCAGCGCCTTGGCAGCCTTCTCGGCGTTGCGTTGCATGCGCTCGGTCTCCTGGGCGGTGATGTGGGCCGGGCAAGTCTCAACGGTGGAGCCTGCCTGGTACTTGTTGTTGTAGTCATACCAGCCCTGCTTGGGGGCAATCTCAATCACCGGCAACGCCTTGCCGTCGATCACGGCCACCGAGAACTCTCGGCCCTTGACAAACTGCTCAACGAGTGCATGGTCGCCATAGTTGAATGCGATGTCGACAGCGTGGGCATAGTCCTGGGCGTTGCGGGCGATGGTCACGCCCACGCTCGAGCCCTGACAGGCAGCCTTGACCACGACGGGATATTTCAGTCCTTTGGTCTCGGGATCGACCGGTGCATCGGCCTTCTCTATCGAGTAGGCAGGGGCAGTGGGCACGCCATAGGCCTGGAAGAGATGCTTGGTGAGCGTCTTGTCCATGGCCAGGGCGCTGCTTATGTAGTCGGTACCCGTGTACTTGATGCCCAGCAGGTCGAAGGCAGCCTGCACGCGGCCGTCCTCGCCATTGGCACCGTGAAGAGCCAGAAACACAATGTGGGCCGCGCTGCACATCTCGATCACATTGGGGCCGAAAAAAGACTTGCGCTGGCGCTTCAGGTCGTCGACTTTGTCGTTGAAAGCGCTGATGTAGCGCTGTGCCTCGTCGACATCATACTCCTCGGGGAAGAAATCCTCGCTGCGGGCCTGGCTGTCGCCACAGAACACGTCGACAAGCACAGCCTTGTGACCCTTGGCCCTCAAGGCCTTGCACACGTTGGCACCCGACACGATCGACACCAGTCGCTCGGTGCTTGTGCCTGCTGCTAAAACTACTATATTCATAATCTTGTATTGATAAAATTGTATTCAGTCAATTATTCAATTATTGTCATGCCTGCTGGTCACTTGAAGGTGTCGGGCAGGTCGTTCTCATAGAGCACCGTGTCGCCCGCCTTCACCATCGAGTACACATAGCGTTGTGCAGCCTCGAGGGTGGGCACGAGCTTCACATTTTTCTTGTCGAAGCCCTTGGCCTGCAATCCCTTCACAATGGCTTCGCGGTTGTACTCGCCCACGACGACGGCCACATCGCTCGCCATGGCAATGTCACGACCGAAGCGCACGTTGAAGTACTCCTGCTTGTCGCCCAGCTCGATGAGCCCAGGGGTGACGATGATGCGCCGGCCGCCTGTCATGCCCGAGAGCACGTCGAGGGCCATGCGGGAGCTGCGGGGGTTGGAGTAGTGGGTGTCGTCGATGACGGTGAAACCACGCTTGTCGAGGCTCATGCACAGGCGGTGTTCCAGCTGCTCGATGCTGCTCACGGCGTGCTTTATCTTGTCGTGGGGCACATTGAGCCGCAAGGCCATGACCACAGCCGCGAGCAAGTCGCTCAAGTTGAACTCGCCCACCAGCCGGGTGGCAAGCTCCAGCCGCAAGCCAGGACCCACCACGGCAAATGTGGTGCCCTGCGGCGTGTAGTCGATGTCCTCCAGGTGATAATCTACCCGAGGGCCGGCTTTCACCGCATAGCGCTTGCACTCCACGTTGTCGACCGGCCTGAACGGCAGCATGGAATAATCCTCGTTGACTACCGCCAGCCCGTCGGGCGGGAGGGCATCGGCAAGCTCAAACTGGGCCCGCTGCACGTTGTCGATGGTCTTGAACGTGCCCAGACTCTGCTCGCCCACGGCAGTGATGATGCCGTAGCGAGGGTGCACCACGTCGCATATCTGCTTCACATCGCCCAGGTTGATGGCGCCCATCTCGCAGATGAACACCTCGTTGTCGGGCGTCATCATCTCCCTTATGGTGCGCACCACGCCCATGAGTGTGTTGTAGGACTTGGGCGTCATCAGCACCGAGTATTGCTCGCTCAATATCTTATACAGGTAGTGCTTGGTGCTCGTCTTGCCATAGCTGCCGCTTATGCCTATGACCTGCATGTGCGGCATGCGGGCCAGCCGTTGCTGCGCGTCGTGCACATAGCGCTGGTTGATGCGACGCTCCACAGGCTGCATGAGCCAGTTAACAGCCATGGTGAAAACATAGGAAAACGTGATAAATAATACTCCGGTCACACTGGCATAGTACAATCCTGTGACGTCGAGCTTGGTGCTGTAGACGACAGCCATAGCCACAAGCATGAGGGCCACTTCGGTGAAGTAGAGCCGCTTCACGCGGCGGGTGAACACCAGCGGCTTCTTGTATTTCTTCCTGGCCAGCGACACCGCCTGCCCCAGCAGTATCACGGCCAACAGCACTACGACATAGGGAGAAATCAGGGCCATGGTGGTGAACGACCCGATGAGCACCACAAGCGCGATGAGGCGCTTGACCGACAGGTACTCGTCGCTGCCAGCTATCCAGTTGCAATAGCGGCTGTTGTAGTAGCTGCCCAGCTGCAGCATGTGCATGTCGCACTTGAGCATGAGCAGCAAGTCGGTCACCGTCACTGCCAGGAAAAAGACATAGCTTATCGTTGTCAACATCTCAATGACACTATATTATTGTTTCATTCCTTTTTTACAATAGGCGCAGGCCACAGTGTGCGCCTGCACCGCGGCACTCGCCGTAGTACCAGCTTGCAAAGATAGTGATTTTCCACGACTTCATGCACGAGAGCACCCTAAATTCAGCAGTCTCGCCCACGGGCGGCGCCGGCACTGCACGCCAAAGATGGGGGCGGCGACAGTTGCAGGCTAAATGGAAGTTTTGTAATTTTGCACCCACACACAACAAGGAGAAAAGCATGGACCAAGAGTTTGCCTCGTCACTGCTTGAGAATGCAGTGAGCGAATTTGCCAAGCTGCCCGGCATAGGGCGCAAGACGGCGCTGCGCCTGGCGCTGCACCTGCTCAAGCAGGACAAGGAGAGGGCGCACAGCCTGGGCGAAGCCGTCATCAAGATGCGCGACGAGATACAGTATTGCCGCGTGTGTCACAACATAAGCGAGAGTGAGGTGTGCCCTATATGCTCCGACCCCACGCGCGACACGAGCACGGTGTGTGTGGTCGAGAATGTGAAAGACGTGATGAGCATTGAAAACACCCACCAGCACCACGGCCTGTACCACGTGCTGGGCGGTCTCATCTCGCCCATCGACGGCATAGGGCCGCAAGACATCGAGATCGACAGCCTGGTCGAGCGGGTGAAGGCCGGCGGCATAGCCGAGGTGATACTGGCCTTGAGCGCCACGATGGAGGGCGACACCACCAATTTCTACATCTTCCGCAAGCTGGCACCCTATCCCGAGGTGAAAATCACCATGCTGGCCCGCGGCGTGAGCGTGGGCAACGAGATCGAGTATACCGACGAGCTCACGTTGGGCCGGTCGATACAGAACCGCACGCTCTTCAGCGACACCTTCCACAAGGAGGGCTGACACGCCCGCCCCGGCGCGCGATTGCGCGGCTCTCAAGCCTGGTCGGCGCCAGCGGCCTGGTCGCGTTTTTGCCGGGCCAGTTTCTTCTTGTAGGCCTCCAGGTAGCGGCGCAGGCGTTTCTTGTGCTCAAGCTCCTTCTTGGCCTTGCGGGCATTGTATTCCTGCCAGTGATATTCTACATAGTTGTCGGCCATGGTCGTCAGGATGTTTTGTGCCGGTAGGCCAGAGCGGCGCCCAGGGCGGTGAGATACACAGCGTGCTCAGGGATGTGGAAGTGCACGCCATAGAGGTCTTCCATCATGGGAAACACCTCGCGGCACTCGGGCAGGCGTGTCATGTTGCCAATGAGCACAAAGTCGTTGATGCCGCTGTTGAGCGTAGAGAGCACAGCTGCCGAGCCTATGGTCTCGAGCACCATGATAATCAACCCCTTGGCCACGTCGGCATCGTCGACGGGGTTGTTCACCGCCTTGCCGAAGAGCGAGGCCGTGGCAAAGGTGGGCAACCCGGGCAGCTCTTCCTTGCTGATGTCCTTGATTTGCAGGTTCACCTTGCTGGCGTCGCCGTGGCTGGCCAGCTCGACCAGGTTGGGCACATTGCGCAGCTTGAGCAGCAGCCGCGACAAGCCTTGCAGCGTGCCGCCGCCCATGCTGATGCCGCCGGCGTGCACAATCTTGTCGCCGTTGACCTGTACCAGCGTGGTGCCCGTGCCCATCGACACGACCATGATGGGGTCGGTCTTGACGGCATACTTGGCGCCCAGGCCGTCGCTCTCAAACTCCCCCACCTTGCTGGTGGGCAAGCCATAGATGGGCGTGTCGACGTTGCTGCTGCCCACGCCGGTGAGCATCACATGCTCCACGTCGCCCAGCGAGACGCCGTTGTCGTAGAGATACTTGCCGAAGGCTCCAAACAGCGAGGTGATGGGGTCGCCGGCGTTGATAAACATGGGCGAGATCACTTTGTCGTCGTTCAAGCCCACAATCTTGGTGGTGCTGCCGCCCACATCGATGCCTATGATAAGTCCCATAAAACAAATGTGTGTGTGATAGGTCAACCAAAAAAAGAAGCAGCTGCCGCGGCAACGCCTCCGTTTTTTTTTAACGGCGTAAAATTACTGCATAATATCCTACTTTACAAAATAAATGTTAACTTTGCCCTGGATAAATGCACAATTGCCATTTTGGAAATCACAATCGTCATAGTAAGCTACCAGGCCAAATACTTCTTGGAGCAGACCCTGCGGTCGGCCATCGAGGCCGTCGAGGGGAGCGATTGTGAAATCATTGTGGTCGACAACAACTCGGGCGACGGCACCGCGGCTTGGGTGAGGGAGCGCTTTGGGCAGCAGGTGCGTCTCATCGAGAACAAGCACAACGTGGGCTTCGGCCGGGCCAACAACCAGGCCATCGCACAGGCGCGTGGCCGCTACACGCTCATCCTCAATCCCGACACCATCGTCACCCGCAGCTGCCTGCAATCGTGCTGCCAGTGGATGGCCTCGCACCCCGAGTGCGGCGCCATAGGCGTGCACATGATCGACGGCGACGGCCACTTCCTGCCCGAGTCGAAGCGGGCGTTTCCCACGCCGTGGGTGTCGTTTTGCAAGATCTTCGGGCTCTCGCGGCTCTTCCCGCGCTCGCGCTGGCTGGCCAAGTACCACCTGCGCTACCTCGACGAGCGCGAGCCACATGCCGTCGACATCCTCTCGGGGGCGTTCATGTTTTGCCGCACCAGCCTGCTGCAGCAAGTGGGCGGCTTCGACGAGGACTTTTTCATGTACGGCGAGGACATCGACCTCTCCTATCGCCTGGTGAAGGCAGGATACCAAAACTGGTATGTGCCCGCAAGCATTGTGCACTACAAGGGCGAGAGCACCCGCAAGGAGAGCATGCGCTATGTGAAAGTGTTCTACGAGGCCATGCTCATCTTCTACCGCAAGCACTTCCCGCGCTACCGGGCCGTGTTCTACCCCGTGATCAAGCTCGGGGTGTGGATGCGCCAGTCGCTGGCCATGGCCCGGCGTGCCCTGGGCGTGCCCGCAAGTGGCAGCAAGCCGCAAGCGTCACCCAGGCAATGGGTTGTGCTGAGCCGCCATGCCCAGGAGGTGGCCAGGCAGTGCCACATCGAGCGCTACAGCACCTGCATCCCTGCCAGCGGCGAGACCCAGGTGATCGTCGACGACGGCAGCTACAGCTACGGCCACATCGTGCAACTCATCGACAACAAAGCCCGCCGCGGCCTGCACTGGCACATCTACTCAAGCCGCAACGGCATCGTCATCTCACCCAAAATGCAGCAGCCATGACCCACGACACCACCCACAAGCTCCTCGCCGACGGCGTCGTGAACCTGCGCGCCCTCGAACCCACCGACATCGACCTGCTCTACCAGTGGGAAAACGACACCTCGCTGTGGACGGTGACCGACACCATGGCGCCCTACTCGCGCAAGTTGATATGGCAATACCTCAACCAGTTTGACGGCGACGTGTTTCAAACCTGCCAGCTGCGCCTCATGGTCGCCCTGCAAGCCACAGGCGCCACCATAGGCACCGCCGACCTCATGCACGTCGACGCCTTCAACAGCCGCGCCGAGGTGGGGCTGTGGGTGGCACGCCAGTGGCAGGGCCAGGGCTACGGCCACCGCGCGCTTGCGCTGCTCGTCGACTATGCCCACAACCATCTGGGCCTGCACCAGCTTTATGTCAACATCCCGGTATTCAACACGGCCTGCCTGCAACTCTTCGACGACTGCGGCTTCACGCTCGCCGGCACGCTCAAGTCGTGGATAAGGCGGGGCGGACGCTACCACGACGTCAACATTCTGCAACACATTTGCTAATCTTCAACTTTTTCATTATATTTGTTGATAGATTATGCAAGCAATCGATCAAGACATATTCAACCTGCTCGATGAGCAGCCCACTCCCTCGCGTGGCTCGGTGATTGTGGCCAAGCCCACGCTCGCCGACCCGCACTTCAAGCGCTCGGTCGTCGTGCTCATCGACCACGACAACGAGAAAGGCAGCATGGGGCTCATCGTGAACAAGTACACCGGCTTCTCGCTGCACGACGTGCTGCCCAGCGTCGACAACGCCAGCAACGTGCCGCTCTACCTGGGCGGCCCGGTGAAGCCCGACATGCTGTTTTTCCTGCATCGCCTCACCCCCGACGTCATCCCTGGCTCGCTGCAAGTGTCAAAGGGGCTGTATCTGGGCGGCGACTACGATGCCATAAAGCGCTATGTGGCCAGCGGGCAGCCCGTCGACGGGCTCCTGAAGTGCATCCTGGGCTATGCCGGCTGGGACCAGGGCCAGCTTGACGGCGAGATCGAGCGCCACGACTGGGCCGTGCTCGACCACGCCCATTACGACAACCTCATGAGTGAAAACGGCGACAAGCTGTGGCGACACACCGTGCAGGACTTCGGCGACAAGTACCGCCTGTGGCTCAACTGGCCAAGCAACCCTGCATGCAACTGACAGCGCACACGCCAATCATGAACAAAGTGAAAAGGTTGCAAAATAGCTTTAACAATTGCACGGGCAGCCCAATTTTTTGATAACTTTATCGTTAGTATTATATCTCAAACATCTTTTCCAGTCGAAGCAAACGAACAAAATGAAAGTACTGAAATTTGGAGGAACATCGGTAGGCTCGGTCGAGAGCCTGAAAAACGTGAAGAACATCGTTGAAAGTCAAGACGACCAAGTGATCGTAGTGGTGTCGGCCCTGGGCGGCGTGACCGACTTGCTGCTCGACATGACCCACAAGGCCGAGGCGCGCGACGACAGCTACGAGCCCATGGTTGAGCAACTGCTCAACCGCCACAACAGCGTGATCGAGGGCGTCGTGCCCGCCAACCAGCAAGCGCAGTGCAAAGCCATCATGCAGCAATTCATCGTGCAAGGCCTGACGCAATTCTTCTCCATGCTCTACGCCAACCAGAACCTCGATGCCGACTACAAAGCCCAGGTAGAAGACGCCATCGTGGCCCACGGCGAGACCCTCTCGTCGGCCATCGTCACTTGCATGCTGGGTGCAGTGCCCCACTTCTCGCCCAACTTCATCAAGACCAAAGACGTTGACGGAGAGCGCTTGCTCGACAACGCCACCTTCGACCTGATTGCACAGGAGTTCAAGGGCCGCAAGGAGAAGGTGCACGTCACGCAGGGCTTCATCAGCGAGGACTCGAGCAACGGCGCCAAGACCAACCTGGGGCGTGGCGGCAGCGACTTCACCGCCGCCCTCATTGCCGCCGCCCTCGATGCCAGCAGCCTGGAAATATGGACCGACGTCGACGGCTTCTACACTGCCGACCCCAAGAAAGACCCCACTGCCACCATCATGCCCCGCATGACCTACCAGCAGGCACTCGACATGTGCCAGGCCGGTGCCAAGGTCATCTACGCCCCCACCCTCTCGCCTGTGGCTATCAAGCACATTCCGGTGTGGGTGAAAAACACCTTCAACCCACAGGCACCAGGCACGCTCATCGACTGAGCACCTTGCCAGGCCCGGGAGGCAGGGTGGCGACACGCACACAATTACCGCTCATGCAACAATAAAGCAACTAATTGAAACAATGAGATACTATAGTACCAACGATCAAACGCATCAAGCCACGCTCGAGGAGGCCGTGCTCAAGGGCCGTGCCGACGACGGCGGGCTCTACCTGCCCGAGCACATCCCCGTGTTGCCTCAAGCCTTTGTGAGCAACCTGCAGGCGATGAGCTTGCAAGAGATGAGCTATGCCGTGGCCAACTATGCCCTGCAGGGCGATGTCGAGGCCAGCGTGCTGCACAACATCGTCTACGACTCGCTCAATTTCCCCATTCCGCTGGTCTATGTGGGCGGCAACCGCTTTGCTCTCGAGCTTTTTCACGGCCCCACCATGAGTTTCAAGGATGTGGGCATGCGCTTCATGGCCCGCATGGTGTCCTATTTCACCAAGCAGCACCACCAGGAAATCAACGTGCTGGTCACCACCTCGGGCAACACGGGCGGCGCCGTGGCAAATGGATTCTACGGCATACCGGGCGTGAACGTCTACATCCTCTACCCCCAAGACACGCTCTCGCCCCTGCAAGAGGCGCAATTCACCACCCTGGGCGGCAATGTGACCGCACTCGAGGTGAACGGCACACTCGACGACTGCCGCGAGATGGTGGCCGAGGCCTTCAGCGACAAGGAACTCAACGAGCGCATGCACCTCACGAGCGCGCGCACCATCAACATGGCGCGGCTGCTGCCACAGGTGTTCTACTACTTTTTTGCCTTCGCCCAGCTCGCCGAGCGTGAGCAGAACGTCGACCAGCTCGTCTTTGCCGTGCCTTGCGGCAATCTGGGCAACCTCACTGCAGGGGTCATGGCCAGGCAGATGGGACTGCCGGTGAAGCGCTTCATCGCTGCCGACAATTGCAACGACATCTTCACCCAGTATCTCGCCACGGGCGACTTCGTGCCCCGCAAGGTCACACCCAGCGTGGCACCCGCCATGGATATAGGCAACCCGCAAAACTTTGCCCAGCTGCACGCCATGCTGCACAGCCATGTCGAGGCGTGCGAGCTCATCGACGGCGTGGCCTGCGACGACAAGCAAATCATGAGCACCATCGCCCACGTGTGGCAGCAAGAGCACTACCTGCTCGACCCGCAAAGTGCCACGGCCTATCGCGCGCTGCTCGAGCACCTGCAGCCTGGCGAGACGGGCGTGGCGCTGGCCACGGCACACCCGGCCAAGTACCGCGACACCGTGGAGCAAGCCACGGGCGAAACGCTGCGTGTGCCCGGCACGCTGTCGTGCTTCCTGGGCGGCACCCGCCACGTGACCCAGCTCAAGAGCGGCTACACCTCGTTCAGGCAGTTCTTGCTGAGCCGCGACCACAACAACAATAACCGCTGACTAAAATCGCTGAATAAAATGCACAGTGCGATTGCGCACCGTGCCATCACCGCATACCATAGCGGCGGGCGCAAAATTTTGCGCCCCTACAACATGCTCAACTTCATCATTGTATCATAAATCGAGTAGGAGGTAAACACTAATCATAGGGTGTTTATCTCCTATTTTCGTGTTTACCGACCTCTCACACCACCGTACGTGCCGTTCGGCATACGGCGGTTCTTAACGCGGGTGCTTTTTCTCGT
>Ga0256404_1000507_pt1 | contig 101520 bp, 86 predicted proteins | sample RumenRJG_01DNA_FD_185990 | JGI IMG/M metagenome (GOLD analysis project Ga0256404, IMG submission 185990) | Bovine rumen microbial communities from Lethbridge, Alberta, Canada - RJG_01 | ecosystem: Host-associated > Mammals > Digestive system > Stomach > Rumen | place: Canada: Alberta...
GCCATCAGCGCATCGGCGGTGGTAACTTGGCCGTCCATATCCACGTCGCCGAGGATGCCGCTCGGGGGAAGCTCGCCCTCGGTGATCTCAACGTTATCCACCATGAAGCAGTCGCCGGGCTTGCTTACGCTGTTGTCCTTATGGAACTTCCATGTGAGGGTATGCTCGCCTGCGGTCATGGGCTCGGAGGTGAACAGCTCCCAATCATTCTGGTAAGCGCCCCAGTAGCCCGCGCGTTCGCCGTCGATCGCGAATTCGCAGTAATCCCAGAAGGTGCCGGAGCCTTCGCCCCAAGCCTGGAACTCGAAGGAAACAACGTCGCCCGCATTCGCGGTGATGGTGGTGGTGAGGATGGATTCGCTGGAGTGTACGCCCGCATTGCCGCTCATGGCGTAGAGCCTGCCGTTATCCTCATCGTTTACAACGATCCAGGGATGCTCGCCTTCGCTCTCGAAGTGGAGCTCGCCGCCCTCTACGTTCAGCGCCTCGTCAAGGGTGGGCTCGGCGGGAGCATCCTCAACCACGAATTCCGTGCTCTCCATGTGGAAGAGATTCGGGAAGGAATAGCAGAAGATCGGAAGGCCGACAAGCTCGCTGCCGCCGTTGATTATCATGTTGGTGTCGTAAACGGGAGCGAACTCATAGCCCTCCTCGGGCGCGAACTCGAATACAACGTAGTATGTGCCGGGGGTGATGACGTAGTCGCCATCGATGATCGCCTTGTTCATGGCGTGCCACTCGACCTTGGTCAGGGTGTAATGCGCATCCTCGGGAACGGAAACGTCCATATCGGGGGTGCCGCCGAGAACGGGCGCATCAAGGCCGATGATCTCAACCGTGTCGATAACGGTGGGTTCGGTGGGCTCGGGCTCCTCACCAACGCCGCTTACCTCGATATAGTCAACGTTTGCACGGAACATATCGGTGCAGTTGTAGTGACGGATAGCAGCCTTGATGGTCTGTCCGGCATAGTCGGAAAGGTTTACGATATACTGAGTATCGGTGCCGGTGAGGGTGCAGTTGAATATCTCATCTCCCCAGGTGCTGCCGCCATCGGTGGAAATGAATACGCCAAGGTACTCGGCAGCATGGGAGGGATCCTGACCCTGTGCCCAGAAGCTGAGCATAGTGCCGTGGAACGCGGGAGTGACGATCCAGTTATCGGGAGTCAGAGCGCCAACATTGTTGACGTAGGACTCGGAAACCGCAAGACCCTGACCCTCATGATATCTCATGCCGTCGGGAGCGGGATATACCCAAGACCAGTTGTTGCCGTCGCCATCCTCATCGAAGAAGCGGAAGCCCTGAGCCACGGGATCGGACTCGAAGTCCCAAATGGTGGCGTTGGGATCCTGATACATGGCTTTAATGGTGGTGTCGGTGTAAACCGCCGCGCCATCGTAACCCCAACCGATGAATACGAAGCCTTCATGCTCGGGAGCGGCGGGGAAGGTGCTCTCGTCGAGAACGGTGCCCGCTTCAACGATCTGAGTGCCGAGAACCGCATTGTCGAGGCCGTCAACGAAGGTGACGGTTACGTCGGGCATCTCGATATCATCGATGGGGAGGTCGTTCTTTATATACATGGAGGTGAGCTCAACGCCGCCGGGGCCGATATCGCCAAGCAGCTCGGCGGAGCCGGTCTCTGGATCAACGGCATACAGACCATGGGTGTTCATGTCATAGATCTGCGCCCAGTAGATCATATTGGTCTCAAAGTCGTAGGTCATGGACTGAACGTAGTTCGCAGCGATGCCGGTGGGGCCGATGAGAGCGGTGGAGCCGTTGGTGAGGTCGATTGACAAAAGGTTGCCCGCGCCGGTCATGCCGTAGGCATTGCCCTGCTGATCGATGGCAAGAAGAAGCATGATGTTTCCGTTGTCGATGCTCGCCACAACGGTGGGAGCGCCGGTTGCCAGATCAACGGTAACGATCTCGTTGTTTGTGGAAAGACCGTACATGGTCTGGTTCGCATGGTTGTATGCCATACCGATGACACCGCCTACGCTGTCGGCAGTGGTGCCGGGATAGCTTACGGTGTAGGTCTCGGTATCCATGACGTAGAAGCTGTGGCCGGCGCTGCCGTTTGAGTGGATGTAGCCGTATACGCTGCCGCCGGCAAATGCGCCTGCCCAAGCCTCGCCGTTCATCGCGCCGAGAACGTTGACGGTTGCGGGATCGTTATCGGAGAAGCCGATCCAGTTGCCCGCAAGACCCGAGTTAGCCAGATCGTAGGTCGCAAAGCCCTCGATGTTGACGACGGGAAGCGCCTCGATAACGGTAACGGCAGCGGTGCAGGAAACGGTGGGAACAGCGTTGCTGGTAACGGTGATGGTGGTGGTGCCCTTGGCAACGCCGGTTACAAAGCCCTCCTCGTCAACGGTCGCGATGGAAGTATCTGCGATCGAGAAGGTAACGCTCTTGTCGACGGCCGCAGCGGGAAGAACCTCGTAGCTAACGTGAACAGTGTTGCCTGCGTGAACGCTGACGGGATCAACGCTGATGGATTCCACCATGACGGGCTGACCGACGTAAACGTTATCCACGGCGAAATAGTCGCCGTTCGGGCTTACGCTGCTGTCCTTGGTGTAGGACCAGGTCAGGGTGTGGGAGCCTGCGGTGAGCTCGGTCGCAAAAGCTTCCCACTCGGTATTCTGATAGGCGCCCTTGCTGAAAACAACGGTGCCGTCGATGGCGAATTCACACTTGTCCCAGTAGGTGTAAGCGCCTTCGCCCCATGCCTTGAAATCGAACTGAACGATATCGCCCTCAACAGCGGCGACGGTGGTGCTGACGGCGGAGGTGGAGCTGTTTACGCCCGCATTGCCGCTCATTGCGGCATCGCCGTCGACTACCCAGGGATATGTTCCCTCGGAAACGAACACGAGCTCGCCTCCTTCTACGTTCAGCGCCTCGTTGAGGTCAGCCGCATCGCGGGTGGATTCACGGGGCATCAGGGAAGCGGTCGTATTGGGCCGCTCTGCTCTGCGATTTCCATCGCTTGCGAAAGCCGCTGCGGGGATGATGCTCAAAACCATCATTACCGCCACGAAGATGCTGATGATCTTCTTAGTCATAGTTTTTCCTCCTGTAACGTGATTTCCGGCGCATTCACGCGCCTGAACCGTATTATATCAGCTTGCGCCGCGTGTTTCAAGTGGATTTTGGACTTCTTATTTTTGCTGTCCGCTCGGGCGTTCCCGGGCTTTCCCCCGCCCTGCCGCGTATTTTTCATAAAGCCGCCGCAAAAAGCAAGAATCGCCGACCTCCGCAGAAGCGAAGGTCGGCGAGGTTCGTTATTCAATTATGCTGAGTGTGCCGAATATCTCAAGCCTCAGCCCTCCGTGGGGAAGCCGTCTAAAAGACCCAGCGCCACTCGGAGAATGAGCAGGGCATCAACGATGGTCACTTCGCCGTCGCCGTCAACCTCGGCCTGCGCAAGCTGATCCTCATTGAGCGACTCAAGCTCGAGCACGTAGCGCAGCGCGAGAAGCGCATCCGCGGTGTCCACGTCGCCATCCATGTCAACGTCGCCAATGATGCCGCTCGGGGGAAGCTCGCCCTCGGTGATCTCAACGTTATCAACCATGAAGTAGTCGCCGTTGGGGTTTACGCTGCTGTCCTTATGGTACTTCCAGGTCAGGGTATGCTCGCCTGCGGTAAGGGGTTCGGAGGTGAAGGCCTCCCAGTCATTCTGATAAGCGCCCCAGTAACCGACGCGCTCGCCGTCGATGGCGAATTCGCAGTAATCCCAATAGGTGTTGGTGCCCTCGCCCCATGCCTTGAACTCGAAGGTTACAACGTCGCCCGCGTTCGCGGTGATGGTGGTGGTGAGGATGGAGTCGCTGGAGCTTACGCCGGTATTGCCGTTCATTGCGTAGATCCTGTCGCCTTCCTCAACGGCGGTCCAGGGATAGTCGCCCTCGCTCTCAAAGTGGAGCTCGCCGCCCTCTACGTTCAGCGCCTCGTCAAGATCATGCTGCACGGGGGGCTCGGTGGGATCGACCGGAGGTTCGGTGGGGTCAACGGGGGTCTGTCCGCCCTCGCCGAAGAACTCGACCTGGTCGATCCAGATCTCGTACATATCGTAGCAATGATCGTAGAACCCAACGTAAACGGTCTGACCCGCATAGTCGGAGATGTCGATCTCGTAATGAGTCCACGGATCGTCGTAGCCGGTGTTCGGCGAAATATTGCCCTGAAGGAGCGTCATCTCGGCGGTCTCGTCGGAGGTGCCGATATAAACGTCGAATGCCTCGGGGTAGGCTACGTTCGCATTGGTCGCATAGAAGCTTAAGCGAGCGGAGCCTTCGGGAAGGGTGACCGCAGGAGTGATCGCCCAGTTGTCGGCCTGGTAAGCGCCAACGTAGTCCACGAAGGAGTAGGACATGATGAAGCCGCTGCCCTCGTGTGCGAACGAAGCGTAATCATAACCGCCGGGGTTGTCGTTGGAATGCACCCATTCGGTGTCGAATACACCGACCCAGCTCCAGCCCTCGAGCTCGTCTTCGCTCTCGAAGTAGTAGCCCGCGATCAAACCTTCAACGGGCTCGGGAGTTACCGGGGGCTCGGTGGGATCGGCCGGAGGCTCGGTGGGGTCTGCCGGAGGCTCGGTGGGATCCACGGGAGCCACATCGCCGCTGACCTCGATATCATCGATAACGGCGATGAACATGTCGTAGCTGTTGTAGTGGCGGAACGCAACGTTGATGGTCTGTCCGTCATAAGCGGAAAGATCAACGGTGAACTGCTGGTAGGAAGTGGGAGTCATCTGACCGAAGAGCTCGTCGCTCCAGGTGCTGCCGCCGTCGGTGGATACGTATACACCGATGAAATCATTGGAGTAGCTGGGATCCTGCGCGATCATCCAGAAGCTGATGGAGCCGCCGGTGAACGCCGGAGTGAGCATCCAGTTGTCGGGGGTGAGCGCCAAGCTGGAATCGTTGTTGTAGGACTCGGATGCCGCAACGCCGTCGCCGCTGTGAGCGCTGTAGTTGCCCATGCCGGTGTTCATGTGCCAGTACCAGTTGTGGTTGTCACCGTCCTGATCGAGGAAGGTGAAGCCCTGAGCCTCAGGATCGGTCTCAAAATCCCAAGCGACATCCTTCTCTGTCGCAGGAGAGGACTTCTCGGTTGCGGGAGAGGACTTCTCTGTTGCAGGAGAAGAGGATCTCGCCGCATTGCTCGCGAGTGCCGCTGCGGGAATGATGCTCAGAACCATCAATACCGCAACGAAGATGCTGATTAGCTTCTTGTACATGTTTTTTCCTCCAAAAAAGTATTTCGGCTCGGCGCGCCTGAGCGGATGCTCCGCCGCATTCACGCTCTGCCGCAGTAATAGTATACCATATTCTAAATGCGCTTTCAATGCGTTTGGAGCGGAAACGGTATTTTTTTGAAAAAAGACGGCTTTCGCAGCGGATACGGCTTAAAAGCGCGCTGCGCCCGAAAAGCATTCACCGCTCACTTTGCCCTGTCTCCCCCAATCTTCAGTAAAAAATATCAATAATAATACGGGAATTCCATCCTCAACTATTCACCATTCATTATTCACCATCCATAAAAGCTCCGCCGACCTGCTCTCGCAGGTCGGCGGTCTGCCAAATCACTTATTGTTCCGTTTGCTGTCGCTTACGGATTATCGATGGGGAATGCCGCTATAACGCCCATTACATAACGCTGGATGAGCAGGCAGTCGATCATGGTAACTTCGCCGTCGCCGTCCACGTCCGCCTGTGCGAGCTGCTCTTCATCGAGCTCATCAAGACCCATAACGTACCTGAGTGCGAGAAGCGCATCCGCGGTGGTCACTTCGCCGTCGCCGTCCGCATCGCCGATGATATCCGCTTCGGGTTCCTCAACGAGAAGATCAACGGTCTCAATATGGAAGGAGTCGGGGCCGGAGAAGCAATATATGTTCATAACAAGCTCGTTGCTGCCGTTGATGAGCATGGTGGTTTCGGAAGCCTCGCCGAATTCATAGCCTTCGTTGGGCGCGAACTCGAAAATTACGTAGTAGTAGCCGGCAACGAACTCATAGTCTTCGCCGAGAACGGCCTTGTTCATGTCGTGCCACTCGACCTTGGTCAGGGTGTAGTTGGCATCCTCGGGAACGGCAACGTCGAAATCGGGATTTGCGCCGAAAACGGGTTCTTCGAAGTCGATAACCTCAACGGTGTCGATAATGATGGGCGCGCTCACGGTGAACTGCTCCGTGAATACCGCAAGCTGAGTATCCGAATTGAACTGTAATCCGCCGTATGAGTCGATGATAATGCTGATTCCTCCGCTCCTGTCGAACGTGTAGCCTTCATCCGCTTCGAGGTTGATACGCATACGATATTTGTAATCGGGATTGTCGAATATCATCTCGGGTGTCATCACTCTATTGTAGCTGTATCCGCCCTGCGAGAATTCATACTCCCATACCGTGTCTACAACGGAGTAATGCGCATCCTCGGGAACGTTCACCGTGTAATTCGGGCTTTCACCCCATGCCGGCTCAACAAAGTCGAGTATCTCAACGACGTTGATAACGCCGGGCTCCGCGGGGGTCTCCTCGTCCGAGCCGAACACCTCAAAGCAGTCGAGGTTGAGGCGGAACATATCGGTGCAGTTGAAGTGACGGATAGCGATGCTGACGGTCTCGCCGGCATAGTCCGCAAGATCGAGCTCGACCTTGGCGTAGGTGCCTTCAACAACCACCTCATCGGAGATCGCGGTGTAGCTCTCAACGTTGGTGCCGTTGCCAACGTAAACGGTGTAGTGCTCCGCCGCATAGCTCGGATCCTGAGCGCCGATGTACATGGAAACCGTGGGATCGACCGCGGGAACCTCGATCTCGGGAGAGATCGCCCAGTTGTCGGGAGTGAGCGCAGTGCCGTTGTAGGAAGCGGAGGTGAGGTGACCAACGCCTTCATAAGCCATATTTCCGGTGTTCTGGTTGATGCCGTAGGCAAGCCAGTACCAGTTGTTGCCGTCGCCGTCCGCATCAACGAACTGCCAGCCTTCCTCGGCGGGATTGCTCTCGAAGTAGAAGCCGACAGCCGGGGTCAAGCTGCATTCATAGGACATGGGGCAGATATATGCGGTGGTTTCATCGTCAACGCCGGAATGAGCGGGGTTGAGCGTAAGCATGCCGCCGTTTGCGGTCAGCTCGGCATCAAGAGCGAAGGTTTTGCCCTCAACGGGAGCGATCTGCGCGCCGACCATATAGAAGGCGCCGACCTCAAGCGCAGCCGCAGGATCGAGCACTTCCTCTGCTTCCATATCATAAACAAAGGCATCCGCGATCTCATAATCGGCATCCGCGGGAACGGTGAGAGCCGAGGTGAGCTCGTCAACAGTCATGTTGTCGGTGATTCTGACGGGGAAGCCGCTTACGTCGGCCTCGGTTATCACGTTCGGATCCGGGGGAGCAACAACGGTGATATCGTCGATGTAGAACTTCCACATATCGGAAACGTTATAGTGGCGGATAGCGAAGCTGACGGTCTGCCCCGCGAAATCGGAGATATCGTAGAGCTTCTCGTTCCAGCCCGAGCCGGCAGCGGACTGGCCGGTCGCGATCTCGTTTGCGCCGTCGGCGGTGATAACGTATATGCCGTAGTTCTCGGGATAGGTGCCGGAATAGTTCTTAACGAACATGGTTACCTCAGCGCCGCCCTCGGGAACGGTGAAGCTGGGAGAGATCGCCCAGTTGTCGGGATGATATGCGCCCGAGCCGTAGGATTCGCTCATTATGGAATAGGTGCCGCTGTGGGCGTAAGCGGCGCCGTCGTTCCATATCCAGTTGTGGCCGTCGCCGTCCTCATCCGCAAACTGCCATCCGTTTGCTGTTGGATCTTCTTCAAAATCCCATGCTGCGATGGATTTTTCGGTTGCTGGGGAAGATTTCTCGGTCGCGGGAGAGGACAGTCTCGTGCCGTCGCTCGCGAGTGCCGCTGCGGGGATAATGCTTAGGATCATCATTACCGCAACGAAGATGCTGATTAGCTTCTTAGTCATGTTTTTTCCTCCAAAAAAATTTTTCCTTCGGCTCGGCGCATGCTTGAGCGTATAAATGCTTCGTATGCGCTTCGCCGCAAGTATAGTATACCATATTTTTTCTCCGCTTTCAATGCGTTATCGAAATGTCGAGTATTTTTTTAAAAAACATAAGTGAACGCACAGGTCTTGTCCTATGAGGTAAAGTTTTTTCTCCATGCGCACAAAAAACCGCCGACCTGCTTTCGCAGGTCGGCGGAAAAAGTTAAGCGTAGTTAATTCATTATTCTTCCTCTGCGGGGAAGGTTTCGATCAGTCCCATCGCATGGCGGAGAATAAGGAGGGGATCGGCCACGGTAACTTCGCCGTCACCTGTGACGTCGGCCTGCGCAAGCTGATCCTCATTGAGCTCGATCAGACCCATAACGTACCTGAGTGCCATCAGAGCATCGGCGGTGGTAACCTCGCCGTCCATATCCACGTCGCCGAGAATATCGGTCGCGGGAAGCTCGCCCTCTGCGATCTCCACGTTATCAACAGCGAAGAAGTCGCCGTTCGGGTTGAGGCTGCCGTCCTTATGATACTTCCAGGTAAGGGTGTGCTCGCCTGCGGTCATGGGCTCGGAGGTAAAGAGCTCCCAGTCGTTCTGCTGAGCGCCCCAGTAGCCTGCGCGCTGGCCGTCGATGGAGAATTCGCAGTAATCCCAGTAGGTGTTCGTGCCTTCGCCGAACGCCCTGTACTCGAATTTCACAACGTCGCCCGCATTCGCGGTGATGGTGGTGGTGAGGATGGAGTCGCTGGAGCTTACGCCGGCGTTGCCGCTCTGAGCATAGATCCTCTCGCCTTCCTCAACAACGAACCAGGGATATGCGCCTTCACTCTCGAAGTGAAGCTCGCCGCCCTCCACGTTCAGCGCCTCGTCAAGAGTGGGCGCGGGAGCGGGCTCTTCAACATAGAAGCCGATGGTGTAGAAGGTTGCACTGTCGGTCTCGATATAGATGAAGCTGCCGTCCACAAGGGTCTGCTCGCCGTTGATGGTGACTACCGCATCCTCGGCAAATTCATAGTTCTCGTTGGGAGTGACTACGAAAAGCATGGTGTATTCGTAGTCCTCGTGATCGAAAATATCGGTCTCGGCGAGCTCGCCGAAGTCTTCATCGGACCACCAGTTCCAATTTGCGCTCGCAAGGGTGTAGTTCGCATCCTCGGGAACGGTTACGCCGAAGAAGGGATTCTCGCCCCATGCGGGTTCAACGAAATCGTTGATCTCGATGGTGTCGATAACCATGGGATCGGCGGGGGTGTCGCCCTCCTCGCCCCAAACCTCGAACTGGTCGACGTTGATGGCGTACATATTGGTGCAGTTGAAGTGACGGATCGCAATGCGAACGGTCTCGTTCTCATAGCCGGTCAGATCAACGGTGTACTGCTGATAGGAGAGTTCGGTGATCTGCTCTGCAAGCACCTCGGTCATATTGTCGATATCCGTGCCGGCGTAGACCGCGAAATGCTCGTAGCCGTAATCCTCGCCGCCCCTTCCGAATGCATAGAAGGTAACGGAGTTGTTTGCCGAGAGAAGCTCGATCTCGGGGGATATCGCCCAGTTATCGGGCGTCAGCGCGGAGCCGTTGAGATAGGAATTGGAATCGATGCTGCCTTGGCCTTCATAGGCATAGTAGGAAACATTGGGCATCCACTCCCAGTTATTGCCGTCTCCGTCCTGATCCATGAACTCCCAGCCTTCCTCCTCGGGATCGGTCTCGAAGTAGTAGCCGACGATCTTATGCTCGTCCACTGCCGGAGGCTCGGTGGGGTCTGCCGGAGGCTCGGTAGGGTCTGCCGGAGGCTCGGTGGGGTCAACGGGCTCGGCGGCATCGGTGGTGATGGTAACGTCGTCCACGTAGAACATGTACTGATCCTCGCAGTTGTAGTGGCGAATCGCGACCTGCACGGTCTGACCGGCATACTCGGAGAGATCGGCGGTGTATTCCGCAAACTCTCTCGATGCAGAGGGCGACTGCATATCATCTCCGAGCGCAACGGGCTCCTCGGCGCCGTCCACAAACGCATAGAGCGCGAAGGTCTCGGGATAGTAGCCCATGTAGCTTGCGGCCATCACGCTCAGAACGATGCTCTCGGCTTCGGGAAGCTCGACAGCGGGGGATACCGCCCAGTTGTCGGGGGTCAGCGCGGTGCCGAAATAGGAGCGGGATCTGATGGAGTATTCACCGCTCGAAGCGATGGGTGCATCGGCATAGGTCTCGTTGACCCACTGCCAGTTGTTGTTGTCGCCGTCTTCATCGCGGAATTCCCAGCCGTTCTCGAGGTGATCTTCTTCAAAATCCCAAATCGTGGCGTCCTTCTCGGTTGCGGGAGAGGATTTCTCGGTCGCGGGAGAGGACTTCTCGGTTGCGGGAGAAGATAATCTCGCCGCATTGCTCGCAAGTGCCGCTGCGGGGATGATACTGAGGATCATCATTACCGCAACGAAGATGCTGATCAGCTTCTTGGTCATGTTTTTTCCTCCAAAAATTTTCCTTCGGCTCGGCGCCGTTCAAGGCATGTAAAAGGCCCGTTCGGACACCAGCCGTGCGTATATTATATCACTCTATGCGCGCGCTTTCAATGCGTTATTCGAAACTTATTCAATTTTTTGCAAAAAAGTTTGTTCTTCCCCGATCCGAGCGGTATGCGGCATAAACAAAGCATAAATAAAAAAAGAAATTCCAAGGGAATTTCAACCTAAACTATTCACTATTCACCATTCACCATTCATTCTTCACTATTCACCAATACATCCCCGCCGACCTGCTTTCGCAGGTCGGCGGGCGGCAAATATTGATTATCGATCACGGGTTTTCCGCAGGGAAGCTTGCGATGATCCCCATAGCATAACGCTGGATAAGCAGGCAGTCCATCATCGTAACTTCGCCGTCACCGTCCACGTCCGCCTGTGCGAGCTGCTCTTCGCCAAGCTCCTCAAGCGCCATAACGTATCTGAGCGCGAGAAGCGCGTCGGCGGCGGTAACTTCGCCGTCACCGTTCACGTCGCCGATGATCTCGGGTTCAACGGGGGTTTCGCCCTCGCTGCCCCAAACCTCAAACTGATCCACGCAGATCGCTTCCTCACCGGGGTTGGTGTTAAAGTGACGAATGGCGATATAAACGGTCTCGTTCGCAAAATCGGAAAGATCGGCGGTGTACTGAACGTAGCTGCCGGTGGTCACGGTTTCTGCAAGCACCTCGGTCAGATCGGAAAGATCGCTGCTCGTGCCGGCGTATACCGCGAAATGCTCGCTGCAATAGTTCGCAAGATAGCCCTTAGCATAGAAGGTGGCGCGAAGGTCCTCCGAGGGAAGCTCGATCGCAGGAGAGATCGCCCAGTTATCGGGGTTGATATTTCCCGGGGGGTAGGCATATGAATACGAAGCGATGATGCCGGTGCCCTCGTAGGCAACGCCGAAGGTGTTGGGCTTCCACTGCCAGTTCCTGCCGTCGCTGTCGGAATCCACAAACTGCCAGCCTTCCGCGGCGGGGTCGTTCTCCGCCTCGAAGTAGCTGCCGAATATGGGCTCATCGGCTGCGGGAGGCTCGGTGGGGTCTACCGGAGGTTCGGTGGGCTCAACGGGAGCTTCGGTGGGCTCAACCGGGGGCTCGGTGGGGGGAACGGTGGGCTCGATGGGGTCCTCGCCCTCGCTACCCCAAACCTCGAACTGATCCACCACAAGGCGCATCTGATCGTAGCAGTTGAAGTGACGGATGGCGATATAAACGGTCTGGTTCGCGTAATCCGAAAGATCCACGGTGTACTGAGCGTAGCTGCCGGTGGTCACGGTCTCGGGCAGCGCCTCGCTCATCTCGGAGATATCGTCCGCCGTGCCGACGTAAACGGCGAAATGCTCGTCCGTATAGCCCGAGGAGCTCGCCTTGGCGTAGAAGGTGGCGGAGAGGTTCGCATTGGGAAGCTCCACCGCGGGAGAGATCGCCCAGTTGTCAGGCGTGAGCGCGGAGCCGTTCTGATAGGAAGCGGAGAGGATGGAGCCGTAGCCCTCGTAGGCATAGTAGGCGGATTCGCCGTTCCAGAACCAGTTGTAGCCGTCGCCGTTGGCATCGATGAACTGCCAGCCGTCAAGCTCGGGATCGCTCTCGAAATACCAGCCCGCGATCATGGGGATCTCAGCGGGGGGCTCGGTCTCGATGGGCTCCTGCGCTTCGCCGCCGGTTATCTCAACGTCGTCAATGAAGATGCGGAAATGATTTGTGGTGTTGTAATGACGGAACGCCACCTTGACGGACTGACCTGCGAATTCCGAAAGATCGACCGTGCGCTCTTCAAACACCCTGTTTGAATCGGGCGAGGTCAGCTCCTCGGTAACCGCAGCGGGCTCCTCTGCGCCATCGGCAAAAACGTAGATGCGGTAGTTTTCCGCAACAGCGCCGCTGTAGCTTGCAACCTTGTAATTAAGCGCCGCTTCGCCGTCCTCGGAAAGCTGAACCTCGGGGGTTATCGCCCAGTTATCGGGCGTGAGCGCGCCTGCCTGGCTGTAATAGGAGAAGGATCTGAGAGCATGCGTTCCGCTTGCCGCTATGGGAGCGCCCGCAGCGGTGTCCTCCGCCCAAGTCCAGTTGTAGCCGTCGCCGTCCTCATCGACGAACGTCCAGCCGTCGGCGGCGGGATCGGTCTCAAAGTCCCAGATCGCGGAAGCCGCCCCGTCCCTTTCGGGAGCGCTTTGAGCAAGCACCGCGGGAACGATGCTCAAAAGCATCGCCGCAGCAACGAGGATGCCGAGAAGCTTTTTGGTCATGTTTTGTTCCTCCGAAATTAAAATGATTTGAAAATGCCGCGTTAGCGCACACTAATGCTAATTATATAGGAAGAATGTCCTCGTTTCAACCCCGCATGAGCGCTCAATAAATTATATTTCGAAATATACTATTTGTTTTGAGTTTTTATGCCGTATCGGTCTTAAAAAAAGAAATTCCGCAGGAATTTCCACCTCAACTATTCACTATTCACTACAAAAAGCCGCGCCCCAAGGCTTCCCTCGGGGCGCGTTCCTATCATCTAAAAAGCTTATTTATAGAGCTTATTTACGAGCCTTTCGAACTCATCCACGTTCTTCTTATAGGATTCAAGGCTCTTTGCCCAGAATTCCTTCTTGGTGAGGTCGATGCCCGCAACCTTCGCAGTGTCCTCAACGGTGGCAACGGGCGTGGTGTGCAGAAGCTTTTTATAGAGGGGAACGAAGCTCTCGCCCTGCTCCTCATACATCGCGTACAGACCCCTTGCAAACAGGCCGCCGAAGGCATAGGGGTAGTTGTAGAAGGAGCGGCCGCCGCTGTAATAATGACCCTTGCAAAGCCACATATAGGGGTGCAGCACCTCATGGTCGAGGCCGTCGCCGTAGGCCTTCTTCTGTGCATCGAGCATCATCTCGCACATACGCGCAGCATCCATGAACTCGTTTTCGCGGTTTTCAAAAACGGCGGTCTCAAACAGATAGCGCGAATAGATATCGCAGATGATCTGGGTAACGTCCATGAGCTGGCTCTCGATCAGCGCAAGCTTCTCCTCGTCCGAAGAGGCGTTCGCGATGGCGGCGTTCATGGTAACGTTTTCATTGAAGGTGGAAGCCGTTTCCGCAACGGGCATGGAATAGCCGTTGTTCAGCGGGCGGTGATCCTCGATATTGAGGTTGTGGTAGGCGTGGCCGAGCTCATGCGCAAGGGTGACGATATCGGAGAACGCGCCGTCGAAATTCGTCATGATGCGGCTCTGCTTATGCCCCTCAAGACCCGAGCAGAACGCGCCGCCGCGCTTGCCGTCGCGGGGGTAGAAATCGATCCAGCTTTCTGCGAAAGCGCGCTCGACCATGTCATACAGATCCTTATCGAAGGTTTTGAAGATATTGAGCAGGTAGTCGCGAGCCTCCTCAACGGTGTATTTCTTATCCATGCCGCCCATCGGAGCGAACATATCGTACCACGGCATGCCGTTCTTATGCCCGAGCGCCTTGGCCTTTATCTTGAGATAGCGGCGGAAGATATCGAAATGATCGTTCATCGCGCCAAGAAGCGCATCCAGCGTTTCGCGCTTCATGTCCGCCTGGAAGAGGGTCTGCGCAAGGGGGGACTCGAAGCCGCGCAGGCGCGCGTTGTTTATGACCTCGAGCTTGATGCTGTTCAGCGAGAACGCAACCGCATCCTTGATCTTTTCATAGCAGGCGAGCTCCGCATCGTAGGCATCCTTGCGCACGGCGGGATCGGGATCGTAGGCAAGGTTGCGAACCGATGAAAGGTTGAGCGCCTCGCCGCGGTAATCGGCCGTCACGGAGGAGGTCAAGAAGCCCTGAAGATCGCTCCAAGCCTTCGAGCCGCTGATGCTGTACAGCGCCATTATCTGCTCGCATTCCTCGCTGAGCAGGTGCTTATTCTGCTCGCGGATATGCTTGAACAGGAACTCGTAATCCTTGAGAATGGGGTCGCTCTCGATAAGCGCATCAAACTCGTCCATTCCCGCGATATACTTCTTCGCGGAGGTCTCCGCCTTGGCGGTGGCGCTGAGCTTGCCCATAAGCCTGCCGATAGCGGAATTCGCTTCGTTATCCCTCGCATTGGTGCTCGAGCGAAGCCCCGCAAAGCTGTAGAGATCTGATGCAAGCTGATTCAGCTCCTCGGATATGCGAACATAGCCGAGCAGTGTGTCCTTATTGCTCATGCTGCCGAGATTCGCGGCAAAGTCGTTCAGCTCGGCGATCTTTTCATCTACCGCCTTCATGTCGGCTTCAAACTTCGGGTCGTCAAAGCCCTTGTAGAGCACGTCCAGGGACCATTCGTAGTTGTTCATTTTGTTCTCCTTATTCTTGGGAATTTCCCATTATTATCTTATTCTTCGCACGCAAGCGCGATTATCGCATCCGCGATCATGTGCGTGTCGAACATCGCTTCATCGATGCCGAGATACTCATTCGGCATGTGGATCGGGCCCGAGATGCCGGGCTTTTCGCAGCCGAATGCGACCGCGTTCGGGAACGCGCGGGCATAGGTGCCGCCGCCGATCGCAAGGGGAGCCTCATACTTGCCGGTGCGCGCCTCGTACACCTTAAGAAGCTTACTTACCAGCTCGCTGTCCTCGGGGATGAAGTGGCCGTCCTGCTGCTTTTCGTGGATGAGCTCGGGTTTAAGCCCCGCCAGCGCCTTCTCGATGCCGCCGCGCACCTCGGCAAACGCCATGGAGGTGGGGTGGCGAACGTCTATCGCAAGCTCAAAGCCATCTTCATTCCATTCGATAACGCCGGGGTTGAGGGTCAGCCTGCCGCTCGAATCGGTTCGGTCGAGACCGATGCTCTCGCCGTGCATATCGAATTTGAAAGCGTTGTAAAGTATTTCCGCTGTTTTCTTGTCCTCGCCCTCGAGGGGAAGCGCGTTGAGCAGCGCGAACGCCGCCTGCATCGCGTTTTTGCCGTGCTCGGGCATTGAGCCGTGCGCGTCAAGGCCGGTGATGCGCAGCTTGGTGCCGCCCTCCGCGGCCTCTATCTCAACGCTCATACCGCGATCGGTCACGATATGGAGCTGCTTTTCAACTTCCTTTACGGGAAGGGGCGCGAAAACCTCCGCCTTGCCGCAAACGACGTTGGCGCGGGTGCCTCCGTTCACGCGGATACTCGTTTTTGCGGCGCATTTGAAGGTCGGATGATAGATGCCCTTCTCGGAATTGACGAGCGGATACTCCGCATCGGGCGAGATGGTCAGAGTGGGTATCTCGGCAACCTTTTTATAGTGGTTCATGCAGCCCCAGCCGGTCTCCTCGTTCGTTCCGAGGATTATGCGAACGCGGCGGCGCATGGGAAGCCTCGCTTCCTTGATCGCATTAAGCGCGTACATGGCGCAGATCGCTGGGCCCTTATCGTCCATCGCGCCCCTGCCGTAGATCTTGCCGTCGTGGATCTCGGCGGCATAGGGGGGATACAGCCAGCCCTCGCCCTCGGGAACGACGTCCAGATGGCAGACCACGCCGAGCATTTCCTCACCCTCGCCGTAGTCGATGCAGCCCGCATAGCCGTCGAGATTGGTAACGGAAAAGCCCATCCTCTTTCCGAGGTCAAGCGCGTGAAGCAGCGCTCCGTTCACGGCCTCGCCGAAGGGTGCGCCCTCCTTGGGCTCGCCCTCAACGCTCGGGAAACGGATGCTCTCTTGGATCGACTTGATAAGCGCATCCTTGCTGCTTTCGATGATAGCATCAACTTTTTTATTCATTTTAGCTGCTCCTTTGAAGGCGGAAGTCGGACTTTGCGTTTTTTATATCATAAAACGCCCCGCATTTCGCCCGATTTTAACATATATGTATTATAGCATCTGCGGAAAAAAAAGACAATATCGGGAAGCAAAAAGAATCGCATCATTCCCCCGCTTTTTGCGCAAAATAACGGCAGCGGTTCAAAGCCGCTTATTCTGCCGTTTTATCGATCCATAAAGCGGCTTGTTTTCGGAGGCAATATGAAAAGGATCATAAGTTTGACCGCGGCGGTGTTTTTCGCGCTTGCTGTTTTGGGCGGCCTTGCCTGCTCCACGAAGGACACGGGCAAAACCACGCCCTCGCCAAGCGCAAGCCCCACCGTGGATGCAACAAGAAGCGGTATGCTTCAGCCCTCGGCCTTGCCGAGCACATCCCCAAGCGCTTCACCGAGCGCATCGCCCTCGGTTTCCCCATCGCCCGATATGAGCGCGGAGCCTTCCCTCTCCCCCGATATGAGCCCCGACTCGTCCTTTTACCCGAACACCACCCCGGGCGCGGATGAGCTTATTGCGGACTTCATAGAGGGAAAGGTGATAGACCCCTCGGAGATACCCGAGATAACCTCGATGCTTGCAAGGGAGTTTCCCGAGCATACCATTCAGTCCGTAACGCACGCGCTCTTTGAGGGCAGGCAGGCGTACCGCGTGGTGCTCCAAGGGGACGGCGAGCTTTCGCGGGTGCTGTTCGTTTTCCCAAGCGGAAGCATACTTCTTCCCGCCGAGGCGGATTGACTGACGATGCTTGTGCCGTAGGCGAAAGCGGCAAGCGGGGCGATCCGTCGCCCCGTTTCGTTTATTATAAACCAAAACAAATACCGCCGAAGCGGTATTTGCACCTTAACTATTCACTATTCATTGTTCACTATTCACTGACCCGATCCTTACCCGATCACGATCTCCTTTATCCCCTTAAAGATGGCGTTCTGCCTATCGCTCCCGTCCGCGCTCTTGAGCACGAGCATACAGCCGCTTTCCGCATCGGTCACGACTGCGCCGCGCTGAAGCGCAAGCACGCTTTCATGAAGGTTTGCGGAGTTGACCTTTTCAAGGATATCCGTTTCGCTTCCGTCAACGCCGATAAGCTTGAAGGTTTTGAACTCCCCGAATTCGAGCGTTCCGCAGGCATCGTAGAGAAGCCCTTTCATATAAACGCCGCAGAAATACATCGGGTCGCCGCTGTCGCGCACGTCGTCGTTCTTGCTGTCATAGCCCACGATCTGCCCGCGATCGAGCGCGTAAAGCTGCTCTGCGGCGTAGGCTTTGCTGTTTCCGAATGCCGTGATCTTGAGCATCTCGGCGCTGCCAAGCTCGCTCCACTTGATGGGCGGCATCATCGCTTCCTTATAGGGGGTTATCGGTGGCTGAGTTGTGCCGCTTCCGCTTCCTCCCGAGCAGGCAAGCGCAGAAAGCGCGAATATCGCAGTAAGGGCGAGCGCAAGCAAACGGACGGTGTTTTTCATTTTCATTTCCTTTCTTTATTCCATTATTATCGAACTCTTTTATCGAGGCGGGCGCGCATGCTTGTTTGCGTGAGTGCCGAAGCCGAGCTAACTTTTGAAATTATAGCAGAGACAGGCGAAATAATCAAGCCGGGGCTGTTTCGGAGCCGCGAGCCGATATGCGCCCCTCAAATCGGCATTAAATCTGCCGATATTTGGTCAAATGCGAAAAAAAGCACATAAAAATGTGAAATATTATCGCCGCTGACTGTTGCAATAAACTTGTTGACATGTTATAGTATAATGGATGAGGTGTTCGTCAAATCCAACGAGAGGATCAATTTATGATAGTGAGAATGATACGCGAGCCGGTGATACTTTTTGAAACCCTTGGTATGGTTTGCAAATATTATCGAAACGATTCATATATGGCAACTGCAGAATCGCTGCTGTCCAGGTTTGGCGCTGCGCTTACCGAAAGTCAGGTAAACGAGCTCAGAAGCAACGCCGCTATTGCGGATCAGTTCATGCTCGAGGCCTGCGCCGATCTCGACCGCGATGCCGACGACGTTAAATTCTTCTTCGAGCCCTTCGATACCGGCGACCCCTTGGAGCTCAGCTGCGTTGCGAGGGTGCTGCTGCTTTCGATGATCGGCCTTAAAAAGATAGACTTCGAAGAGTCCGTTGAGGAAACCAAGAGGCGTTGGACCGAGGCCAAGAGCATCGGCCTTGAGGTGCTTGAGTTCCACGCGCACGGCATATCCTTCGTTTGCTCCGGCGAGCGTACTCTGCCCTCGCTCTTCGAGCAGATCTACGCCCTTGATTACCCCCAGAAGGCGAAGATGGACTCCTTCCGCGCCATTGAAAAGCACGATTTCTATATCGACAAGCTTGCCGCAATCCTTCGACCCTATGCGCAGCGCATGCAGCAAAGCATTGACAGGCTCGCCCCCATATACGCGTTCATGGCCGAAAATTGGGAGCATTATCTTAGGGATATGCCCCCGGCTCAGGTTTCCGCCCTTCTTCGCATAGATGAAAAAACCCAGCTCCACATGCTCACCGAGGCAGCGGTCAGCCTTTTCCTCTTCAACGAGATCGGCAACTGCTTCGACGACATACCTTCCTCTCCCCATGAGCTAACCACGCTCTACATCGGCATTGCTCTGTACCCGCAGTACACCGTTGCGTTTGAAGAGCAGCAGGCGGAGCGTATCGCCGACAGGCTGAAGGCGCTCGCCGATCCCGTTAGGATGGCGATACTCGCAAGGCTTCAAAAGAATCCCGATTACTGCCTGAATATCTCCCAAACCATGGATCTGAACCCGGGCAACGTTTCAAGGCATCTGACTCTTATGTATGAGCAGGGGCTCGTTACGAGGGAAAAGCGCGATGGCAGGATCTATTTCGGCCTCAATTACGATGCCATAAAGCGCACCTTCGACTCCTATCTCTCCAATATTAACAAACCGTAAAACCCAATGTTCGGGCTTCGCGTTTTGCTGCGAAGCCCTTTTGCTTGAAATATGCGCTGCCAAGCAAGCCTGCCGGCAGCTTTATTAGAAACTCATTTCAAAGAGTTGCAATACAGCTGTTGCTGTGATATAATATAATTGAATAAGTAGCTTGCGCTGAGGTATTCTCGCTGTATCTCGGCATTATATGCACGGAAAGAGAGGAAATGTGCATGATAACAAGAATGATTCGAGAGCCCGTTGTTCTTTACGAAACCTTCGGGATGGTCAGTAATTACTATAGAAAGGACTCCTACATTCGGATAGCCGACACTCTTATCGGCAAATACGGAGATCTTCTCTCCCAAACCCAAATACGCGAGCTTAAAAACGATGCAAAGCTTGCGGAACAGTTTACAAACTCCGCCTGCGCCGATCTGGACATCAAATCCGATGACGTTAAATTCTTCTTTGAGCCCTTCGACACCGGCGACCCCACCGAGGTTAACTGCATCGCAAGGGTGCTGCTGCTCTCGATGATGGGCATGTGCAACACGGATTTTGACAAGGCGATCGAGGAAACCAAGCGCCGCTGGACGGCGGTCAAGCGGGACGGCATTGAGGTTTTCGACTTCACGGGCTACGGCATTTCGATCGCAAGCGCTCAGGGGCGACCCATGCCCTCTCTTTTCGAGCAGATCTACAACATGGATTATCCTCATAAGGCAAAGATGGACTCCTTCCGCGCGCTGGATAACCACGAGTATTATATCGACAAGCTTGCCGCGATACTTCGCCCGTATTCGCTTAGGTTAAGGCAGGCCAGACCGAAGCTCGCTCCCGTTTACGAGCGCCTTGCGAACAGATGGGAATACAATCTCTCCCATATCCCAAGCTCCCAGATTTTCGAGCTTGCGCGCATGGATGCAAACACCCAGCATAATCTGCCCACTGATGTCGGCGTAAGTCTTTTCATTTTCAACGAGCTCGGCTGGGGCTTCGACTACGTTCCTCACGGTACCGACGAGCTGACCGCGCTCTATATCGGCGCGGCCGTCCACCCCGAATACACCCACGCCTTTGCCGAGAAGCGCGTGGAGCGCGTTGCAGAGATAATGCGCTCGCTCGGCGATCCCGTGCGCATGGAAATACTCACCAAGCTTTACAAGGAGTCCGATTACTGTTTGAGCATAGCGCAGCATCTTGAGATGAACGCGGGCAACGTTTCAAGGCATCTCTCCGCGCTGTATGACAGTGGGCTTCTGCTCAGAGAGCGGCGCGAAGGGCGCACCTACTACATGGTAAACATGGAAACCATAGACAATGCCTTTGCAAGCTATAAGGCCATAATCACCAAGCCCTAAACTGCTTTTAACCGAAATAAAAACGGCGGCGGAGCGCTTCGCGTAAAGGATAACCGCGAGGATGCTTTGCCGCCGTTTGATGCTATGGAGGATCGAAAAATGGAAACCATCAACAACGGAATCAAAAGAATAAAGCGCATAGGCGTGCTCACCAGCGGCGGCGATGCACCCGGCATGAATGCTGCCGTTCGCGCTGTCGTTCGCACGGCGGCCTCGCTCGATATCGAGTGCGTGGGCATAAGGCGCGGCTGGCAGGGGCTTATAAACGCCGATTTCACCATGCTCAGCACCGAGAGCGTTAAACATATTCTCACCCGCGGCGGCACCATGCTCTATACCGCCCGAAGCGAGGAATTCATGCGCCCCGAGGGAAGGGCGAAGGCGGCGGCCACCTGCCGTATGCTCGGCATAGAGGCTATAGTTGCTATAGGCGGCGACGGCACCTTCCGCGGCGCGCTCGAGCTCTCAAGGGAGGGCATTGCGGTAGTGGGCATACCCGCAACCATCGACAACGACGTGGACTGCTCCAACTACACCATCGGCTTCGACACAGCCTGCAACACCGCCGTGGACTGCATCGACAGGCTTCGCGACACCATGCAGGCGCACGAGCGTTGCTCGGTTGTGGAGGTCATGGGCAGAAACGCGGGCTATCTTGCGCTCTACGTTGGGCTTGCAGCGGGCGCTATGGCGGCGCTGATCCCCGAGCATAAATACGATTTTCAAAAGGATATAGTTGAGCTGATACAAACCGCAAGGCTCGCGGGCAACACGCATCTCATGCTCGTTGTTGCAGAGGGCGCGGGCAGCGCGGTGAATATCGGCAGGCGCATCTACGAGGCTATCGGCATCGAGCCGCGCGTTACGGTGCTTGGGCATATCCAGCGCGGCGGCACGCCCACCGCAAGGGACAGGGAGATGGCAACGCGCATGGGCTATACGGCGGTAAAGGCGCTTTACGAGGGGCGTAGCAACTGCGTTATCGCCACCAAGGACGGCTATATAGTGGAGCTCCCCATCGAGGAAGCGATGCAGATGAAAAAGCATCTTCAAATGGATCGCTATCGCATAATGCAGACCATGCAGCTCGGCGGCCTCAAGGAAGTGCTTCAGCAGGACTTATAAAGGAAACACATGCGGGCGAGCAAGCGGCATCAGCCATGAATCAATTTCGTTTTGAAAGCATAAAAGAGAATATTCCAAGTGAGCTTTTTACCCTTGCGAAGCTGATGGATTCGGAGGGCTTTTCGCTTTATGCCGTGGGTGGGCTGGTTCGCAATTCGCTGCTTTCGCTCCCCGTTTTCGATATCGATATCTGCTCCGCCATGGAGCCGACCCGCATTATCGAGTTATGTAAGGCGCAGGGCTTCACGGTCGTTCCCAAGGGCATCGATTTCGGCATGGTTGAGGTGCATATCGGCGAACACCGCTTTGAGCACACCACCTTCCGAAGCGATACCTATTCCGAGGGCGGTGCGCACAGACCGAGCTCCATCCGCTTTTCAAACTCCCCCGAGGAGGATGCTTTCCGCCGCGATTTTTCGGTGAACGCGCTTTATTACGGCGTGCTTTCCGGTGAGGTGCTCGACCCGACCGGCGGCCTTGCCGACCTTGAAGCGGGGCTTATCCGCACCACTTCAAGGGATCCGAGGACCGTTCTTGGCGACGACGGGCTGAGGATAATGCGCCTTGTGCGCTTTTCTGCGGAGCTCGGCTTTCATATCGAGGCGGGCTCTATGGAGGCGGCTAAGGCGCTCGTTCAAAACCTTGAGGATATCTCCTCGGAGCGCATAAGGGACGAGGTGAACAAGATCCTGCTTGCGGATATCAAATACGGCGAAAGATCGGCAGAAAAGGTCGTTCACGGGCTTGAGCTTTTAAAAAGCGTTGGCGCGATCGGCGTTATACTGCCCGAGCTTGCGCTCGGCGAAGGCATAGAGCAGAAGCCGAATTATCATCGCTACGACGTGCTCGATCACTGCCTGCATTCCTGCGCCGAGGCTTCGCCCGAGCTGACCCTGCGCCTTGCGGGACTGCTGCACGACGTTGGCAAGCCCAAGGTAAAGCTCGAAACGGGGCTTATGCACGGGCACGACGCGGAGGGCGAGTCGATAGCAAGAGCCATCCTTCGGCGGCTGAAATACGATAATAAAACCATCGGCGACGTTTGCTTCCTCGTTCGGCACCACATGTTCGATCTGAACAACACGGCAAAGGAAAGCACCCTCAGGCGCAGCTTCGTGCGCTGGGGAAGGAAAAACAGCCGCAATATGTGCGATATAAGGCGGGCGGACTTCATCGGCTCGGGCATCATTAAGGGCGAGGTTGCATCGGCGGCGCGCTGGGAAAGGGTGCTCAACGCGATGGAGGAGCAGGGCGTTCCGTTTTCGCAGAGCGAGCTGAACTGCACCGGCTCGGACATCATGGAATGGCTCGGCATCGAGCCCGGCCCCGCCGTTGCGCAGATCAAAAAACGCCTGCTCGCACACTGCGCCGTGCGCCCGAAGGACAACACTCCCGAAAGGCTGATGCGCACCGCGCGGGGTATGCTTCCCTTATCCGCAGGCGAATAGCGCAAGCCTCGGAGCGAACGGCTGCTCTTAAAACGATTATATTTTACAATTATGGCGGTTTTGTTAAAAAAGCCGTCTTTTTTGGTTGCATGGCGCGTATTTTTCGTGTAAAATGATAAGCTGAGAGTGTATGCGCTGTTTTCCGTTCGCCTATATTCGCTGCGATCGGAACGGCGGCAAAGCCGATATTATAAAGCTTGCAGCGCCGCGAGTGCGGCGTGGATATAAGGAGAAAAGATGAGCCTTTCCCTGGAAGTGAAAAAATTTGTGAATTCCGAGAGCATCGGCGAATTCGTTACCATACTTCTGCCCGGAGAGCTGCCGACGGACAGCGCCGAGATACGCGCCATGAACCGCGAGAGAGCGGCGGCGCAGAAGGCGGCGCAGGCCGCGCTTGCGCTCGAGGAGGACGAAAGATTCGCAAAAGCCGATGCCGATGAAGCCAAGAAGGCGCTTGAGGATGCGAGGAAGGCGCTTGAAGCGCAGAATAAGGAATTTGAGGCGCAAAAGAAGGAGAATGATAAGCTCAAATCGGAGCACGGCAAAAAGAAGGATTCGCTCGATAAGGCAAAGAAGGCGCTCGACGAGCTGAATGCGAAGGAAGCGAAGCTTGCAGCCGCGCTCTCCGCCGCCAAGGAAGCTTTTTCAGCATCCGAAAAGGCGGAAGCCGAGGCGCAGAGCGTTCTTTCCGCGCTTAAAAAGGCAGCGGAGGAAGCTCAAGCCCCCGCCGAGGAAAAGAGCGAGAACGGCAAGTCCGAGAGCGAAAAGGCCGAAGAAAAGTCCGATACGAAAGAGGAAGCTAAGCCCGAGTCGGTTCCCGAGGCTCCCCAAGCCGAAGAAGCCGAGGCAAACGAGAAAAAATCGGAAGAAAAGCCCGAAGCGAAAGAGGAAGCTAAGCCCGAGTCGGTTCCCGAGGCTCCCCAAGCCGAGGAAGCCGAGGTAAACGAGAAAAAATCGGAAGAAAAGCCCGAAGAAAAAACCGAGATCAAGCCCGAGGCTGAAAGTGCCGAGGCGCCCCCCGCTTCCGAGGAAAAGCAAAAGCCCTCCCCCACTCTGCCCGAAGCCGAAAAGGCGCTTGCGGATGCAAGGGCTGCGCTTGAAAAGGCCAAAACGGAGCTTGCTTCCGCCGAAAAAGCGCATAAGGCCGCCGAGGATGCTGCCAAGAATAAGCTTTCGGAGCATGAAAAGCTTGCCGGCGAGCTCGAGCATCTATCCCCCCTCTTTGAAGCGGCGAACGAGAGCTTTGAGCTTGCAAAGTCGGATAGAAACGCCGTAAACGAGCAGGTGAGGGCGCTTGAAAAATCCAATTCGGAAGCCGCATCGAAGCTTGCCGAGGCAAAGAAGGCGCACGAAGCCGCCGCTAAGGAAGCCGAGCGTCTCAAGGGCGCGGTGCGCACGCTCAAAACCGAGCACGAGAGCGCAAGCATGCACTATCTCGAGAGCGGCAAGGGCGAAACGCTGCTGCTCATACACACGGCAGGGCAGTCGCTGTTCACCTTCCGAAGCGTTTTCTATAAGCTGGCGATGAACTACCACGTTATCGCCGTTGACCTTATGGGGCACGGCTGCTCCGACCGCCCCGATTACTTTGATTATTCCGCTGCGAGCCACGCCGAGAGCCTTATAAGCTTCATGGATGCTCTCGGCATCGAGCGCGCGCATCTAATGGGCTTTTCGATGGGCGCGGGCTATGTGCTTGAGGTTGCAAAGCGCTGCCCCGAGCGCGTTATAAGCATAGTTGCCCTCTCCCCCGGCGGCATAACGGGCGGAATGCCCCTGCCCGTTCGCATGATGGAGAGCGCACTCTTCGGCGGCATCGCAAGCAGGCTTTTCCGCGTTAAGACCGTTGAAAAGCTCCTCGACGAATGCCTTTTCGACCACACGGTTATCGGCCCTCATGAGGTCAATGAATACTACAAGCCCGCAAGCGACGGCGAGAGCAGGCGCGCCATAAGGCTGACGGTTTCCTCCTTCGGCGAAAAGGAGCTCATGGCATCGCTCGGCGAGATCAAAACGCCCGTTATGGTCATTTCAAGCGATAAGGACAGATGGCACAGCCTCGAGCAGGGCGAAGCATACGCAAACGCGCTTCCTCGCGGCGAGTTCACTATCATGCGCAACGCGGGGCATCTTCTGCACGAGGAAAAGCCCGATCGCACCGTTGAGCTGGTTCGCTCGTTCATCCCCGCGGGCTACGGCGATTACGACGGCAGGGAGTTTTAACAAGCCCTGCCCCAAGCTCGGGCTTCCGCGTATGAAATTCACTGTAAAATGCCGTTCAACGTTTAATCGATGCGCGGCATTTTTTGCGCCCCCGAAGAATAGTATCAAAGGAAAACCCCAAGGGAGAGTGCAAAAAATGAAGAACGGAAGCAACAATCAAAAATGCAGCTTTTCAAGCTATATCTCGGAAAGAGGCGGCGAACACCGAGGCTCTGCGGGCTATGGGCGCGGCGAAAAAAGCGCGGGCGGAATCTTCGCCGAGGTGCGCCGTATGCATCGAGAGGATGAAAAACGGGAAGCGCGAAGCATGGGCGTTCGCACGGTGCGCTTTTCAAGGCATCGCGAACCCTCTGCGGCGGCGCAGGCGGGCAAATTCGCGGTGCTTCTTGCCTGCGTATGCGCGTTTTCGCTGCTTTTTGCGCTGAAAACCTCGAATTCCGGTATGACGGGCGAAGCGCTCGCGGTATTCCGCTCCGCGATGAACTCAAGCGGCGGCGAGGAAGGCGAGGACGAGAGGCTCGGCAAGCTTAAGCTCGTTCAGCTTCCGGGGCTTTTGAGCGTTTTCGCAGCATCGGATCATCCTGTCGCCCCGCTTTCGGCGGAGCAGGCGCTGACGGATGACAGCTTCACCGCAAGGCTGTTTTCCATGCCCGGCACGGAGGTGCTTTCCATGCTCTCGGGTACTGTACGCTCCATCGACCCCGCCGCCGAGCACGGCGGAAGCGTAACGGTTGCATGCAAAAACGGCGTGGACATAACCTATATGGGGCTTGGGGAGATACTCGTTGAGCGCGGCCAGCCCGTTTTGCAGCGAACGGCGCTCGGCAGGCTCGCGGGCGAGATACTCTACCTTAGGGTAACGAGGGACGGCGCGCCCGTTGATCCGCTCGAATTTCTCGGCACGGCGGCGAGGGTGGGATGACTCTTGCCGTTTTCGGAAGGCTTGAAATCCGCTGCTCCGTTTTCGTGCTGCTTATCTTCCCTCTTGCTGTGGTTTTCGACAGGCTCGAAACTCTGCTCATCGCCGCAAGTTCGCTGCTCGTGCACGAGCTTTCGCACTCCCTTATGGCGCACAGGCTCGGCTTTTCGATCGCCTCGATAGAGCTTCAGCCCTTCGGCTGCGTTGCAAGGCTCAGAAGAAGCCCCGATTCGCCCTCGGATTCGGCGGCGGTCGCGGCGGCAGGGCCGCTCGTGAGCCTGCTGCTCTCCCTTGCGGCGGCGGGAGCGGCGTTTTTCTCAGGCAGCGCTGAAAATTCGGCGCTTTCAGAGCTTGCATTTTTCAATCTTGCGCTCGGCCTTGTGAACCTTCTGCCCGTGCTCCCTCTGGACGGCGGCAGGCTCGCGCTTGCCGTGATTTCTTCATCAAACGGCAAAAAACGGCGCAGGGCGGCGCTTGCGCTCAGCATCGGCGGGATGCTCATCGGCAGCCTTATCGCCGCGCTCGGTGCGCTTGCGCTTTTCGCCAAGCCCGAGGGCATGGCGCTTTTTCGCGCGGCCTCGCTTCTTATAACGGGCGTGTTCATCGTTTTAAGCGCGGCTTCCGAAGGAAAGAGCAGCGCCGTGAACGAGGCCCGTGACCGCCTTGCAGCCGAAGCGAGCCTGCGCTCGGGGCGCGGTCTGCGCGTTTATCCTGTTGCGATGCATAAAAAAAGCACCGTTCGAGAGGCGCTTATGGCGGTTTCGGGCGGCGGCTACGGCATGGTGTTCGCGGTGGACGACGAAATGCGCAGCATTGCCGTAATAGACGAGGGCGCACTTATGAAGGCCGCCGCGCGGGGCGGAAGCGGGGAGAGGCTGGAGGATTTAATTAATAATGAATAGTGAATGATGAAGAGTTGTGGTTGAAATTCCTACCGAATTTCATAATATTTTATTATGTTGAAGGCATACTTACCGCGCTACACGCCGTAAACGAGCATTCCAAGCCCCGCCGCGGCGATTATCAGCAGTATCGGCGAGATGCGCTTTTTCGCGGCCTTTTTATAGATGAGCATAACGGCGGCAAGCACGGCGGTGATGCCGATGGCGGCGGGCTCGAAGCGGCCGAAAAGCCCCGCTGCGCATTCGCAATTTGCATCAAGAAGCAGGTTTTCATACGCCACGAACGCGCCAACGGCGAGGATAACGCCGATAACGCAGGGCTTGAGACCCGAGAGCGCGGCTTTAAAAAACCTGTTTTCGGCGAACCTTTTCAGGATCGAGAGCAGCAGAACTATTATCACGAATGCGGGCAGCACCACCGCGAAGGTGGCGGCGGCGGCGCCGAGAAGCCCGCCTTGGCTCGCGCCAACGTAGGTGGCGAGATTGACCATGATGGGGCCGGGCGTGCTTTCGCTGACGGCGATCATCCGCGCAAGCGCCTCGTCCGTCAGCCAGCCGTAGGATGAAACCACGTCGCGGATCAGCGGTATGGCGGCATACGCCCCGCCGAAAGCAAAGAAGCCGACCTTTAAAAACGCAAGAAACAGCTCAAGAATCATTTCGCGCCGTCCTTTCCTCCCGAGCTTTCGGCTTTTTTATTCGTAAAAGCAAGGCGCAAAAGCCCCGCGAGCGCCGCAGCGAGCATAAGCACTATCACCGATATCTTCAGCGAAAAAGCGTTTATCGCAAGCATCAAAAGGCAGGCGGCGATCAGCACGGAAACGGAAAACGCCGTTTTTTTCATCTTGTCTATCATATTTATCGCGGCGCTGATGATGAGAAGCCCCACGGCGATGCGTATGCCGGAGAAAGCGCTTGCGACCGCCTTTATTTCAATAAGCCTGTCCAAAACCGAAGCGAGAGCGAAGATTATGATAAACGAGGGCAGCACCACGCCGAGCGTTCCGAAAAGCGCGCCCCAAAATCCGCGCAGCTTGTAGCCAACGTAGGTGCCGCAGTTCACGGCGATGGGCCCGGGCGTTGATTCCGCAAGCACGGTCAGCTCCGCCATATCGTCATGCGTTATCCAGTTTTTCTTTTCCACGCATATATTTTCGATAACGGCTATCATCGCGTAGCCGCCGCCGAAGGTGAAAAGCCCTATCTTAAAATAAGTCCAAAAAAGCTCGAAGAGCGAAGTTTCTTTTTTCATGGAATAAACTCCTTTACGCCTTCGATTATACCCGCAATGCCGAGAATAATCAAGCGCAAATACCGATTTTTCCCCAATGCCGCCTGCCTGTTCTGTTGACTAACTCCCCGCGCTGTTGTAAAATGTTTTCAGCAAAAAGAAAATCCGCCCGGAGGCGAATATGACAGAGATACTTTATTACGAATACCCGCTTATAACCGAATGTTCCGCCGAGGTGGTCTCCTGCGCGGAAAAGGACGGCAGATTCGCTGTGATTTTGAGCCGCTCCCCCGTCTTCCCCGAGGGCGGCGGTCAGCTTGCGGACGGCGGGCGAATCTTTACGGATAAAAAAAGCGCGAAGATACTCGACTGCCAAACCGAAAACGGCGAGACCGTGCATTATCTGGACGCTCCCTTTGAGGTCGGCGAGCGCGTTTCGGTGCGGCTCGACCTTGAAAAGCGCCTCGACCACGCCGAGCAGCACACGGGCGAGCACATCCTCTCCGGCCTTGCAAGCAAGCTTTTTTCGGCGAAGAACGTGGGCTTTCACATGGCGGAGGATTACTGCACGATAGACCTCGATATCCCTCTTGAAAAGGAGCAGCTTGAAGCGCTTGAGATCGAAGCAAACAGGGCAGTCCGCGCAAATTTGAGCATACATACCGAAATAACCGATGGCGAGGACGCTTCAAACAGGACCCTTCGCAAGCGCGCCGAAAAGGCCGTTGGCGAGGTGCGCATAGTTTATATCGACCACGGCAAGGTGGATTCCTGCACCTGCTGCGGCACTCATCTGCATACCACGGGCATGGTCGGCTCCATCCGAATAACCGATGCGCAGCATTATAAGGGCGGCACTCGGCTTTTCTTCGCCTGCGGCAACCGCGCGGCAAGGCTTTCCATAGAGGAGCACGCGGCGATGAGCGAGCTTGCGCGGAAGTATTCGACCTCGAGGGAGAACCTTGCAAGCGCCGTTTACAAGCAGATGGACGAGCTTATCGCACTCAAATCCGAGCTTCGCCAAAAAAGCGCCCTGCTCGCCGCAAAAACCGCCGAGGAGCTTATGAAAGCCGCCGAAACGAAGGGCGGCGCGAGGCTCGTTTTCGGCATTTTTGAGAGCCTTGGGGCGAACGATCTCAAGCTCATCTGCGAGGAGGTTTCCAAGCTTGCCGAGGCCGAAAAAACGGCCTTTGCCGCGCTTGTTTTCTCCGCTTCAAACGATGGCACGGACTACCGCATGGCCTGCTCGAACGGCTTTAAGCTCAGCATGAAGGAGCTTTGCGCCGCAGTGAACGCCGCGCTTTGCGGCAAGGGCGGCGGCAGCCCCGTTTTTGCGCAGGGCAGGAGCGAAAGAAGGCTCGATGAAGGCATCTCTGAGGCGCTGAAGAAGTACCTGCTTTCGGCAGGGAGCTGAACTAAATAAATCAAAGAACAGTTTATTTTGAACAGAATAGTTTTAATAATCGAATACGACGGAAGTTCTTACGTCGGCTGGCAGGTTCAGCCGAACGGCATCGCCGTGCAGCAGGTTCTGGGCGAGGCGCTTCTCAAGCTCACGGGCGAAAAATGCACGCTCCACGCTTCGGGGCGTACGGACAGCGGCGTTCACGCGCGCGCACAGGTGGCGCATTTCGACACCGAAAGCCGAATCCCTGCGGATAAATTTGCGTTCGCGCTGAATACCTATCTGCCCAAGGATATCCGCATCAAGGGCAGTCTTGTGCTCCCCGGCGAGGAGGCGGGCGAAAACGAGTTCCACTCCCGCTTCTCGGTGCAAAAAAAGCATTACCGCTATGCGGTTTTGAACACCGTTCACGATTCGGCGTTCCTCTCTCGGCGCGCACTTCATATCTACAATAAGCTCGATCTTGACAGGCTGAACGCCGCGGCGCGGCTCTTTCTCGGAACGCATGATTTCGCCGCGTTCAAGGCGGTGGGCAGCAAGGCGGCCACGACCGTGCGCACTATCTATAAGTCCGAATGGCATCGCGAGGGCGAAATGCTTTACTACGACGTTGCGGGCAGCGGCTTTCTTTACAACATGGTGCGCATAATGGTCGGAACCATGCTGCGCATCGGTCAGGGCTATGAGGATGTTTCACTCATTGAAAACGCGCTTATGAATCCGAGCCGCGAGAACGCCGGCGACACCGCGCCCGCGCACGGGCTCACGCTTTGGCGCGTTGAATACGATGAATTCGATACGGATGAGGTTTTGAAGCGGAATGCAGTCGGAAGCGAATGAATATTAAATGGTGAATAGTTTGGGTTGAAATGCCGCTTGCGGCATTTCTTCTTATTTTTCATGGTTTTTCACGGGCTTGAGGGCTATTCAACAAACGCTCATCGAGAATAAATTTATGTTTATCATTAATTTATACTTGACAACTGCTGATGCCGTGGTTTATAATACCCCCATCAGTTAATGATAAACGATAAATAATTAATGATAAAGGAGCGTTATTCATGGGTATCGGAAGGATCAAATACTGGTCGGACGGTCTTGACAAGTTCTTGAAGATCGTTCAGCATCTTCTTGTTGCTGCTGCGATAGTTTGCGCTGTTTTCGGAGTGCTCGTTACCGTTCGCGGCGAAAATATGATCGTGTATGCGGCAAAGCTGGACCTCGGCGTTCTTGAGATCCTGCTCAGCGGCGACGGCATGGAATACGTCGATATTGCGCGGCTCAAATCGGTCATCCTTATCAAGCTCACGGCGTACATCATCATATTCGGCGCGGCTCGGTACTTCATCGGCATTGTTCGCGAACTACTCGTTCCGATGAAGGAGGGGCGGCCCTTTGAAAGCGGCGTTTCAAAGAAAATAATGAAGCTCAGCCGCACGACCTTCATCGCAGGCTTTATTATCGAGTTTGTTTCGGCGCTTGCCCGCTCCCTCGAGGTCGGATGCTACGACCTTGAGCGCCTATTCAATATGACTGCCGTAGAAAGCATCTCGGACGGTATCCGTCCAAACTGCTGGTGGTTCATCATCCCCGGTCTTGTGCTTGCGTTCCTCTCGTTCGTTTTCATGTACGGCGAGGAGCTTCAGCGACAGTCCGACGAAACTTTGTGAGGCAGCTATGGGCAAAATTATTCTGCGGCTTGACCGCGTTATGGCGGATCGCAAGATCAGTCTGAAGGAGCTTTCGGACAGGGTGGGCGTTTCAAACGTCAACCTCTCCAAGATGAAAACGGGCAGGATAAGCGCGATCCGATTCTCCACACTCGAGGCCATCTGCGAGGCGCTCTCATGCCAGCCCGGGGACATACTCGAATACGATCCCGATGCCGAGAGCGACAATGAGTAATGGCAAAACATAGTGTTTAAACGCAAAAAGCACCGTGAAAACGGCGCTTTTGTGTTCTATAATACCGATTTTACTGCACGGTGAACAGCGAGTAGAACTGCCCCTTTCTTTCCATCAGCTCATCGAAGGAGCCGACCTCGGCGAGGCTGCCGTTTTTGAGCATCAGTATCGCATCGTACTTTTTAAGCAGGCTTGCTTCAAGGCGGTGCGTAACCACTATGCCCGTTATGCCGTCGAGCGAAAGTATCTCGTTTGAAACAAGGCTTGCGGTCTCGTTATCGAGCGCGCTGGTGGCTTCGTCCACAAGCAGCACCGAGGCGTTTTTTATGAGCGCGCGGGCTATGCTGATGCGCTGGCGTTCGCCGCCGGAGAGGTTCACGCCGTTTTCGCCGCAGAGATACTCCTCCCCGCGCTCGGCGATGACCTTTTCAAGCCCCGCACGGCGTATCGCGGAATCAACTTCATCCTTCGGGAAATCGGAGAACATCGTGATATTGTTTCTTATCGTGTCGTCAAAGAGGAAAACGCTTTGATTGATAAGGCTGATGCTTTCGTAAAGGCTGCCCATATCGGCGTTTTTCAGCTCAACTCCGCCCACCGCGAGTGAGCCGCTGTAACTATCGTATGCGCCCATCATAAGGTTCAAAAGCGTGGTCTTGCCGCTGCCCGAAAAACCCACGAGCGCGTACTTTTTGCCCGCCTCGAAACGGAAGGAAAGGTTATGGAGTACAGGTTTATCCTCCTCATAGCCGAAGCCGAGCGCATTTACCTCGATGCCCCTTTCAAGGTTTTTTATGACCTCGCCGCCCGCTTCGGTTTGGTTGTCCTCAAGCTTATCGGCAAGCTTATACACAAGCGCCTTTGCCGCGCCGCGGCTTGCTATGTATTCCGGCACCGCTTGAACCGGCTGGAGAACAAAGCTGCAAAGATTGATGAAGATCAAAACCGTACCCGCCGTGATATCGCCGCGCAGAGCAAAGATCGCTCCTATCAGGAATATGCCGAACTGCACAACGCCGCCCGCAGAAGCGGAGAGCGCGTTTATCATACCGGCAAAGCTTCTGCGGCTGCATTTCGCTTCCTCGATTTCCCCGTTTTCGGAAGCAAAAAGCGCTTTTGCCTGCTTTTCCGCCTTAAACGCTTTAATGACCGAGAAGCCGCCGAGAAGGTCCTTCACGCGGGATGTGAAAGCTTCGTTTATATCCGAAACTCGCTTTTCGCGCTTTTTAAGCCCGCCGCCCATAGCGATAGTGCTTACGATCGGAACGATGCTCAAGCCGATAACAATAAGTGTCATGAGCGGGCTGTAATATACCATCATGCCAAGAGAGATTATAAACGAAAAAATATAGTAAACGAGCAGCACGGTGCGGTTGAGGTAATTATCCTCGATGGAGGCGGCATCGTTTGTGAACGCTGAGAGATAGCCGCCCGTGTTTTCATGAGTGAAAGCGCCGATGCCCTTTTTGGCGAGCAATGAAAATGCCGTATTCTTATACTGCTTTATGCCCTTATGCACAAAACATGCTTTGGTGCGCTGACCGAGCGCTTCTATAATGAATATGGCGGGCAGAAACACCGCCGTTGCGATCGCGATGCGCCCCAACCCTTCGCCCGAGCCGCCGGCAATAATATCCACAACGGCTCCGAGTATCCATGAGATCACGGCTCCCGTGGCGGCGGTCATGACCTGAAGCACGACCGCAAATACGAGTTTCACCCTATTTCGCTCATAGAACGATGCAAAAAGCTCTCTTGATGCGGCGGTTTTTACGGGCTTTGGCGGCTTGACCTTTTTATCGGTCTTATCCGCGGGCTTATTTATCGCCTTTGTTTCCATCGTTTGCTTCACTCCTTTCAAATAATGGCTTTTCGCGGCTGCTCCAGCTCATTATATAGCCCGGAGCTTCAATGAGCCAGCGGGCAAACAGCAGGAACGGAACGAACGAGGGATCGTCGTTTAGCGAATACACCTTCAGTTCGCCGTCCGTTTCAACTATAGATCGCTTAAAAAGCAGCTTCATTTCGCACAAGGCTTCAAGCGTATTTTCTAGCGTTTCCTCTCCGATTCCGCAGGCTTTTGCAAGCGCCGCCTGAGAATAATACTGCGTTTTTCTTGAGTAAAGGAAGAAAAGCAGCTCCATGCTGTTTGGCATCGCCAGCGCTGAAAACAGCTTTCGATACCTTTGCGGCTCGCAAATATTTTGAAGGTAGCCGCCCTCCGGCTCCGGCAGAACGAGATAAAGCGGGCAGTCCTCGGCGGGAACGCAGAGCGTTATTCCGAAATCATCCATAAACTGCGAGCGTATCCAAATCGGCACTATCTCGCCGTTCATATTGTATTGCCCGCTGCAGGTCTTGAGCGGAAGATTGATAAGATCATCCATGCTTTTTCGTGCGCTTTCCCAAACAAGGGTAACCGGATTCTGCTGCGAGCTTATCAAAAGTTCAAAAAGCGCATACGCCCGCTTTTCCTGCGGCAAGCGTGTATACCACGCTTGAAACAGCTCCGGCATATCCGCGCTTTTCACGTCCTCGCGCCCAAAGAGCGTGTCGATGGTAACTCTCAGCGCATCCGCGATGGCGGGAATAAGCTCCGTATCGGGCATTCCGCCGTTTTCCCATTTGCTGACCGCCTGCGCCGAAACCGAAACGAGTGCGCCGAGCTGCTCCTGTGTCAGCCCCATTTCGCGGCGAAGCCGCGCGATATTGCTTCCGATATTCATATTTTTAAGCTCCTTGCTTCAATTTTTGAGGGTGGGCGCTTCGGCTTGGCAGGAGTTTCGCCCGCACCCTGCCGAAGCGTTTTCAAATTACAGTTGTATAATATCAAAACTTTAGGTTGAATTCAATGGAGGCAAACTTGATAAAAAACAAATATTGGTTGAGCAAGCGACTAAAACACAAGCCGAAAGCGCAGATCCGCTATCGGCTTTAAAGCATATTTTTATAGGTTTCGTTAAAATCGGTTCGTAAGTTACCACGAAAAACGCCAAACGCATTTATCCCGCGCTGCCGCTATAAAGCGCGAAACCGCCTCGTCCGATTCGTCGCAGTTATGCCCCGAAAACGCGGCGATCTCCCCCGCCGCCTCGCGAAGCTGCGTATCCTTGAGCGGATGGGGAAGGTAAATTTCCAGCGCTTCACCCGAAAAAACCGCGGGAACAGCGCCGTATTTTTCGTTCCAAAGCTTGAGCATTGCCGCCATTTCACGCGGCGCAGGGCAGTTGCCGCTGCCGCCGAAGGGCAGCAGGAACGCCGCCTCCCAAGGATTATCCGTCGGCAGAAGGATCAGCGCGCACATACGGAAGCTTTTGGTGAACTCGGTAAACAGCAGCGAAAAGCTCTCGAGCGCAGAAAAGCCGCCGTTTGCGCGGCTTTCGCCGCAAAGCGAGTATTTTTCATGCCTTTTTGCGAAAGCCTCCGCGCCGCTCGGCAGCTCGGAAGAATCAACGCCCTCCGCGCGGTTTCGCTCGATCAGCTCGAAAAGTATCCTTTCATACGGCGCAAGCACGGGGAAATATCCCTCCTGATCGCCCTTTTCAAGCTCCGAAGCGTATAACTCAATTATCCCGCGCTCGTTCATGCCGCCTTCAAGCAGGCGATAGGGATAGCCGAGCGCATCCAAGCAGGCTGTGAACTCGTCCTCCGCTTTCTTTTTTGCGCGTTTATTATAGATATCGTCGAAAAGATTCATGTTTTCCACCGTTTTTCATAGTTTTCCAAACCGAATTATAGCGCATTCGCGCCCTGCGGTCAATCGCGCGGGCGTTTATTTTTTCGCCGCGAGGGTGTATAATAATGCGGCAGGAAGAAAAGATGCGAAGGCACGGAGAAAGGAGAAGGCAAGTTGTTTGATATCCACACCCATTCATACTGCTCGGACGGAGCGGACGCGCCCGCAGCGGTGGTCGAAAACGCAAAGGCGGCGGGGCTCGACCTTTTCGCGCTGACCGATCACGACACCGTTATCGGATTGCCCGAGGCGTGCGCAAGGGCGAAGGAGCTGAATCTTCCTATGCTGACGGGCTGCGAAATCGAAGCGGATTATGAGGATACGCTTCATATTTTAGCGCTTGGAATCGACCACGAAAACCCCGATTTCAAGGCGCTGATGGAAAGGAAAATAAAGCTGCGCGATGAAAGAAACGAAAAGCTGACGGCGCGCCTTGCCGAGCTTGGCATGGATGTTTCCTCCGTGCTTGAATCGAGCCGAGGCGCAACCACGCGGGCAAACTACGCCGAAGCGCTCGTGAAGCTGCGCTTTGCAGGAAGCACGGGTGATGCTTTCGAGCGCATACTCGGGCGAGGGAAGATCGCATATATCCACCAGCAGCATCCGAGCCCCGAAGAGGTCATCGGCATAATCGAAGCCGCGGGAGGCATCGCCGTTATCGCGCACCCGATGAAGATGCGCATTGACCCCGCAGCGCTAATTTCGGATATGAAAAGGCTTGGCATTCGCGGAGTTGAAGCGTTTTACGGCACCTCCACGGAGGGCGAAAAGCGGCTCTTTGCCACGCTTGCAAGGCAAAACGGGCTTTTCGTTACCTGCGGCAGCGATTCCCATGGCGCACGCCGCCCCAAAACCCATATCGGCAAGGGCTGGGAGGAGTGCGAGGAGCTGAGGGTGACCGAGAGGATGCTGCTTAACATGATCAAGTGAGCATCGCATGCAATGATAGATCGCTCAAAAACCTTTCAAGTAAAGTATCGCCGCAACAGCTGGGCTGCTGTTGCGGCGATGGTATTTTAGAGGAAAAGCTTTATTCGAGAACAAGCTCCGTGCCGGTGGTGAAATCTATCTGATCAAACAGGAGGTTGCCGTCAAGGTCTAAATAGTGCCTTGTATTTATCTCCTTAGTAACGATCGTACCATCCTCCGCGATCTCGGACTGAACAACAGACGGCCTGAGTGCGCTGATCATCCCGTCTTGATAGCCGCCTGAGCTCCTAAATTCATGAATCGCAAATAGTTCATTTCCATCAACATCGTATGCAACGCACTCTTTACCGTTGAATATGATAAGCCGACCATCGGAGTATCCATCAGTATAATTAGCATAGGATACGCAAGCGGTTCCACGGATGGGTTCACATACAGGAACGAGCTTTGAGTCGAAAATGCCAACGTATTCCTCTCCGTCCGAACCCATCAGCGTAAAAACGTATCTCCCATTTGATAAGGTTCCGATTACGTGTCCGATTGGGGCATACACTCTTGAAGAATACTCTTTATCCATTACATTATAGGTATTCTTCACCGTGTCAATGGATACTATCGCGAGATTCTTATCTTTTCTTGAAAGATCGCCCTTATATGCAAGCAGATGATCCTCGGAAATATTTCCAATCAATTTATAATCATCTCCGTTCGGGAACCCCTGCAACGAAGTATTGCCATCTGTGTCCATTATCACAACACCGGTGCTGCCGGAATAAATGACACCGCAAACCACCGCTTTTTTATCCTCATTAAACCGCACTCTGGCATCCCGTGCAGAAAACCACTTATTCTCCCCTTCGCTATCATTTTTATCAATAAAGCTGTGTCCGTTCTTATCCCAGTAGCGATGTGGGAGCTTATAGGTGCTTGGCGTATAAAACACTCCTTCGCCGCAGTAATCGAGCTCAAGCTCTTCTTCGCTTTCAAAAGTGTTCACCATTTCACCCGTCGGGTCATAGATCCTGTAAATAAACTTGCTTGCGGAGAAGGTGGAGGCTTTTTCGTATGTTAAAACATAGCCGTCCCCACGGCTTATAACATATTCCTTAGCGTTTTTATCAGTAGAATGCTTGGACAGCACCTTGCCGGACTCATCAATGACATACGTAGTTGCATTACCGTGCACATAAGCATATCCATTGGAAAAATCGCCGCCGCTGAAGCCTTCCGGAATCCTGAAAAGGACTTTTCCCTCTCTATCTATATATGCGGAGCCTCTTTCCTTCACAGGATCGCTTGCACCGGAGGCAGAAATAATCCTTGACACTTTTTCGTACTCAATGTGAGCAATTCCGTTGTTATATGCCCCTATGCTAATCCCGTCTTGCCTATAGATTTCAACAGTCCTCTCCTCGGGTTCGGCTGTTGCTTCGGGCGTGGCTGCGCTCTCCGTTTCAACGGGCTTCGCGCTTTCCTCGCCGTTCGGTTTTGCGGTCGGTGCGGCGGTTGATGCTTCCGTCGGCGCGGCGGTTGAGGTTTTATCATCGGATTGGGAATCGTTTTTCCCCGCACAGCCTGCCAAGCCCATACCCGCCATAACGCAAGCCAATCCTATTGCAAACGCTCTTTTAAATGAGTTTTTCATTCTTTTTACTCCTTTTCGTTCGTTTTATGCTACTAAATAGTTGCATTTTGTGCATATTATACTACCGTATGGTAGTATTGTCAAGGGTGATAAAATGTACTTCAAGCGCTTGGAAGAATTGCGAATAGACCACGACATGACGCAGCAGGAGGTTGCGGAGCTGCTCGGCTGTCAGCGCGAGGTTTACAGGCGTTATGAAAAGGGCACAAGAACCATTCCCGTTGATTTTCTGATAAAGCTTGCCGATCTGTATAAGGTCAGCGTTGATTATATTCTTGAGCGGGAATGATTTTCGACATATTCTTTTTCCACTATTTAATATTGACAAAACCCCGCATTTGTCCTACAATTTAATCTGCGTGTAAACGCACACAGAATCAGCCGCTCGGTCGGTTCACCGCGCCGCACGGCAAAAAAAGAAAGGAATTTTCGCAATGAAACACAATCGACTCAAACCCATCGCCGTCATCATGGCGCTGGCGCTCCTTTTCGCGGCGCTTCCCGCGCTTTCGTTCGCCGAAAGAACCGCCGTTCGCAGCGATATCTGGGACGGCAGCGCTGCAAGCTCCCTTTCGGGCAGCGGCAGCGAGAGCGACCCCTATCTTATTACGAACGGCAGCGAGCTTGCGTATATTGCCGCGCAGACCGAGCTTGGCAACCGCTTTGAAAACTGCTGTTTCAGGCTTGAAAACAATATCTATTTAAACGACGTTTCGGATTTCGATGAATGGGAATCCACCTTCCCTCAGCTCACGCCCTGGACTCCCATCGGCTCCGCCCTCTTCGTGGAGGACGATTTCGGCGATTTGACCATCGACGATTCCAACTGCTTCATGGGCAATTTTGACGGCTGCGGCCACACCGTTTACGGCATGTTCATCGATGGCGCGGGCGATCGTCCTTCCGATTCGGGCTTCGGACTCTTTGGCTGCTCAGGCGGCATTATCACCGATCTGAACGTTGAGTGTGTCTACGCCACTGCAAACGACTACCTCGGCGCTATCGTCGGCTATATGAACGGCGGCACGATTACGAACTGCACCGCAGGCGGCCTTATCTACGGCGTTTGGGAAGCGGGCGGCATCGTTGGCACAGCTCAGGGCGGAAGCATCGTGAACTGCACCAATACCGCAAAGGTTTCCGGTGCAGGCGGAAATGCGGGCGGCATCGCTGGCAGCGCGAGCTATGCCGAGATCAACTCATGCTCCAACCATGGTCATGTCGGTGCGGCGTTCCAGGCGGGCGGCATCGTCGGCAGCGCGTTTTGTTCCGAGATAGAAAGCTGTGCGAACCTCGCTCTTGTGGACGGAAGCTGCGTTATCGGCGGCATCGCGGGCGATCTCTATCTTTCCGAGCTGAGCTTCTCCTACAATGCGGCGGACGTTTGCACCGTTTTTGAACCGGATTTCGCCGAGGAAGAGGGCTTCACCGTCGGCGGTCTTTGCGGCTATGCCGAGGGCGAGGGCATAACCATCAGCGATTGCTACAATGCGGGCGCGGTTTCGGGCAGCTTTAACGTTGGCGGTCTCTGCGGCGTTCTGGACGGAGCCACGCAGGTTGCTCGCTGCTACTCCGCCGAGCTTACGACCGGTCAGCTTGGTTCGGATGCGCTTATCGGCGCGATCGCGCCCGAGGCTTCCGCAGGCACGGAAAACTGCCTCTATCTTGCAAGCGAATCCGGCGCACAGAGCGAACACGGCGCGGCAGCCACGGCCGAGGAGCTGATGAGCGAAAGCGCTTACACGGGCTTTGATTTCAATACCGTTTGGTACTTCCCCGAGTGCTCCGAATACCCCTATGCGCAGCTCGTTTCCAACCCCTATTCCGATGAAAGCGAGCCCGAGCCCGGCATCCCCGGGGACGTGAACGGCGACGGTGCGGTGAGCATCGCCGATGCGGTGCTGGCAATGCGCCTCACGATGGGGCTCATCGATGCGCAGGAGCTTGAAAACGACAGCATCGTTGCTTCCAACGCCGATTTTAACGGCGACGGCTCCATCGATATCAACGATGCAATACTGATAGCGCGCGCAGCGCTCGAGCTGAGATAAAGCCGAAACGGAACGCATCAGCAATACCTATAAAAACCTTCACGCCGCTTTGGAAAGCTCCGAGGCGGCTTGGTTTTTGCTTGACAGATGATATTATTATGATATAATGATGATAAAATAAGCGCAAGGAGTTTTCGTTATGATCGATATTCGCCCTGTTTCCGATTTAAGAAACAAGTTCCCCGAAATAGAGGAAGCCGTGCTGCTTGGCGGCAAGCCCGTTTTTTTAACAAAGAACGGCTACGGCACGATGGTGGTTATGAGCATTGAGCAGTATGCCGCGCTGACGGACGGTGTGGAAGCAAAGCTCGACGAAGCCGACCGCGCCGCGCACTCTTCATCCCTTCGTTTTTCTGCTGATGAGGTGTTTACAAGGGCAAGGAAAAGGATAAGCGATGGAAAGAAAGTATGAGCTGCGCATCCTGCCGCTTTTTGAGGACGATTTAAATGCGGCGATCGACTATATCGCTTTTGAGCTGAATAATCCCGATGCTGCCGAAAGGCTTGTTTCGGATATCGAATCCGCCGTGTTGAAAAGGCTGAATGCGCCCCTATCTTTCGAAAAATACCCAAGCGACCGCGTAAGGAAGCATGATTACTATCGAATCAGCGTGCGCAACTTCTCGGTTTTCTATGTTGTTATCGACAACACCATGGAGCTAAGGCGGCTTCTTTACAGCAAGAGCGATATTCCCGCAAGGCTGTTTCCCGATACTGAAATTTCTCTCACTTGACCGCTTGACAAACCCCTCTCTTTGTGCTAAACTCCGATATATTGAGAAATAGGGCTTGCATGAAATGAGCCCTGCGCAAAACCGTTCAAGAGAGGGCGAGCCCAAGGCTGCAAGCCGCCCACGGAGCGCGGGAGGATACCGCTCATGCGCGGAAAACGCCTGTTTATCGCGTTTTCCAAGGTTCGAAGCAGGCGTGCTTAACCCCAAAGAGCGGCGGCTCTTCCTTTCGGATTTGCCGCAATCAAGGTGGAACCGCGGTTATTTAGAAATGAATTGCCGTCCTTGAACAGAAACTTGTTCAAGGCGGTTTTTATTTTATCCGAAAGCCTTTTCGGAAGGAATAAGAACCCGCCGAGAGTCAAAAAATACAGTCCAAATGAAAAGGAGAAAGAAAAATGATCAACATCACCTTCCCCGACGGCTCCGTTCGTCAGTTTGAAGACGGCGTAAACGCCTACGCCATCGCCGAGAGCATCAGCCCGCGCCTTCGCAAGGCGACCCTTGCCGCCGAGCTGGACGGCGAGCTTTACGATGCGGCGCTGCCGATACACGGCGACCATGCGCTGAAGCTCCTCACCTTCGCCGACGAGGGCGGCAGATGGACCTATCGCCACACCGGCTCGCATATCCTTGCGCAGGCCGTAAAGCGCCTCTGGCCCGAGGTCAAGCTCGCGATCGGCCCCGCCATCGAAAACGGCTTCTATTATGATTTCGATACCGACATCGCCTTCACCCCCGAGGATTTCCCGAAGATCGAGAAGGAAATGGAAAAGATAGTGGCGGAGAACCTGCCTCTTGAAAGGTTCGAGCTGCCCCGCGAGGAAGCCATCGCCTTTATGAAGGAGAAGGCCGAGCCGTATAAGGTTGAGCTTATCGAGGATCTGCCCGAGGGCGAGGTCATCAGCTTCTACCGTCAGGGCGATTTCGTGGATCTCTGCGCAGGCCCGCATCTTGAAAGCACTGGCAAGTGCAAGAATATCAAGATAATGAGCGTTGCGGGCGCATACTGGCGCGGCAGCGAGAAAAACAAGATGCTCAAGCGCATCTATGCGACCGCTTTTGAAAAGAAGGCCGATCTCGATGCATACATCACCATGCTCGAGGAAGCCAAGAAGCGCGACCATAGAAAGATCGGCAAGGAGCTCGGCCTCTTTGCGATGATGGACGAGGGCCCCGGCTTCCCGTTCTTCCTTCCCAAGGGCATGGAGCTTAAAAACACCCTGCTCGAATATTGGCACGAGGTGCATAAGCGCTATGGCTACGTTGAGATCCAGACCCCCATCATGCTCAACCGCGAGCTTTGGGAGAAGAGCGGCCATTGGGGACATTACCGCAAGAATATGTATACCACGGTCATCGACGAGATGGATTTTGCGATAAAGCCGATGAACTGCCCCGGCGGAATGCTGGTTTACGGCATCGAGCCGCGCAGCTACCGCGATCTGCCCATCCGCATGGCTGAACTCGGCCTCGTTCACCGCCACGAGCTTTCGGGCGCGCTGCACGGTCTGTTCCGCGTTCGCTGCTTCACGCAGGACGACGCGCATATCTTCATGACATGGGAGCAGATGAAGGACGAGATCAAGGACGTTATCAAGCTCTACACCGAGGTTTACTCCACCTTCGGCCTTAGCTACCGCATCGAGCTTTCCACCATGCCCGAGGATCATATCGGCGAGAAGGAAACCTGGGATTTTGCGACCGACATACTCAAGCAGGCCATCACCGAGATGGGCAGGGAGTACGTTCTCAACGAGGGCGACGGCGCGTTCTACGGCCCGAAGCTGGACTTCCATATTGCGGACTGCCTCGGCAGAAGCTGGCAGTGCGGCACGATCCAGCTCGATATGCAGCTTCCCGAGCGCTTCGAGCTTGAGTACACGGGTGCGGACGGCGCAAAGCATCGCCCCGTTATGATCCACCGCGCCATGTTCGGCTCGATCGAACGCTTCATCGGCGTTATCACCGAGCATTTCGCCGGTGCATTCCCGACATGGCTTGCGCCCGTTCAGGTCAAGGTCATGGCCATGACCGACCGCACGATGGAGGCTTCCACCGAGATCGCCGCGAAGCTCGCCGCCGCAGGTCTGCGCGTTGAGACCGACCTTCGCAACGAGAAGATCGGCTTCAAGATCCGCGAAGCCCAGATGCAGAAGATCCCCTATATGCTGATCGTCGGCGATAAGGAGGTCGAAAACGGCGTGGTCGCCGTGCGCGCAAGGAAGGGCGGCGACCTCGGCACGATGAGCCTTGATGAGTTCATGGCAAGGATCGAAAAAGAGGTAAAGGAAAAGAGCATCGACTGATGATAAACGGCGCGCCTGTTCAAAAGGACGGGCGCGCTTGATAATTTTTATTGCTAAAATGCTGAAAAGGAGAATCGTTCTATGAACAATATCTGCCCCTATTGCGGCAAGGAAATGGAGCTTGGCTATATCCAAAGCGGCCGCGGCATTGCGTGGCGAAATAAGATAGTTCACATTGCAGCATTTTCGGCATTGAGCCGCTCCGCGGTCAGGCTGTCGTATGCTCTGGGGCCGTTCGACGGTCATGTAGTTGAAGCCTACCGCTGCGCCGACTGCAAAAAGGTCGTTATTGAATATGATGAGGATGCGGAGTAAACCCGAGCCTCTCCCCAAGCAGCCGACCGGCTGAAAACTTATTCTTTATAGCTGAAATTCCGCAGGAATTTCCACCGCAGCTATTCACTATTCATTATTCACTCTTCACCATTCACTAAAAAAAGGGGGGCTTATCATGCAAACAAAACCCACCGACCGCATTATCGATTCTATTCGCGGCAGCCTTATCGGCGGCGCGGCGGGCGATGCACTCGGCTACGCCGTGGAATTCGTTCGAGAGGACTATATCTTCAAAAAATACGGCGAAAGGGGCATAACCGAGTATGAGCTCGACCCCGTTTCGGGCAAGGCGATCTTTTCGGACGACACGCAGATGACGCTTTTCACCGCAGTTGGGCTTCTGCACGGGCAAACGCGCGGAAATCTGCGCGGCATCGCTGGGCCGGCATCAAGCTACGTTGCCATGGCGTACGACGATTGGCTGACCACCCAAACAGACTCGTTTGAGAACGTGCGCAAGGCGAGGAAAAACGATTCGTTCAGGTACGTTATCTCATGGCTGCTCGACGAGCCCGCGCTCTTTGCGCGCCGCGCCCCGGGCAACACCTGCCTTTCGGCGCTGATGGCGGCAAGGCAGGCGGGCAGCATAAACGAAGCGGACTATATCGCCCTTAAAAGAAACAACAGCAAGGGCTGCGGCGGCGTTATGCGAACGGCTCCCTGTGCGCTGTTTGCGCCCCATCTCGGCTGGGATATCGACCTTGTGGATATGCAGAGCGCGCAGGCAGCGGCCGTGACCCACGGGCATTCGCTCGGCTATATGCCTTCCGCCGTGCTTTCTCATATCATCTTCAGGCTCATCGCCCCCGATACTGCGTGTATGCCGCTGAAAACCGCTGTGCTCGATTCGATAGAGGCGCTCAATCGGCTGTTTGACGGCGATGAAAACACGGATACGCTTGCGGAGCTTATCGAGCTTGCGGTTTCGCTAAGTGAAAACGGCGAAAGCGACCTCGACAACATCCACGCGCTCGGCGAGGGCTGGGTGGGCGATGAGGCGCTCGCGATAGCGATCTATTGCGCGCTTAAATACGAAAACGATTTCTCCGCCGGCATAATCGCTGCCGCCAACCATAATGGCGACAGCGACTCCACCGCCGCCATCTGCGGCAATATACTCGGCGCGAAGATAGGCTATGCCGCCATCGAGGAAAAATGGAAGCGCGATCTTGAGATGCACGATCTTATCCTCGAGCTTGCGGACGACCTCGCCCAAGGCTGCCTTATGAACGAATATGACCCGTATCACGATGAAAGATGGGTTCAAAAATATGTGAAGGCGAGGGCGTGCAAATAGAGCGCGGCGCTGAATTGTCACATAAAGTTAATTCTTGCTGACCTTTCGTTTATTGACTTCCGCAAATAAGTATGCTAAGCTACTTTGTAAGAGGAAAGGAGGCGTATCGATGAAAAAAACGCTTCGCATAATCGCGCTCTTGCTCGCCGCCGTGTTCTTTATCGGCGCCGCGATCATAGTTATCGACTTCGCTAAATACGCCCTCGTTGTGGGCGACTACGAAAAAACCTCTCACGACGAACTCAGCTTTATCCGATCGGGAAAGGCTGAATACCGCATCGGGCGAAACAGCCTCGGCTACCCCGTTTTCCGCTCGCCGAAAAAGGCGCTCGCGGCCTTCACCGAGGAATACGCGGATATGATAGCGGAATACGCCTCTATTTTGAAGCTTCCGCCCCTTTCACATAGCTCGATCCACTGGTACAGTACATTGTACAACGGTCTTTCGTCAAAGCAGGCGGCTGAGCTCGGGGAGGTTGCTCGCTTCGCCTCGACCTATAAAATCAGCTTCGACGGAACGAGCGTTAATAGGCAGGTCGCCGCAGTCGGCTTCACCGTGTTCGGAATAGTGCTGCTCGTTTTCGCGCTGCCCGTTCGGAAAAAACCGCAGCCCGCTGCAAAAGCATCGGAAGAACCCGGCCCGCAGCCGGAACCCGTGAACCAAAGCTTTAAAACCGATCCATAATACGTTAAGGGCAGCCCGTGGGCTGCCCTTATGCTTATTTCTTTACTTATATAAAATATTTCCAGTTTTTGGACGCGCCCCCGATTGACAAGCAGCGCTCAGCATAATATAATTTTGCGGGAAATTGGCTTTGACTGCCGAAAAGGTACTTGCTCCGCCGTTTTATCGGCTGTTTGATTCAGTTTCTCAAAACCGATCGGTGTTTTTATTAGCTTTAAACGCCAATCGCCTCGCACCACTGTGAGCTTTTGCCGAGGGCTCGCGCCTCATGAAAAACGCTTGCAGCAAAAATTTAATAGGAGACCTCGCACTACTATGAAAAAAGTCAAGGCCGCATTTGCGGCGCTCGTCGCTGTGATCATGCTGATCACGGCTGTTCCCTTTGCAAGCTTCGCCGAAGACGGCTGCGACAAGCATGCGCATGCTTCCGAAGTCATTTCGAGTCTGTTCGGCGATGCCAACATGGATGGCATAGTTTCCATTTCCGATGCGCTTATTATTGCGCGTGCAATTCTTGAAAATCAAACCCTTGACAGTCATTGCGATATAAACCAAGACGGCATGTTCTCTTTCGTCGATGCGCTTTTAACACTTCGCTGCGCGATGAATATCGATGAATGGGTATATGACGGTGATGATGATATGTGCGTTTCCGGATCTTACGACTCGGTTGACGTATATGCTATCACCGATCTTACCGTGGACACCGCATCGATGACGGCAACCGCAACCGTCAGCGCACCCGAGAACTGCGCTCTGGTCGTTCGTTTTATCGAAGAAGATCTGTATTTTTCATCTTCCTACCATGAAAACAAGGCCTATATCGACAACGGCGAGACCTATGCCGCGCACGTTGTTCCCGCAGGCACCGATATGAACGGCATTTCGGCGCAGGTGAACAATGCTCTTCCCGAATTCTTCGTGGCCGAGGCAATGCTGATCGACGGCGAAGGAAACGCGCTTTGCGATCCTTATTCCTCCATTGAGCACACAGAAAGGTACCGTGAGTTTTCGTCAAAAACTATCTATGATTTCGGCGATGAATTTACCGTTCTGAATTTTGACGACAGCATCGACAATAACTTCGGCGTTTTGAGCACCGACGTTGTTATGCTGAGCGCAAATACCGTTGAGCGCGATCTTGAGGCGAACACCTATACGATCACGGGGCTCTCCGGAACCGTTGAAGCCGGAGACAAGGTTTACTTGGTCGATGCGGAAGGCAACGACTATCTTTTCATGGTCAAGGATCTCTCGGTCGATGAGCTTACCACCATAACCGCCGCTTCCTCCGATGATGAAGAGTTTGGCTACCTCATCAGCGATTTCTATCGCTTTATAAAGGTCGATATGACCTACGAAGCCGAGATCGGCGAAGCTGATGACGACGAAACCGGCGCCAATATCCAAGAGGTCAGCGACTCCGCCTCATTTGAACTCAACCTGCTCCCCATTAAATTTGAAACGGATCACTTCAGCGCATCCGGTGAGGTAAAGGGCAAGCTCGGCGTTTCCATCTCGGTCGAGTACGACATCGTTATCTTCGGCAGGGACTACGTGCATTTTGAATTCTCATACACGGCAGGTCTCAACGCCAAGATCAGCATTGCTGTTAAAACTGCGGATCCTACCCACCCGAAAACCAAAAAAGAGCTGACTCTCGGCAAGGTCGTTATCCCGATCGGCGTGACCGGTCTTGATGCTTTTGCAAGCATCGATGCCTTGATAGAGCTGTCCGCAAGCGTTGGTCTGGAGCTCGGCGGCGAGATAAAGCAAGAAAGCGGATTTATTTACGACTCCAAAGACGGAAAGCAGAAGATCGACAGCAAGGAATCAACTTGGCAGCTCGATGCACGCGGCACAATTGAGATCACCTTTGGCCCCAAGCCTTCCGTAGGCGTTGAATTCCTCGGCGGCGTTTTAGCCGGAAAGCTGGAGTGCTTCGTAGGCGCAAAGGCGGAAGCCGAGGCCGTTGTGCCTATTGCAAACGGCGGCTCCCAAAGGCATGCCTGCCATCTTTGCGCGAGCGGCGAGCTGATATTCGTGATGGATGTTGACGCAAAGCTGGAATACAGCATTACCGAGTATTTTTCCGATACGATCGTTGATTGGAAGATAGTTTCGATCGAGGCGAAGCTGTTTGATTTCTTCGCTTCGCTGCACAGCCCTGCAAACAGTCTTTATGGCGGCCGTTTCCATTTCGGCTTGGGCTCCTGCGAGAATATTGAATACTTAACGCATTTCGAAGCCTTCGACGCTTCGGGGCAAAGCGCAGCCTGCAATATCACGATCAGGCGAAGCGATAACGGCGCGTTTGTGGGCCGAGTCGATGCCGGCGATTCCAAGTACCTTCAGAGCGGCACCTACGTTGCAAGCGCGAATATCAACGGCGATGCCTGCGAGCAGACCTTCACCGTCATATCTTCCGAAAAAACGGTAACTCTGACCGCCGTGCATGTTGAAAGCCGTATAAGCGGCCGCGTTTGCGATGCGGCTTCTTCCGATCCGATCTGCGGTGCAGCGGTTGAAGTTTATGACTACGACACCTGTATTGCCTCCGTTGAAACAGATGCAAGCGGCAGCTACTCCTTCACGCTCGAGCCCGGAACTTACAGCGTTATTATTACTGCCGACGGCTACGTTCCCGCCGTGCAGTACGTCAAGCTTCGCCACGGTGAAAACAAGCATTTGAGCTCGATGCTCATGGCAAGGCAGAGCGAAGACAGCATCATGGGCGGAATATTCGGCACGATAAAAGACGGCTCAACAGGCAGGAATCTTGAGGGCGTTTCCGTTCATATCAGCAGGGGCTGGGATAATTCCGATATCACTCAAACTTACGTTGCGATCGAAAAAACCGACTCCAACGGACAGTATGCCTACAGAAAATGGTCGCTGTTTGGCGTTGACTTCGGCATTGAAGCAGGAAACTACACGCTGACCATCTCAAAGCCCGGCTACGTTACCACCGCGTTCAACGTAACCGTGGTCGGCGGAATGGATCTTGAGTTCAACAGCACTCTGACTCCCATCGGAGAGGACGATGTTTACAGGATCGTTTTGACCTGGGGCGCTTCGCCGCGAGATCTGGATTCTCACCTGAACGGCACCTACAACGGAGCGCGTGATCATATTTACTACAGCAGGAAGAACGGAAACGGCGCGGCGCTGGACGTGGACGACACAACTTCCTACGGTCCCGAAACCATCACCATTCCCTATCTGGGCGTATACACCGGAAACGTTATGTATTCGGTTCATGACTACACCAACCGCTCCTCTTCCTCAAGCGCGGCGCTTTCCGATTCCGGCGCGACCGTTAAGGTCTACAGGGGCAGCGAGCTTGTGGAAACGTTCAACGTGCCCACGGGTATAGCCGGAACCGTTTGGAACGTATTCTATTTCGACGCTTCGGGCAATATCGTTCCCGTGAACTCCTTTGAATTCATCAGCGATCCCGGAAGCGTATGCGGCAGAGATTCGTAAACTGCCGATAAGGGTATGACCCGCTGAATCATTCAAAACAAACGCAAGGTGCTGCCGCACGAATGTTTATTCGCGCAGCAGCACCGTTTTTTATTAAATAACGCCCTCAACCGGTGGCTTGCGAAAGCCTGAGCTCGTGGAGTTATGCCAGTTGAAGCTTATTATTCTTTATGACTGAAATTCCTTTGGAATTTCAACCTTAACTATTCACTATTCACTAACTCATCTTCACCGCTCTTGTGGCGATAAAGCAGGGAATATTCATCTCGCGCAGGAAGCCTTCACCGTTTGTATCCTCGTAGAGGTCGGTCAGCGTGAAGCCCGCGCGGAGCTGCCCGCCGAGCTGCTCCTCGAGCGTATGCGAAAACTGCATCCCGCAGTCCTCCTCCTCAAGCTGCCGCCTTTGCTCGGGGTTTGCTATCGGATCGAAGGGCAGGGAGTTTACCACCCGCGTTTCATCCTCGCCGAAAAGGAAGTTCATTCCGTTATCGAGGCCCGAGAGCAGCACTCCGCCCTTCTTCAGAACGCGGAAGCATTCGCGCCAGATCGGCTCCACCTCGCGAACGTAGCAATTCGACACGGGATGGAAGATGATATCGAAGCTTTCATCCGCAAACGGCAGGGGCTTGGTCATATCCGCTTTTACTATCTCGATTTGATAATTTTCCCTTTCGGCAACGAGCCGCTCGCTCTCGAGCTGCTTATCCGAATAATCGAGCACCGTGCAGACCGCGCCGAGCGCCGTAAAGATGGGCATCTGCTGACCTCCGCCGCTCGCAAGCCCGAGCAAGCGCTTGCCTTTAAGCTCCCCGAACCATGACTTCGGCACGGGCTTGGTGGGCGTTAAACCGACCTCCCACTCCCCGTTCAGCGCCTTTACAAACTCTTCGTGCGAAATGGGTATTCCCCATTCCCAGCCCTCCTCGATCCAGCGATCGATGGTTTTTGCATTTATATCCTGATAATCCATATTCCACTCCTTATGATAAAAAACAATATTATTTCTTTTGAAATTCCGCAGGAATTTCCACCGCAACTATTCACTATCCACTCTTCATCATTCACTATTCACTTTATTTCAGCCCCGTTCCTCTATCACAACATGAATAATATCCCCGTCCCCCTTGCCTATCTTCGATCTTATTGACTTCAGAACGCCGATGATATAGCACACCGAGCCGTCCTCGTTTTTAAGCCCCATATTGACGATGCTTCCGTCGTAGGGCTCACCGTCGAACAGCGCGTGTACTTGCGCCCTGCCGCGACCGAAAACCTCGCGCACGTTCCACGGGAAAACGACGAACGCGCCGCCGTCGGGCATCACGCAGAGGGGAGAAGAGTATTCAAATCTGCATTTTTTGGTGGATTCGCTCATATTTCCTCCTTCAAGCTCAAAGCAGTATCAAACCGCTTTCCTTCACGGCGTTGAAATCCGAAAGGCTCTTTTTTGCTTCGGGCGATACCCTTATGCGCGTATTGTATTTTTTATCGTTATTCATGATATAAAGCATGGGCGCAATCGCCATGATCCGCCCTCGCAGTTCATTCCATGTTTCCCTGTCGGCAAGCTCATCAAAGCTCTTAGTTTCGCCACTCTGTGTATACGTTATCTTCGCAGGAAAACACATCGCCAGCCCAAAAGCATACTGCGGATACATACCGATAAAAAAGCCCTTAGCCGTTGGGGAAGAGCCGAACGGCACTGCGCAGAATGCTTCCACCTGCACGCACGGCTCCTTGAATTTCGGCACCAAGAGCCCCTTGCCCGCTTTCGCGTAAACGCAGTTTTCGATATGCGCGGTAACTCCAATGCTGAAACCGAGTATTGAATGATCCTCGCTCCACTCGCAGCGCTTGCCCGATGCAAGCAGCGCAAAAAGCTCGTGGTATCTCTCGGTTATCTCCGCGCGATCGCTCTTAACATAGCCTTGCTTAACTCCTTGCACGGAAACGAACGAAAACCCCTTAAAAACGGCTTCAAATTCCTCCGGCGTTATAAGAAAATACTCCTTTTTCCAAGTGTTGACGAAGTACAAATCAGTGCCTCCACGCTTTTTCAAACCCCGCCCCGTCCTCATAAACCACGTCCGCGCAGTCCACGGTCAGATACTTAAGGCTGTCCTTCCCGTTTTTAAAAAACATCGTATGAACCTCATAACCGCACTCGCTTCTGAAGATCTCGAAATATAAAAAAGTTATATTGGAGCTTGGTTTGCCGTCCTCATCGAATGAAAGCCTCGGAGAAAGGCTCCGATCCCTTTCCAATACCTGCGCATCCTTGAAGGTTATGCACCGAAATTCCTCGCTTTCGTCGAAGCCTCCGCAGCGCCGCAGATACATTTCAAGCGCCTTGCCCCGCTTTCGTATGCCGAGCAGCTCGTCGTCATGGGTATAGAAGGCTTTGTTTATGCGCTCGGGTATGTTTTGCCTTTCACATTCCTCGCGATATTCGCGCTTCATGTTTTCGTGCTCGCGCTCCATCTGCTCGCACTCGGCTTTAAGGCGGTCGTACGCACTTTGTTTAAGATAGCCGTATGAAAACAGCCGCAGATCGCCCTGCTCGCTCAGCCATTCGGGATAGTATGTGCCGATCAATCTTATCATTCTTCTGCAAGAGGCGCGAAACTCGCGCTCCACCCGCTTCGGGTCGGGCGGCGAAGCCTCCTCGCTCAGCACCCGATCACCGTCCTCCGTGCCTGCATCGCAAGATGCGATATCGTCCGCGGATACGCTCTTCAAATACTCATAGTACTCGAGCTCGCCCGCAAGCCTTTCATCCAGCTTCTTTTTGTAAAACGCGCGTATCTCCGCCTCGGAATACTCCCGCTCCTCGATCGGCTCAAAGTCGTAGAATGCACCGTGCCTTTGCAATTTTGCATCCATTTCTCGTGTAAAATATCGCATAAAACTCCTCCGAAAGTAATATCAATTTGAACGCTTACAGATCCTTTTTCGGGTACTTCAAAAACGCCGCGATCACGCCGGCGAGCGCAAGAAGCATACCCGAAGCGAGGTATTTGAGCATTATTTTCGCATTCGTAACTATCTCCGCGCCGTCCGCGTAGGCAAAGGGCGTGATGAACTTCAAAAACTCCGCATCCTCGGTGATATTGGAAAGGATATTGAGAAAATACGCCAAAAGCGCGATGCCTATGCCGATTCCAAATCCCGAAGAGCTTAAAAAAGCCGAGATGCCGAAGCAGATCGAGGCAAGCTCAAGCTGCATAAGGGTGTATGCCGCAAACAGCAGGAGAAAGAGCTTTATTTCAAGCTTTTCGCCGATAGCGAGTATCGAAAGCGCCGCAAAGACCGCAACGGCGATATTCAAAACGAGTATCTGCGCATACACCGAAAGCAGCTTTTCAAGCACGATGCGGCTTCTTTTTATCGGATGGGTCAAAAGAAAATCCGCCGTGTTATCCTTCTGCTCCTTGCCGAGCATCGCAATACCGAGCACCGCGGCGAACATCGCCCCGCCGAGACCGAGCACGTTTCCGCATTCCACGGCGAAATAGCCCTTGAATTCGCCGAAATTCAGCTTATCCATGCCAAATGCCGCCGTGAACGCGCCCATATCGGCAAACATCTCGTTCATGCCCTCCATCTGCTCGCGCATCTGGGGATACACGAAAACGCTTATCGCAAGCATCGCCGCGATAGCCGCCGTCCAAATTATGAGCGCTCTGCGCCCACGCTTTATCTCATGCCAAAATACCGTCATATCATTTGCCCTCACTCGAATAATAGCGCATAAAAACCTCCTCAGGCTCCTGCTCGCGGATATCTATATCGCTGAACTCGAGCACCGAAAGCGCCGAAACCAGCTCCTTCGCGCTTCCAGAATACAGGAAGGACAGCTCATCGCCGTTTTCCTCAAAAGTGCTTGCATTTTCAAGCTTTTTGAGCGGCGAAGCATCCCGAATCCCCTTCAGCGCGACCTGCTTTGCGCCCGCGCCCGCAAGCTCATTGAGCCTGCCCGAAGCAAGCAGCCTTCCCTCGCGGATCATCGCGGCATGTGTACAGCTTTTCGCCACCTCGGAGAGATCGTGCGAGGAGAGAAGCACCGTTGCGCCCTCGGCGTTCCGCTCCGCCAGAAGCTCGAAAAATCGGCGGCGGATCAGCGGATCGAGCCCGCTCGTGGGCTCATCGAAGATGTAGAGCCGTGGTCTATGCTGCATTGCGCAAACTATGCCGACCTTCTTTTTATTGCCGAGCGAAAGCTCGCGCACCCTGCGCTTTGTGTCCAGCTCAAGCCTATCGCAGAGCCGTTTTGCTTCCTCGGCGCAGTCCTTTTTCCTAAGCCGCGCCGAAAGCTCGATCACCTCATGCGCGCGCATACCCGAATAAAACGCCGTTTCGGGAGGAAGATAGCCCACGCTTTCGAGTATCCGCGTTTTATCCTTTATAATGTCCATGCCGAGCACGCTCGCTCCGCCGCCCGTTGGGAAAAGCAGTCCGAGCAGCGTTCTTATGGTGGTGCTCTTGCCCGCACCGTTCGGCCCGATGAAGCCCATCACCGCGCCCTCGTCCACCTCGAGCGAAACATCGATTATTCCGCGCTTTTTGCCGTAATATTTGGTTAAATTCTCGGTTTTTATCGCCTGCATTTTTGTTTTTCGGCTCCTTTATGCTCCGCGCACTTTCTGCCGCGCGGTATATTCTTAACAATTATACCACAGCCCACCGCCGTGTCAATGGCGCGGAGGTGACGGGTTCGTGTACTTCTTCGCTCCCAAATAGCAAAAAATATGCAAATTGAATATAGTTTATAATAAAAAACACTTTACATCAGCTCTGCATAATGTTATAATATACTCGCCACTCCGCAAGAGCGTTTGTTTGTTGCACCCGCTCTTGCCTGCGGCCGTTCGCAGCGGAAGCACTTATTTCCCCTTTCACAATCCGTTCGAGCGCGGCTTATTGCCGAAAAAAACACCTCGCTTTGCCTATCACGGCATACAACGAAAGGAGATCGAAATGAAATTTTCCAAAAGAAACTCCGCAAATCACTACAGTCTGCCCCGCGCCCTGTTTCACGCGCTCTTCGTCATCTCATCGTACCTGCTCATGGGCTTTCCTCCCGCGCTTGTTCTCATGTACGCACACAGGCTTTCCGCAACCATGTTCCAGCTGCTGCTGGCACTCGGCTTTGCATGGCTGGTCGTGCTTGGCGAAATCTGCGTTCGCCCGTCCATACTGCGCGCCGAACGCACCCTGCTTGGCGACGAAGCCTTCTTCAAAAGGCATCCGCGCGAATTTCGCCGCGAGGTTGCGCGCTGGCACAGGGTCTCCGCCTTTATGAACGGCGTAAACGACAGCGACATCGAGCTGCTGCCCGGGCTTTTGCAGCTCAGGCGCGAGCTTTCAAGCGAAGATGCGGCGCGCCTCGGCGTTGTGCATGGCGGCTCAAAATTCGAAGAAGCCTTTAAGGACGTTGAATTCAGCTGCGAAAAATACGACCGCATCTACTACAGTAAGCATCCGCGCATGCTCAAGCGCGAGCTTCGCAGGCTCAATATCAAGCGCTCGCTCTTCCTTCTTCTTCAAAACCGAGATATGCCCGTGGATCCCTACGAGCGCCGCCTTATCGAGCTTCGCGATGAGTACGCTGCCGCAGGCTGCCGCGTTCTTGCAAAGGAGGAAAGGCCGAAGAAGAATTCTTCAACCGATTACAGCTACGTAAGAGCTGCGGGCAAATACTGTTTGCTGTTTTCGCTGATACCCCTCATCGGCTTCCCGTATGGCTATATAACGATCTATGCGCATGAGCTGTCCACCCCCGTCTATCTTATTCTCAAGGCGCTCGCCTTCTCGCTGATACTGATAAGCGGCTTGATCAGCCTGAAGCCCATATTTATGCGCGCCGAGCGCTATATGCTTGGCGATGAAGAGTATTTTTCAAGGCATCCCCGCGAATACCGCAGGGAGATCGCCCGCTGGCGCAAGGTTTCCGCCCAGATCAACGGTGCTATGAACGACGATTCCGAGCTGCTGCCCGGGCTTTTGAAGCTCAAGCGCGAGCTCACCATGGATGATGCGTCAAGGTTTGGAGTTAACTTTGACGCGAGCACGGCGAACGGTTCGCTTGCCTATGAAAGCGGGCTTGAATTAAACCTTGAGAAATACGACCGCATCTACTATGGCAATCACCCGCGCAGGATAGATAAGGAGCTTCGCTCCATAAAGGTAAAGCGCGCATTCTCGCTCATCTTCAAAAACGAGAGCACTCCGCAGTCCTCATACGAGAACCGCCTCTATGAATTGAAGGACGAATTCCTTGCCGAAGAGGCCGCGTAACGAACATGCTTCGGGCGCCCGATACCCTCGGGCGCTCTTTTATCGCGTTCTCGGTTATATTCACACCAAATACATAAAGCCGCCATGTTTCCGCTTGAAAAACGGCTTTAGCGCATGATATAATTTATATCAAGGAGGTCATGCCGACCGAACGAAGCGGCGTTTCGGCGGCGATGAAAGAAACTATGCGCTTATTCAAAAAGCAAACCGTAAATAATTTCAGCTTTATCTCCATGCTGTTTTCAACGGTGGTAAAGGTGCTTTTCGTATGCTTCGGCGGGCTTCCGCTCGTGGTCGTTTTTACCTATTCCCACATGATGAGCACGCCCGTTTTCATAATTCTTGCGCTGCTCGCGTTCTCCATAATCCCTATCTTCGGAGTGGCGGTCTACCGCCCGATATTCCTTCGCAAGCGCCGCGCGCTGATGGGCGATGAGGAGTTTTTCAAAAAGCATCCGCTCGAATACCGCAAGGAGCTCTACCGCTGGCGCAAGGTTTCGGCGCATATGAACGGCACGGACGGCTGCGAGCCCGAGGCGCTGCCCGGCCTTTTGCAGATGAGGCACGACCTCACTACCGAGGATGCGGCGAAGCTCGGCGTGGCGTTCATCGATCCTCATTCGGGGCAGACCGTTCAGGACTACGAATTCAACTGCCTTAAATACGACCGCATCTACTACGGCAAGCATAAGCTCAGGCTTCGCTTTGAGCTGTTCCTGCTTCGTGTGAAGCGGTGGATAATCAAAAATATTTTGAAGAAGGATATGCCCGTTTCGCCCTATGAGCACCGCCTGAAGGAGCTTGGAAACGAGTTCCTCGCCTGAAAAAGAAACGTCAAACAGCTTTCCCGACAGCATCGGAAAAGCTGTTTTATTTTTGCTGAAATTCCGCAGGAATTTCAATCTCAACACTTCACTATTCACTATTCACTATTCGCTATTCACTGTTCACCGCTCCCCTTTTCTTCGCCCGCTCCCTTGTAACGCTTATCACAAGATCCAGTCCGTCCTCCCTGTTGCTGCTGTCCATATCCACCTTCAGCCCGCCCGAGCGAAGCTGCTCGCAGGCGATGCTGACGGTGTTCAGAAAAACGCGGTAATCGCGCACGAGGTGCATCACCGTGCGGCGCGGTCTTTGTTCCTCGGTGGTTTCGCAAGCCTCGCCGAGCATGCGCCTTGCAAGAAGCTCGGTCTCCTCCGCGCCGAGTCCGCCTTCGCCCGCCCGATGCACGAGGGCCAAGCGTTTTTCGGTTTCATCGAGCGCAAGCACCGCTCTTGCATGCCGCTCCGACAGCTCATAGCGCCGTATCGCGTCGCGCACCGTTGGCTCTATCGCGAGCAGGGCAAGCTTGTCCTCAACGAAGCTCCGACTCTTGCCCAAGCGCGCCGCAAGCTGCTCGGCGGAAAGCGCAAGGCGGTTCATCAGCTTCAAGCAGCTTTCCCCCACCTCGAAAAAATCCGGCCTTTCGCTCTGGATATCCTCTATCATCGAAACGAGGGCGGTGTTTTCGGCGGGGCCTGCGTTCACTATGCACAATACGCGCTTATATCCGAGCCGTTTGACTGCCCGAAGCCGTCTTTCGCCCGAAACGAGTTCATACCGCGCTCCCTTTTTGCGCACCGAAAGCGGGCATAAAAGCCCGGAATGCGCAATGGAGCGGGCGAGCTCATCAAGGCTCCCGTCGTCCGCGTTCTTTCGTCTGCGGTTCTCGATCGTAACGATACGCGAAACGGGCAGCTCCTCGAGCCTGTGCCCCGCCTGTTTATTCTTCAAAAAACCGAACAATGCCATTGAGTTCCCTCGCATTCGCCGCATTTTGCTTATTTCAATTATAATCCCCTGTCGAAATCGGCGCAACAGCGAAGAAAGGAAGCTTTTGGAGCTTCCTGTCGCAAATGCCGAATATCGGCTTTTTTATTTGATTTTGACCTTTGGAAAATGCGAAGCGCCATAGTGAAGCGGGCGGGATCGCTTCGTTACGGATCGATAAGCGCATGCTTTTTGAGAAGCTCGTTGAGCTTGCCGCTTTCGCGCAGCTCGTATATGAACACGTCCGCAAGGCGGGCTATCGCAGGCTCATCCGCCGAAGCGGCGATGGCATAGCTGATGCTGCCGATGCTGTCGCGGGTCATATCAAACTCGAAGCTCTCCGAATACAGATTCGCGTAAACCTCCGGCAGCACGGCGCAGTCTATCCTGCCCTTTTCAAGCGCGGTCAGAAGATCGGGATAGGATGCAAACGCCTTTTTATCGAATGTGACGGCGTTTTCGGGCAGCTCCTTTTCAATGCCGCGCAGCCTGTCGATAAGGCTTCTTTCAACCTTGGTTTCGTGCGCGCTTATGTATTTATTCAGCACGCTTGCCGCCGAAGTGTTTTGAACGTAGCCTATCAGCATTTGATCGAGCGTTTTTTTCGACGCGCCCTTTCTTATGATAACGCGGCAGGCATCGGTATAATACGGGTATGAATACTCGAATTTTCCGCTCGCGCCCTTCTGCATCAGGGCTATCGCCGCATCTATGCTGCCGTCCGAGAGCTTGGTTTCGGCGGTCTGAGCGGAAACGGTAACGAATTTGACCGGCTTTTCGCCGCTTTCGGGAAGCATATACTCCGCAAACAGCTCCGCAAGCTCCACCTCGAGCCCCTCTCCGTTCAGGGAAAAGCCCGGGATATCGTTTCTTATGCCAACGGTCAGTATGCCCTTATCCGTTATCCGCTTCACCTCGGCGGCGGATTTGAGCTGCTTTTCGGGCTTTAGATAGTTGAAAAGCGCAAAAGCGGCGGCAAGCGCAAGCGCGGAAATGAGCAGTATTCTAAGGGGTCTGCCGCGCTCGCCGCGCAGTGTCAGCCCCGTGCTCCTCGTTCCTCTGCGAATTCCAAGCCGCCTTCTCATGCCTTTTGAGTTTGCCTTTCGGTGGTGTTATCGCTTCAATTATACCAAATGCGGGCCGATAAAACAATCTTTTCAGCTCACCCGCGCCACTATAGCCGTCATATCATCCTCGCCCCCCATGCTTCGCGCGCATTCCACCAGCTCCGATGCCGCCGCCTTGGGATCGCTTTTCCGAGCCGTTTTCACGATCGCCGAATCAAGCTCATTTCCGAGCGCATCCGAAACGCCGTCGCTCATCATTATTATCACGTCCCCACGCTTGAGCTTTAGGCTGAAAACGGCCGTTCTTGCCTCCTCCACTATCCCAACGGGGAGCGCTTCCGCGCAGAGCGCATTTGGTCTGCCGTGGCGAACGATATAGCTTGCTGGCGCGCCGTGCTTTGCCGCGATCGCGCTGCCCTTGCGCCTGTCGAAAACAAGCGCATCGAGCGTTGCATAGCTCTCCCCGCCCTCGCGAAGCAGCAGGAGCCTGTTCACAAGCTCCGCCGCCGAGTCTATATCAAAGCCGCAGCAAACAAGGTCCGCAACCATGTTCACCGTTTGCTCGCTCTCGCGCCGCGCCGCAGCGCCCATGCCCATGCCGTCGCTTATCGCGGCAAGGCAAAGCCCGTCCAGCTCGCGTATGCAGGCGGCATCCCCCGTTTGGCTCCCATCCCTGCCCGCGCGCTCCGCCGTGCCTATGCCGATGCTGTAGCTCTCGCGCTGCTCCGCCTCGGGCAGAGCCAGCCGCGCAAGGCTCTTCGCCACGCCCGAAAGCTGCATATTCACAAGCCCCGAAGCGCCGTTATCCGCGCCGTCGAAAAGCCTGGACATTTCAAGCAGTACCTCCGAGAGCATGCCGAGGCGGCGGCTGCGTTTATCGAGCTCCCTCTCAAGCTCCGCCTCCCTTGCGCCGGTTCCGTCAAGCTCCGCCGCGCCGCCGTCCGCAAGAAGAAACGCGGCAGCGCTCAGTATCAGCTCCGCAGGGGATGGGCTGCCCGCGCCGCCGAGAAAATAAAAAAGCGCCAGCGAGGGCACGGAAAAACCCGCCAAAACGCCCCATTTTCCGAGCGGGCGCAGCATCACCGCCAGGAGCGAGCAAACGCAGAGCACGGCAATAAACAGCATATCGGAGCCGAGCGCAAAAGCCCGCACCGAGGAGACCACCGCCGCGCATGCGATCGCGGAAAGGCCGCAGCTTCGCGCCGATGCAAGGCAGCAGAACGCCGCAGCCGCCATGCCGAGCTCGATGCCGAATACGCGCACGTGAGCAAACGAAGCCGAAACGAGCCCGCCGAGCAGGGCGAGCGAGAGAATGCGAACCTCCGCCGAGGCCTTCGCTTTTCGTTTTAGCGGCGAAGGCGCGGCAAAATCCAAGCCGCAGGCAAGAAAGCCCGCGAGCGAGACCGACAGCGAGCAGATGAGCAAGTGCTCTATAAGGCCCGAAACGGACGGCGCCTTCCACAGCCCCAATAAGGCCGCTATCGGCAGCGTGATTATGCCGGATGCAAGCAGTGCGGCATATTTCATAAGCGTATTCAAGCCCCGTTTCCCGCGCACCGCACCGAAAATCAGCTCAAGCCCGAGCATTGCTGCCGAAGCGATGCAGCCCGAATAAACGCCCGAAGCGGCGCTTCCCGCACAGAGGCCGAGCAGCGATGCAAAAAAGCTCTGCACTCCGAGCGAGCAGCGGCAGGCGCAGCAGAAGGCGAGCGCCGCAGCGGGGAGCATGGGCGCAGATGAAGAGGAATAGAGCGCGGAGTTGAAGGGCAGGCCGCAGGCAAGCAGCATTGCCGCCGCAGCCGGAAGCACCCATCGCGCAAAATACCGCTTCGGCAGCAGCAGCCGCACAGTTTCGAGCGCGCGATAGAAAAGGCATTTCGTTTTCTCCATACGGTCAATCTCCTTATGAAAAGTATATCCAATCGAAGGATACCATAAAGCCCGCCGCGCCTTTGTCGCTTCGGCGGTAAGAAAAACCGCTTTTCCAAGCGCTTTTGCCCGAAAGCGCATCTCGGCTCCCGAAGGATCTCCGCCCGCCTCTCCCGCTCTCGGATGCGCCGCATTTTTTATTGCATGCCGTCTGTTCTTCGCCCGATTATATTGCTTGCGCCGTATTGTTAAATTGCGGTTAGCATGATATAATTATGCTGTAATATTATATGCATCAAGGATGAAACGCGATGAAAAAACTCATTGTTTTTATGGTTTTTGCGCTTCTGCTCGCGTGCATTCCCCTTCCCTCCGCGCTCGGCGAAAGCGTTATGCGCGATATCACTGCGAGCTGCTCCATCGAGCTCAACGGCGCTCCGATAAACGGTATGCTGACCGACAACAGCGAGAGCACGTATCTCAAGTACTCTCAGGCGGTGATAACGGTGAGCGCAAACGAGCCGATCGGCGGCATCTACATCAAATTCGACCGAACTCCGCCGAGCTGGACACTTTGGTTCAACGGAATGTTTCAGAGCTGCGGCGCATACGGCTTTCTGCACGAGTTTCAAAAGGTGGATTCCACGAGCGCCTCGCAGCTTACGCTGAGCTTCTCCAAGGAGGTTAGCATAGCCGATATCTTCTTTTTTTCACTCGGCACGAAGCCCCCTGCAAACGTTCAGGTTTGGCGGCCCGCCTCGGGGCGCTGCGATATGATGCTGCTTTCCGCCCATTCGGACGACGATCAGCTCTTCTTCGCGGGTGCGGTGCCCGATGCGGTGGCGCGTGGAGCGGAGGTGCAGGTATGCTTCTTCACAAACCATTGGAACACGCACACAAGGCCGCACGAGCTTTTGAACGGGCTTTGGACCTGCGGACTTACGCGCTACCCCGTTATCGGCCCCTTCATGGACACGGGCAGGGGCTACAGCGAGGAGGAGGGGCTTAGGCTGTTTGCTTATCTCGGCTTCACCTACGACGATATGGTTAAGCACCAGACCATGCTTCTGCGCAAATACAAGCCGCAGGTGGTGCTTGCGCACGATATTCTCGGCGAATACGGGCATAGCGCGCATATCATCGACTCCCACGCGCTGCGCGATGCGGCGCTCGTTTCAAACGATGCTTCCCGCTATCCCGATCTTGCGCTGGCACACGGCACTTGGGACGTTCCGAAGATCTATATCCACCTGTATTGGGATAATGAGATAAATTTCGAGATCGACACTCCCCTTTCGTACTTTGGCGGCAAGACCGCCTATCAGGTATCGCAGGATGCCTTCCGCTGCCATATCTCCCAGATGAGCACGCGCTACCGCTATTGGCTGCTCGGCACCCCCGCTAACCCTGTCACGAACTCCTACGGCTTCCCGCAGTATTCGCCCCGCTATTACGGGCTTTGGCGCAGCCTTGTGGGTGAGGACAGCGTTAAGAAGCATTTTTACGAGAATATAAACTTCTACGGTGATGCGCATACGGTTCCCTCCAGCACGGCGACTCCCGCAACTACGTCCCCGCCAACGCCCGTTCCCACGCCGACTCCCACGCCGACTCCCACGCCGGAGCCAACACCGACTCCCACGCCAAGGCCGACGCGTTTGCCGATCGTAAGGCCGACTCCCACACCAACGCCCACTCCGACCCCGACCCCGACTCCGACTCCGACTCCCACGCCGATTCCCACGCCCGAGATAACGGACGAGCCGACGGCGCAGCCGGAGACCGAGGTGCCGTCACAGCCGCAGGCGGAAAGAGGCGGTGCAGCACCAACGGCTTTGCCGCCGATAGTGATGCCGACTTTTCTGCTGCTCGCGGGCGCGATCGCGCTGAGTATAATTCTATTAAAACGAAAACGCCGCTGAAAAGCGAAAAATACTATTCCACACTTTAAAAGGACGAATCAACAATGACAGGCAAGGTTGCTTTAGGGCTTTTGATCCCCTTCCTCGGAACTATGCTCGGCTCGGGCTGCGTTTATTTCATGAAGCGCGAGCTCAAGCGCAGCGTTCAGCGCGCGCTGACGGGCTTTGCGGCGGGCGTTATGGTCGCCGCCTCGATCTGGAGCCTCATAATCCCCGCAATGAATCTCTCGGAGCAGCAGGGGCTCGGAAAGCTCGCGTTCATTCCCTCCGTGATCGGCTTTCTTGTGGGCATAGCGTTTCTGCTTCTGCTCGATAGGATAACACCCCATCTGCACATGAACGCCGCCCAATCCGAGGGCCCGCGCAGCCGCATTCAAAGAGCCACGATGATGGTGCTTGCCGTAACGCTGCACAATATCCCAGAGGGCATGACGCTCGGCATCGTTTACGCGGGTCTTATCGCAGGGCTGCCCGAGGTCACGGCGGGCGGAGCACTTGCTCTCTCGCTCGGCATAGCGATACAGAATTTCCCCGAGGGCGCGATAATCTCCCTGCCCCTTCATGCGGAGGGCATGAGCAGGAATAAGGCGTTCGGCAACGGCACTCTTACGGGCGCCGTTGAGCCGATCGGCGCGCTTCTGACGATATTCTTTGCAAAGCTCTTCCTGCCCATAATGCCGTATTTCCTTGCATTTGCGGCGGGCGCTATGCTCTACGTAGTTGTGGAGGAGCTTATCCCCGAGATGAGCGAGGGCGAGCACTCGAATATAGGCGTTATAATGTTTGCGCTCGGCTTTGCGCTGATGATGGCGCTGGACGTGGCGCTGGGCTGATGCGGTTTAGTTGAAAGGAGCAGGCTATGTATAAGTTTTACGGAAACGAAACAGTTCCTTCGGAAATAAGGGCGCTTTACGATGCGTTCGATAGATGCTGGTGCGCTGAAACCTGCGCGCCGCGCTTTCGCCCCGAGTGGAGCGAAGCGAATAAAACCCTCGGCCAATGCTCGATAACCGCGTTCATAGTTCAGGATCTTCTCGGCGGCAGGGTGCTCGGCGTTTCGCTCGGCGGCGGCGCGTATCATTGCATAAACGAGATAGGCGGCATCAAGTTCGACCTCACGAGCGAGCAGTTCGAGGGCGACGACAGGGTGCTCGACTATGAAAACACGCCCGAGCAGAGCCGCGAGGCGCATTTTGCGGATGCGGATAAATACGAAAGATATCTGCTTTTGAAATCGCTTTTGATAAAGCAGCTTCTGAAAAAATAGGAGCAAAACCGAAGCCCGGCTCACCGCCGGGCTTCATCGTTTTCGTTTTTAAGCTGAAGCTCATGCCTTGCGCCGAGCTGAAGCGCACACATTACGAATATGCCTACAGCACCGCCTATCAGCATTCCGAGGATCAAAAACATTGTTTCACGCATCGGTTTCTCCGTTTCAACTTACTTCGGGAAAAACGCTTTTCTCCCAAAACAATTATGTGCCGTTGTGAAAATGCTATGCAAAAAAGCGGCGGCAAGCACGGTTGACAGCCATTGAAAAGAAAAGTATAATTATTTTGTAATGCTTTTTCACTTCTCTGTCAAACCAACGAAAGGCGGTGAGTTTAAATGAACATCTATGAAAGCGGGAATTGCCGCGATGCTTCTCGTCGGGGCGAAAAAAAGCCTTTCGCCGTCAGCATGCTTGCAGCAGCGCTCGCCTTGCTCTTGTTTCTTGCTTCATGCGCCTCGTCCTTCTCGTTTTTTCAGGTGCGGGATCCGCAGTCACCTAAAAAGCGCGTATTCGACTTCGTGCTTGAAAACGAAAGCGATCTTATCGAGCATATCCGTGGAAAAAGCTTTATGGAGCTTGAAAATACCGGCATAATCGAGGAGATAAACGCGCATGAACTCTATATCGATTTCTCCTGCGGCAGCTCGGGCTTCGGGCCAAACACCTCGTACTGGGGCTTTTACTACGCGCTTTCGGAGGACGAAACCAAAGCCGTTTCCGCTATGGGCGGCTGCGCGTACTCGGAGCTGACTGAGAGCGGCAGCGGTTTGTCGATTGCTGATGGCGACAACCTCTTTTACACCGAGAATATCATGGGTAAATTTTACTACTACTTTATAAAATATTGATCGGCAGTACGCCTTGATCGCACGGCGCACCACAATGAGACCGCGGAGGAAGAAATGAAAAAACGCATCATCGCGCTCGCCGTCATACTGCTCGCCGCCCTGCCTTTTTTCGCCTTTTTCGGCTCATGCTCGAAGCTCGAGGGCAGCTTTAGCGGCGCGGAATACGAATACCTTATGCTGAACGGCGAAAAATACGAGCTTTGCCTCGATCACCCACCCATGACTCGCGGCGCGCTTCTCGGAACGCTTCCATACGGCAGCGAAAAGGCTATGATATTCCAAGCGACACCCCAAAGCGGTGAAAGCGAAAGCGAATACGTTTACGCGCTCATTTTTAAGGACGGCGCATACTATAAAAAGCTTGATTCTAATGAATAATTCGGCTTACAAAACGAACGGGAGCGCAGAGGCAGATATACCTTTCGCGCTCCCGATTGCTTTATTTTATCGGATCGCTAATCGATCTCTAATCGTTCCACAGCTCCACAAACACGCCGTCAACCACTTTCCCGATCTCATAGATTCGAGCGCCGTCCTCGGTCAGCGTATAGTTCAAGCCGTCCCCGCCGTTTTCGCGCCGAGCTGTATTTACCCCTTCCATGCCGTCCGTGATCTGTTCGGCAAGCTTCAAGGCGGCTTCCTCGCCAAGCTCCGTGTACGTTTTGCAAACGTGCTCATATATCACGCCGAACATTTTCTCGCGGTCGAACGGAACTATATGGGGCGTATCCGGATAAACGGTCGTTTCCAGAAGTTGGGAAACGCCTTCACTGCCTTCGGGCTCATCGAACCCGACCGCGATCCCGTTCTCAGGTTGAGAAGCGCCGAGGCTTTCTGCCGAAGCAATTTTTCTGTCCGTTATCGTTGAATGATCGCAGTATGAGATACCGTCTTCATAAACGCTGATCTGCGTTAAAAAATCAACGCTTTGTATGCAGCCGCCTGCGTTGACGGTGAACACGGCCTTATCGTATCTCGCGCCAGGCTCAAGCTCGATATCAACGGCATAAAGGCCGTTTCCGCAGGAAACAGTTTGTTTTGATACGGCGGCAACGTCGCTGCCCTTGCGATAAAAGCGAATCGTGCCGTCCACGGGCGAGTTGGAGTTGAATAATAAAGAGTATTTTCCCTTCACCGCATCATAGGAGTTCAGCTCCAGATCCTCCACCGTCAGCGCTTCGGTCATAAATGCGGACGGTGAATCGTTATGCCCAGAAGTATATTTGCCGATCAAAAACCCCGCAGCTCCGATCAGCAGGCAGGCCGCCGCAGCAGCGGCACGAATAAAGAGCTGCCTTTTCGCCTTCGGCAGTTTGGGCGCTTCCAATACTATGGGCTCCATTCTGACCTCCCGCCCCGCAAGCTCATCAAGGCTCGTTTCCAATATTTCGGAAAGCCTGATAAGCTTTTCGGCATCGGGCATACATTCGCCGTTTTCCCATCGGCTCACGGACTGGCGGCTGACGGCGAGCTTCGCGGCAAGCTCGTCCTGAGTCATTCCCAATTCCTTCCGCCGCTTCAGCAGCATTTCATTGAACAACATAAGCATTCACCTCTTTCAAATACTAATGGGGTGTTGACACCTTTACGATCAAAGCATACCATTTCCCGCCGCCTCGGTCAATCAAATCCGCTTTACAATCGCGCACGTACAGATTGCATTTCATAAAAAACCGCGAAAAAGCTATGAAAACCGCTTCCATAGGCAGAATCGCCCTGCGCTGAAAGGCGGAGCAATTGTAAAAGCGATCCGAGAGCGCCATAGGTCGTTCAGGGATCGCTTTACTTAAAAATCGATCTTACTTTTTGAGCTTCGCGTACTTCTCCACAAGCTTTATCACCAGCTCGGTGCATTTCTCCATGCCCTCGACCGTAACGTGTTCATACGGGCCGTGGCAGGCAAAATCGCCTGTGCCAAGGTTCGGGCAGGGCAAACCCATGAAGCTGAGCCTTGCGCCGTCCGTGCCGCCGCGGATGGGCTGAACGCGCGGCTCGATGCCGAGCTCCTTCGCCGCCGCTATCGCGTTTTCGATAAGGTGCATACAGGGCTCGATCTTCTCCTTCATATTGCGGTACTGATCGCGAAGCGCAAGCTCCACCGTGCCCGCGCCGTATTTCTCATTCAGTATCTTCGCGGCGTGCTCCATCGTGGCCTTTCGCGCCATCATTATCTCGCTCGAATGGTCGCGGATAATGTAGCTCATCTCGCATTTTTCAACGCTGCCCGCCATGTCGGTAAGGTGGAAAAAGCCCTCGTACCTTTCGGTGTTCGCGGGGGTCTCGGCGGGGAGCATCGAATTGAACTCCATCGCCACAAGCAGCGCGTTTATCATCTTGTTCTTACTGTCGCCCGGATGGATATTGAAGCCGTTTACAACAACCTTTGCGCCCGCTGCATTGAAGTTTTCATATTCTATTTCGCCCTCGATGCCGCCGTCCACGGTGTACGCAAAATCCGCGCCGAAAGCCGCCACGTCGAAATTATCCGCGCCGGAGCCGACCTCCTCATCGGGAGTGAAGCCGATGCAGATCTTGCCGTGCGGAATGTTCTCAGAAAGGATGCGCTCCACGGCGGTGATTATCTCCGCTATGCCCGCCTTGTCGTCACCGCCGAGAACGGTCGTTCCGTCGGTCACGATAAGGGTTCTGCCCTTGAGCATCGGAAGATGCGGCAGCTTTTCGGGAGAAAGCGTCCTGCCGCTATTGCCGAGCACGACCTCGCCGCCGTCGTAATTTTCGATGATGCGCGGCTGTACGTTCTCGCCCGAAAAATCGGGCACGGTGTCCATGTGCGCGATAAATCCGAGCGCGGGCGCATTTTCACAGCCAGCCGTCGCAGGGATGCTCGCGTAAACATAGCATTTATCGTCCACCCGCGCATTCTCGATGCCGAGTGCGTGAAGCTCCTCTACAAGCATTTTCGCAAGGTCGAACTGCCGCGCCGTGGTCGGAACGGTGGTGGAATCCTCGCTGCTCGCGGTGTGGATGCGAACGTAGTTTAAAAAGCGTTCATGGGTTTTCATGGGGTTGCCTCCGTTGGGTTAGTTTCTTGAATTGATTATACCATAAAGCCGCGCGGTTTTACAGCGTTTTTTCGGGGCGTTTTGTTATTGCCTCTTTGATCGCAAGCGTTAAAACGCTCCCGACGGGGTTTCCGTCGGGAGCGTTGATTTTCCAAAATCCGGTGCGAGCCTCATCAATACTTTCCGCTCGAGCCGCTCCAAATCGCGCCTGATGAACTGACAAAAACTTCTGTAACCCCGTGATGGGTTCTCACATATCTGACGATACGTTGTATCTGCGCAGCCGTAAACTGAGCTATTGATTGTCCTCCCGTAGCATAGACAAAAACACCATCAATAACATGTCCAACTAAAATACCAAGGAAAAAGATAAAAACAGTAAAAACCGCGCCTTCTGGGGAGTCGTAGTGCAAATGTGCGTAATTAATTGCAACATCGCACTGTGTACCGCCCTCTGCAACAGCGGGTGCAACCAGAGAGAAAACAAATAGAATCGAGAGGATAATCGAAATGCCTTGTCAACGGCATTGTTTATATATTTTTATACGGCGTATAGTTTGTCAAATTATTCAGCATGTGAGCAATAATGCAGCACTCAAGATTTCCCAAAGTGCTGCATTTAAGTACTGCTTTGCAATATTAAAATTTTCCGCCGCCTCCGCCATGCGATGAGCCGGAGGACGAAATGTGTACCCCTCCGCCGCCGCTTGAACGATCGTTATCGCGCGGGATCTCGGTCTTGACCACATTTGTATAGAGGAACATCTCTCTCTGATCCACCATGTGGAGGCTGCCCTTTTCAACGTAGTCCGAAGCATTGGTCTTATGGCGAACGCTCTTGAGCTTACTTGCCATGCCGCCCGCCGCGCTGCCGCCGCTGATAAGGCCGACCACCGCCGAGCCTATCGCCGCAAATGTTGTTGAGATAAGCGGTTCCTTGGGCTTTTTATACGGCTCTCCGTTCTCTTCCAGCGTAAGGAAATCATCGCAAAGATTGCCAAAGGTATTGAATGCGTTGGCATATCGTCCGCCCGAAAGATCATCAACTATATCGTCCTCGATCTTTTCCAGCGCATCCTTGTTTACCGCATCTATGCCGCTTCCCTTCGTGGTTACCCACCAACCCCTATCCGCCATGCTGATAAGAAGCAGGATGCCATCGGGCTTATAGCCGTTGTAATCCTGATAGTCATCGGCAAACTCCATGGGGGTTTTGTTGCCCGTGCTGTTCACCGTTACCACCACAACGTCGCAGTTATGCTTTGCGCTGATCGTTTCAAGCTTCTCGCGAAGCGAGCGTTCCTCGCCATCGCTCAACAGATCGGCAAGATCTACCACGTGCGCACCGGGTTCTCCCGCAGGCTCGGCCGTCACAACCGGCGCCGCGGTTGCGGGCACCGCAGTCGGCACCTCGGTCGCATTCGCGATATCCTCGGGGATCGTGCCGCCCGCCCTCTGCGCGTAGAGCCTTGAAGCATTATCCAGATAGGCGTTCACGCCCGCTATATAGGTGTCGGTATTCTGATATGCTTCCCAAAGCCGATCGAGATCGTTTTCGGTAAAGGAATCCTTCGCAAGCCCGAATGCCGCGGCGCTCCATTTATTTTCAACGTTGCTGTAGCCGATTATAAGGCCGTTTTCGCCGCCGTGGTTCTCCGCATAGAGCCTTTCAAGGTAGGCGGTCACGTCGCCGCCCGCATCCTCAACGATCGCAAACATCGGCGTGAAGCCCTGCTCGGTTTCGATCAGCCTTGCCTTCTCGGCAAGCTGCTCGATCTCGCTTGATGAAAGCTTGCCGCGCTCATCGATGATATACGCATCCGCACCGCCCGAGGCAAGCGCCGTCAGGCTCGGCAGAACGAGGAGCGCAAAAAGCAGTATAAACGCAAAAAATCTTTTTTTCATCGCTTCGCCCTCCCTTAGAACAGCATATTCACGAGCATCGCGCCGCCGAAGGCTATCGCCGCGCCAACAGCCGCATAGACCCAGAACCACTTGTTCTTTTCCTTCTTGTCCACGGGAAGATCGCCAACGAATTTGCCCGTCTGCCCGTTCATCGCAAAGGTATAGGTCTCGTTATTCCATTTGGTGTTCAAAAGCCAAACGGGATAGAGCGCATACTTCGCCTTGCCGTTGTAGAGGCGAACGCTGCTCGATTCGGGCATAACCGAAGCGTAGCCATGCACGGTGTTTGCAAACACCTGCTCGGTGCTCGTTTTAACGCGCGCATTCGCTCTTTCAACGCTTTGCTCTGCATCCACGTCGTATTTATCCGCAAGATAGCCCGCAAGATATGCGGTTTGGAAATCCACCGCCTGCGAAAGATCGTAGGGCTCTATGGATTCCATAAGGTCGTCCGGCATCTTGGTTGAGCCATCAACCGGAACGGCGCGGAACGCGAGCGAGCCCGAACGGTTTATGGAATAATAGCTCGTTTCGGTGTAGCGGTAGCGGCTGTCGCTCCATGAGCGAACCTTTGTTCCGCGGTAGCGGATATCCGCATCCGCCTCGGCATCAAAAAGCCAGAACGGAACGTAGATGCCCTTTATCTCATCGATATGCTTCTGATCCTTAAATACCTTGGGAACCAGCTTTTTGCCCTGAACGTGCTTATTCAGCGCCTCCTTCGCCGCCTCCTTATCCAGCTTGAACGGAATAACGAGATCCGGCTTCAAGCTGCCCGTGAAGTTTCCCATCACCACGACAGGATTGTTGCAGAACGGGCAGGAGGTTGCCGCCATGTTTTCATCGCCCACGATCTCGCCGCCGCAGGATTTGCAAACGTAAACGCGCATGCCGTCGGTCTCGCCGTCCATCCACGAGGTTCCGGCATTCGTATTCCATGTAAGGTCGTCCTCTTTTTCGTTATTGAGCTGCTCATCGTAGCTTTGCAGCGTTTCCATTTCAAACTCGGTGTCGCAATACGGACACTTCATCTTTTGAAGCGAGCTGTCAAACGCTATCGCACCGCCGCAGCATGGGCATTTGTATTCCTGTAAGCCTGCCACTCGTTCCTCTCCCTCTTTCCTTTGATAATAAGTGAATAGTGAATAATGAAGGGTGAAAAGTGAATAATTGCGGATGAAATTCCTTTGGGATTTCTTTCCTTTTCTTCATTATTCGATCATCCAAGCGGCGGCAATGGCGGAGCGGGATTTCCGCATGCCATTGCCGCTCGAATGGTCTATTGATTTATCGAAGATTATTTAACTTTATCGTCGTCGGTGAACCTGTCGCCGCACTCGGGGCAGAATGCCGGGGGATTGGTGGGATCCTCGGGCTGCCAGCCGCACTTATCGCAGCGATAGAGCGGAGCCTCCGCGGGGCGCTTACTGCCGCAGTTCGGGCAGAAATTGCCCTGGTTCACGCTGCCGCAGGAGCAGCTCCAGCCGGGCTTCTCCTCGGGCTTCTTGCTACCGCAGTTGGGGCAGAAATTGCCGCTTGCAGCGGTGCCGCAGGAGCAGGTCCAGCCGCCCTGTGCGGGTGCTGCGGGAGCAGGCTGAGCAGGAGCGGGCTGCTGGGGCTGTGCGGGCTGCTGCTGACCCATCGCAAAGAGGTTCGCAGCATTGCTTCCGGCGTTCATCGCCATGCCCATGCCCATGAAGCCTGCCATTGCGCCGCCCTGATTGCCGGCAGCGGTCTTCATCGCATCGGCCTGAGCGGCGGCGATGGTGGCTGCGGCATAGTTGGGATCCTTGAGCATCGCGGCGCGCTGTGCCTGCTTGATGAGCTCCTGATCCTCCTCGGGGAGGGTAACGGTGCCGAGCGCAACGGATACCACCTCGATGCCGCGCAGCTCGCCCCATTTGGAGGAGAGCGCCTCGTTCATAGCGGCTTCAAGCTCGGTATTGTGCTGAATGATCTGGTTGGGACGGAGCTCGAGATCGGAGAGCTTGCCGAAAGCGGGCTGAAGCGCGCTGATGAACTCGGTCTTGAGCTGGGTGTCGATCTCATCGCGGGTGAAGCGGTTGGTCACGTTCGCGCAAACATTGGTATAGAAAAGAAGGGGGTTGGTGATCTTGTAGGAATAAACGCCGGAGCAGCGAAGCGAAACATCCAGATCGAGCGCGAGCTTGCTGTCCACAACGCGGAAGGGGATCGGGTTCGCGGTTCCGAACTTATTCTCCATGATCTCCTTGAGGTTGAAGTAGTAAACGCGCTGATCCTTGCCGGGATCGCCGCCGAAGGTCCATCTCTTGCCGATGGTCTTGAACAGGTCGAGAATGCCCTTGCCAAGCTTGCCGTAGAAGATGCTGGGCTCGGTGGAGGTGTCATAAACGAATTCGCCGGGCTCCGCGCAGACCTCAACGATCTTGCCCTGCTCCACGATCATCATGCACTGACCGTCCGCAACGGCGATGACCGAGCCGTTGGAGATGATGTTGTCGTTGCCCTTGGTGTTGGAGGAACGGCCGGAAACGCGCTTCTGACCCTTTACCATAAGCACGTTTTTGTCCATAGCATCACAATAGAAAAACTCTTTCCACTGATCGGCAAGAGTGCCTCCGATCGCGCCAAGACCTGCTGAAATAAGACCCATTTTTAGTTATCTCCTTTCGGGATTTAGTTGTTGTTCGGTAGTTTTCGCTCCGCAGCAAACAAGGGCATAGCGCCCGAAAACGCGGAGCTTCCGCATGATTATATTATAGAAAATGTGCCTAAAACTGTCAAGCATTTTTATAAATATTCATGAAACAGTTGGGACTTTGCCATAATTCTTCGGCGGCGCAGCCCTTCCCTTGCGCCGAAAAACGCGCACCCGATCGTCCATATTAAATGCCCGCCTCGGGCAGATTCCGAAGCGGGCTGTTGCATTCAGCAGTTAATTTGCTTTTCAGATCGTTCCCGTAACTGTGAGCGTAACGGAGCCGGGCTCGCAGCTCCACTCGCCGCTCGTTTCGTCCTGAGTGAATGCCGCCGCAGGCACGGTGATCTCGCCGGGCACGGTGGCAAATTCGCCGGTCGCCTCATCATAGGTGTAGCCGACGTTCTTTTCGATCTGCGCGCCGTCGTAGGAAACGGAGATATCATACAGAATGGGCGAAAAGGTGTCCGAAACGGAAACATTGTCCGCTGCGCCCGCCTCCGCGCCGCCGCTGTTCGTGATAACGAAGGTATAGGTCACCTCACCGCTCTCGTTTACGGTCGAGGGGCTGATGGATTTTGTGATGTCGAGCAGCGACTCGGCGGCCGCCGTCACGGTCTCGCTCACGGTAAGCTCGGTGATGCCGTTGCCTGTGATCGAGGCGGTGTTGGTGATGCTGCCCCCCGCCTCTGGCGGAGCGAAAGAGTTTGCGGTCGCCGCGTAAACGAGCATGCTCGTGCCGCCCGCGCTGACCTCGATGCCGCTCACGGTCAGCGGCGAGGTTGCGGTAACGGTCGGAGCGGGCTGCAAAACGCCGTCCACAAAGTATTTTATCGAGCCATCCACATAGCTGAGCGGAACGAGCGTTTCCGTGCCGAACTCATACGCGCCCAGATCGTCCGTCACGGTCAGATTTGATATATCCAAGCCGCTCGAATTAACGATGGTTACGATGTAAACTGTCTCATCGCCAAGTGAATAGGTGTCCGTAACGGCGGTTTTCGAAGCCGAAAGCACCGAAAGTATCTCGCCCGCTGCGATATTGGAGCTGATGCTTTTGCCCTTGTAGGAAAGCGTTGCCTGATTATAAAAGGTTGCCATATTGACCTCCCGAATTTGAATTAGGGGTAAAGCCGCTTATTTGATAAGGGCTGTCCACTCCCCTATTCATAGTATGTGGTAAGGGTTATATCTGCCAATAAGGAAAAAGCCCGAAGCGATTTCCGTTTCGGGGTTCAACATGATAAAGCCATTATGCCGTCATTCAATCAAACGCTATAATATATTTTTCATTTGCATTGACAAAAACAGCAAGATGCGTTATGCTTTTTACAAAATGAATTTTTAGAAGGATAAGTAAATCTATACTAAAGGAGCTCAGTAATGGTATTATCAAAAACAAAAATCGTTTTCAAGCTCATTTGCTTCGCTTTCATCCTCGTGGCGATATCGGTTGCCACTATGATATCGGCATGCCGAAAATACGAAGAGTCCGAGCCCGAAATAGAGTATCTGCTTCAATACCGAATACTGTACGATGAAAGCTTGAGCGGAAATGAAATCATCTCTCGCGCCGAGCAGTATGACTATGATATCGTTTTTTTTAACGAAGATCAGCTTAGTGAAGCGGGTGAAAAGGTCAAGGATATCGCGCGGAACAGATTAGCCGTTTTCATAGGGCTTTCTCTAAACAGAGCAAATAAATATTTGTGCAGCGACCGCTTCGGAAATCCGAGCGGTTGTGATGCAAGCGCAAGCTGCTACTCGGTCTGCAAGAACAGTCTAGCGGGAGAAACGGATATCTGCGGTGACTTTCAGCTTCCAAATCAAGGCAAGTACGAGCTTATTGAAGAGATGAGCAAATACTGGCATGAACGGCAGATGGATCTGCTTGCACAGGAGACCGCCGCAGCACAACAGTAAAACACTTTTTCACAGCAAGAAAAGCAGGAGCCCCCATCTCGCAAGGCTCCTGCTTATGCTTTATTGTTATTCCCTCGTTCGCGCCGCATAAAGCCTTTAACTCAGCACGAGAACGGCAATGAGCGCCGCAAATACCAGCACATAGCTTGCGACAACAACGATCACACTTGATTTCCATGGCAGCTTCGGGATTTTCTCCGGATGCGCCATTCTATGATACTGCATGGAGCAAACTATGCTAAGCATTATAGGTATCCTGTAAAGATAAGCAAGTTGCTTACCCTGCAGAAGATCGTAGATCATGGCTGCCAAGCCGATTCCCATAAAAACAAATGAAAGAATCCGCAGTGTTTTGGCCATATATCATCGTTCCTTTATTCAGTGTGTGTCATGCGTATCGCAGCTCTTGCTCTTACGCCAAAGCTGCGAAAAACTGACAGCAAATATCATTGGAATAACGGCATACCCGGGACTCTTAGTGCCTCCTGAAAAACAAACATAAGCTGTTCCCGAGAGAGTTAGTATGGAAAACAGTATCCAAATCAGAAAATAAACCGTTCTTCTCATCATGCAACAGGGCTCCTTTCATGCTGCTTGGGGATAGCGTAAAGGGCAAAAGCAACCGCCGCGCCTCGGCTCGATTCTATTGTATCATTTTTCGTATATAACGTCAATTATAATTATAAAAATTTCACCGTACTGCGCTGCATTTAAAAACGAATAGGAGCTCCCTTTTCAGAGAACTCCCACTCGTTTTATGCTGTTTGGTATCCCTTACCCTTATTCGGGCTTAACATAGCGAACGATTGGCTTTCTTGCCGCCGTGGTCTCGTCCGGCCTTCCGATGGGGGTGTTCTTCGGGCAGGCATGGACGGATTCGGGGTTCGTGAGCGCCTCATTCGCGATATCCTTCATAGCCTCGATGAACTCATCGAGCGTTTCGCGGCTCTCGCTCTCGGTGGGCTCGATCATCATCGCTTCATGCACGATCAGCGGGAAGTAGATGGTCGGGGGATGGTAGCCCCTGTCGATCAGCGCCTTGGCGATATCGGTGGTGTGAACGCCCTTCTCCATCATCTCATCGGTGGGGGTGACGATGCACTCATGCATACAGATTCTGTCGTGCGGAATGGCGAAAACGCCGCGCAGCGCGTTCTTGATGTAGTTCGCGTTCAGAACCGCGTTCATGCTCGCTTCCTTGAGACCGGCACCGCCGAGGGAGCGGATATAGGCGTATGCGCGAACGATAACGCCGAAGTTGCCGTAGAAATTCTTGACCTTGCCGATGGTATCGGGGCGGTTATAATCCATCTCGATCATGCCCTCGCGCTCAACGAGCACGGGCACGGGCATGAAGGGCTCGAGGTGCTTCTTGAAGCCGACAGGACCGCTGCCGGGGCCGCCGCCGCCGTGGGGAGTGGAGAAGGTCTTATGCAGGTTGATATGCATAACGTCGAAGCCCATATCGCCCGGGCGAACGATGCCCATGATCGCGTTCAGGTTCGCGCCGTCGTAGTACAGAAGGCCGCCCGCTTCGTGAACGATCGCGGCAATCTCCTTTATATTGCGCTCGAAAAGGCCGAGCGTGGAGGGGTTGGTGAGCATCAAACCTGCGGTGTCGGGGCCGACAGCCTCTTTGAGAGCCTCAAGATCCACGCCGCCGTCGGGAGCGGATTTGATCTCCTTCACCTTGAAGCCCGCCATAACTGCGCTTGCGGGGTTGGTGCCGTGCGCCGCGTCGGGAACGATGATGGTCTTTCTTTCGTTATCGCCGCGCTTTTCATGATAGGCGCGGATCAGCATAAGGCCGGTCAGCTCGCCGTGTGCGCCCGCAGCGGGCTGGAGGGTGAAAGCATCCATGCCGCAGATCTCGGAAAGATAGCCCTCAAGATCGTACATAAGGCGCAGAGAGCCCTGAGCCATATCCTCATCGAGAAGGGGGTGCATATTCTCGCTCATGGAAGCCACTTCCTCATTGATCTTGGGGTTGTACTTCATGGTGCAGGAGCCGAGGGGATAGAAGCCGTTATCCACGCCGAAATTGCGGCGGGAAAGGTTGGTGTAGTGGCGAACGAGATCGACCTCGCCGAGTTCGGGCAGATCGAGCTTCGTTTCATTTTTCATATTCGCGGGGATCGCATCCACGGCGGGAACGTCGAGAGCGGGCAGATCATAGCTGCGCCTTCCCTCGCGGGAGCGTTCAAAAATCAGCTTATAGGACTCTCTCATTATTCTTCCGCTCCTTCCACAATATTTTTCAGCATATCTACGAGGAAATCAATATCCTCCTTGGTGTTCATCTCGGTGGCGCACCAGAGCATTCCGCCATCCTCAAGCACGAGACCGCCAACGATGCCCATATCCTTGAGCGCTTCGTTAATCTCAAGCGCGGATGTCTCGGTGTCGATAACGAATTCATTGAAGAACGGGGTTTCGTAGCGAAGCTTGATGCCCTTTATCTTGCAGAGCTCGCTTGCAAGGTAATGCGCCTTGGCGATATTCTGCTCGGCAACCTCGCGCATACCCTCGGGACCCATGGTGCAGGCATAGATGGTGCTCATGATCGCGCAGAGCATCTGGTTGGAGCAGATATTGCTCGAAGCCTTGTCCCTGCGGATATGCTGCTCGCGCGCCTGAAGGGTCAGAACGAACGCCCTGTTTCCGTCCGCATCGGTGGTCTCGCCCGCGATACGGCCGGGGAGATTTCTTATAAGCTTGCCGCTCGTGGCCATGAAGCCGACGTAGGGGCCGCCGAAGTTGAGGGGCAGTCCCATGGGCTGCGCATCGCCGATGGCGATATCCGCGCCGTAGTCGCCGGGGCGCTTGACTGCGCCGAGGCTGATGGGGTTGACGTAGCTTACAAGCAGCGCCTTCGCTTCATGCACGGTCTCGGCGATCGCATCCATATTCTCGATGCAGCCGAAGTAGTTGGGCTGAGCGGCGATAAAGCCCGCGGATTCGGGAAGATTCGCCTTGAGCGCATCCATATCGGTGATGCCATCCTTGCCAAGCGGAACTTCAACAAGCTCGATGCCGTAGCAATGTGCATAGGTTTTGATGGTGCAGATAACATCCGGATTAAGACCTGCTGAGTAGAGCACCTTATTCTTGCGCTTTGAGTCGCGCATCATGAGGATGGCTTCGCTTGCGGCGGTCGCGCCGTCGTAAACCGAAGCGTTGGATGCTTCCATGCCGGTGAGGTTGCAGATAACGGTCTGCCACTCGAAGATCGACTGGAGCATACCCTGACTCATCTCGGCCTGATAGGGGGTGTACGCGGTGTAGAACTCGCTCCTTGCGGCAAGCTGCGGCACCACGGAGGGGATATAGTGGCGATAAGCGCCCGCGCCCCTAAAGAGCAGGCCGCCTTCGTCATTCTGCAAAATGTAGCCGATCATCAGATCGCGAAGCTCCATCTCGCTCATCGGAGCGGGAAGATCGAGCTCACGATCCAGGCGCAGATCCGCCGGAATATCGGAAAAGAGCTCGTCCATGCTGTTCAGCCCGATGGCCTTCAGCATTTCACGGCGCTCTTCCATAGTGTTGGGAACATAGCTTTTCATTTTAGTATTTCCTTTATTGAAAGATTTGGTTACCGTTCCGCTTCAAATACGGAGTTTGTTTTTCGGTTGAAAACTGAATCGGCTAAGATATTGAGAAACTCCGCAGGAGTTTCAACCTCAACTCTTCACTATTCACTCTTCACCATTCATTATTCACTATATAAACAAAGCGGCAGCCGGCGCGCTGCGCCGGCTGCGCAAAAATTCGATTACTCTTCCTCGGCGAGAAGCTGCTCGTATTCCTCGGCGGTGAGGAGCGCGTCCTCGTTTACCTCGGTAACTTCGATCTTCGCGATGAACTGGCCGTAGGCATCCTCATTGAGGAGCTCGGGCTGCTCGTCCAGAGCCTCGTTTACCGCGATGACCTTGCCCGCAACGGGGGAGTCAACGGGGGAAGCCGCCTTAACGGACTCAACGGTGGTGTAGCTGTCGCCGATGGCGATCTCCGCGTCAACGTCGGGAAGCTCAACGTAAACGATGTCGCCCAGCGCTTCCTGCGCATGGTCGGTGATGCCGAGAATGGCTACGCCGTCCTCGATCTTTACCCAGTCGTGCTCACGGGTGTATTTGCGGTCATTCGGGATCATATTAGTTTCCTCCATTTATGATTTTCTTTTATGATTGGGGTTTGATTATCTCTTGTAGAAGGGCATGGGCGCGAATTCGCACTCGATCTCCCTGCCGCGAACGGAAACCGCCCATTTGCCGGCTTCGTCCGCATCCGCCTTCACAAGGCACATAACGTAGTTGCCGCCGACCGCGGGAGCGGGGCCGCCCGAGGTAACGATGCCGACCACTTCGCCGTTGCACAGGACCTCTGCTTCGGGGCGGGCAACGCCCTTGCCGACGAGCTTGAGGCCGATGCGCTTGCGGGTCTGGGGCGCGCGGAGCGCCTCGATGCCGATGAAGTAGTCCTTCTTGAGCTTGATGGCGAAGCCGAGGCCGCACTCCATGGGGTTGATATCCGCGCTCATCTCATGGCCGTAGAGGGGCATGGATGCTTCAAAGCGCAGAGTGTCGCGTGCGCCGAGGCCGCAGGGCAGCATATCAACGCACTTGCCCGCCTCCATCAGCGCCTTGTGCAGACGAACGGTGTCCTCCGCGGCGCAGTACAGCTCAACGCCGTCCTCGCCGGTGTAGCCCGTTCTCGAAACGAGGCAGGGAACGCCCGCAACGGTCATCCTCTCGGTGAAGGTGTAGTACTTCTCGGGGATCTCGCCCTCGAAGCCCGCCGCATCGAGAACCTTCTGATGCTCGGGACCCTGAAGCGCAAGCTGGCCCCACTTGGCGGAGTTGTTTTCAACGCGAACGTCGCCGAAAACATGCTCCTTCATCCATTCAAAATCCTTATCGGTGTTGCCGGCGTTCACGATGAACATATAGTGATCGTCCGCAAACTTATAGATAAGAACATCGTCCACAGCGCCGCCGTTTTCATAGCACATAACGGCATAGCGGCAGCGGCCGGGAGTCATGGTGGTAACGTCGTTGGTAACCATCTTCTGAACGTATGCGAATGCATCGTTGCCGTAGATATCGACCTCGCCCATGTGGGAAACGTCGAACAGACCGCAGCGCTCGCGCACGGCCTTGCACTCATCGAGAATGGAAGAGTACTGCACCGGCAGCGCCCAGCCGCCGAAATCAACGATCTTGCCGCCGAGCTCCATGTGGCGCTCGTAAAGCGGGGTTTTCTTGAGGGAATCGAAGTTTTCCATTTAAAGCCTCCTCAAAATATTAGCTTTGGTTCGGGGTCGCGCACACCCTCCCGAGGAAGTTTTTCACGCAGAAGCGGGCAAAAGCCTCGCCCCCTTCCGCGCACCGTGACCCGCAGACCCATACGCACTCATTATATAACCAAAAGGCAAGAAATGTAAAGCGAAAAACGAATATATTTGCGTTGATTTCGCCCGTTTGCCCCCGAATATATCCGACCGCCGCCCGCAGGCTTTTTCGCGCCGCAAATTTGCCCCATAACGCCGCGGTTTTGACAAAAGAAAAGGGCGCAAAAGCAAGAGCCTTCGCGCCGTGTTTTTCAGCTAAAGCTATTCATATGCGTTACGGATTCGCTTTCTTCGCATATCCATCCATGGTGGTGAATTGGCAATTTGCGAGTATGTCGACTGCCTCTTTCTCGGAAAGATTCGTATCCACTTGTATCTTGTGCGAGCGTATGTTTGTAACGAATCTTGGGTAAGCAGGGTCGAATGTCACTCGCACAAGAAATCTAAGCTCGGAGCTGCGCATTGCGGGAAGCTCCACAAGCGAATCAACTTGCTCCGCATCCCTGTATTCGGCTTCCGTATCGCTTTCTGTCAGAGATATATCGAATGCGATAAAGCGACCTGTTTCTCCATTAACCCTATAAAGAATTGAGAATGTATTGTTCCAATATTGCAAATCGGCATATGTAAGCTCAAACCCGTCTGCTGCCGGTAACGGAAGGGCGTTGATGATCTCCAGCGTTTTAATTGCCTCCGCCTTTGTGGAGATGCCGCTGCCTATGAAGTTATCGAAATAAAACTTTTCACACTCCGCATCATCAAGATCGACCGATGATGCAAGCAAAAGGTATTCTTCGATGCTGTAGAAGACCGGACGCATAGGAGGCATGCCGTTTTCGACGTAAGCTGCCGTCGGCATTATCGTAGGTTCGGCGGTGCTCGGAGTGTCGGTTGGCAAAGGAGCCTCCGAAACAGAGGCGGGTTCATCAGTCGTCAAAGAGGGGCTTTCAACAACCTCTATCGGCTTGCGGCAGGCAAGGGTGGACAAAAGTGTAACGGCTATGCCGATAATAATGATTCTTTTCATATTCTTCCTCCATAATCTTTTAGTGATGATCACGCAGATGGTCATTTATTAATTCAAGGCACTGCGGGCAGTATAGCTTGTTGATATTCGTTGTATGCATATTATAAGGATAATTCATAATACAAATACCGCCTGCGTCGATATATAAATTTTGATGGCACTTCCAGCAACCGGAATTTTTGCATACATGACTCTTCCCGCAAGTGTAAGGACTATTGCAGCTGCAATCTGGCCCCCAGCATGAATAATGATCCGGCGCTCCGAGCGTATGGGAGAGTTCGTGAAGCAGAGTGCTTTCGTATCGGCTTTCAACAACGGCATTCGCCAGATTGGAATACCCGTTTGATGCATTAACAACATCAGAAGGCGGCATAAGAACTATATTGTGCCATGCCTTAATATGCCCGTCATCGTAATACGGAACGGCTTGCGGTCGCGCGAGTTTGAGGTTTCCGTTTACATCCTTTTCATATGCAATGTGCCCCGTCCACATAACTTTTGTCAATCTTTTTGTGCCAACGCCATTCTTTCTAATAAAATCAAAGTAGTATCCCCTGCTCATAATGCCTGTGCCCTTATCAGGGTTTGAAGCTAAATGCTCTTTAGAAGTATGTGGACAGGGTTTTTGAAGGTGCAGATAGCTACTCCAGTTTCCCCGTCCATAGATTTGGTCTTTGCACTCATCGCAATAGGAAGTGTAAGCCTCAACCGTTTGGACGTTAACACTGACGGGAAAAACGGCTTGCAGCTTCAGCTTGACGGTATTGCTATAGCTCACAACCCTCGCTTCAGCGTTGGAAAATCGTTTTAAGAAGCCTTGATCCACATAGCTCTTTATGGAAAAGGTATACGGAGCATATTTAATAACCGACATGGACACATAGCCGCTGACGACGCCGTAGGTAACATGCGCCCAAGTGCTGCTTGCATGGGTTACGGTAAAGCTTGAGCCGCAAGGGATTTGGTCGATCACATCGGTATTAGTGCTGTGCCCCGCCCGAATATTAACATCGCCGCCGTTCGTGTTTGTAGTATACGTTCCCGCATTGGCGGTTGAACAGCCGCAGCTTGGATTCGTATTGCCCGAAACCTTTTTAATAACCGACATGGAAACGTAGCCGATGGTTCCGTTATAGTTAACATGCGCCCAAGCGCTGCTTGCAAAGTCTACGGTAAAATATGTTCCGCGTGGGATTTGACCGATTATGGCGGTATTAGTGCTGTGCCCAGCTCGAATGTTCACATTGCCGCTATTCGTATTGGTCGTATATGTTCCCGCATTGGCGCTTGAACAGCCGCAGTCGTAGATTATCCTGGGCGTATACTCAGTTCCGATCTTTTCGTCGCATACATCCGCCGCATCATGATCGGCGCAGTGGAAGCAGTCGTTCGGCAGTTCAAAGCAAAAATGCCCCGTCTCCTCCGCGCCCGTTGTCAACGGAACGGCAAGAGCTGCGAGAACGAAAACGATGCTCAAGCAAAACGAAAGAACCCTTTTCTTTAGGTTGCTCATGTTTTCTCCTCCATTTATCAGTATACCACAAAGCTATTCGCTCTGCAACAGCATCAGTATAGCATATACCCCCCCCCCGTTTGTCAAGCAAAATAATACCCATTTTGCCGCCGAAATCAAGCCCAAATTTGCCCCGTCGCGCCGCAAATCTGCCGCATAACGCCTCGGTTTTGACAAAAGAAAAGGGCGCGAACGCTTGAAGCACGCTCGCGCCGAAGCTTATTAAACCGATAGAGCTTTTTTACTTAAACATTGCCGCTATCTCCTCGGAAATGGCGATGATATCGCTCGGCAGCCCGAAACCATGCTCCTTTGCATATTCTGCAAGGGATTTTTCGCCGTTCATCGGGCAAACATAGATGCAGCCGCATAGGGAATTGCCCTCCACCGGATCGTGAAAGGAATTCATGATATACATCGTATAGCTTTCGCCCACCTGCATCGGGCATTCAAGCTCATTAACGTAGTATTCATATTCAACGCCCTTTTGAGGAACAAGCTCAAAAACACCGCTTTCCGCCTCCTTGCGCGAATCGCGATCCTTGATTTTTATGCCTGTCTTTTCCGAGAGAAAAGCAAACCAATCCTCGGCTAAAGTAAAATCGATGTGGCTATCCTGAACAACGTGCTTTATATCGCCAACCTTCACTCCGAGCGCATTGTATTCTTCCTGCACGCCGGTTATCTTTATTTCATAAACGGCATATCTGTCTTCCCTTTCAGTTTCGCGGTTCCATTCAATGTAGTATTTTACGGACAGAACCTCCGCGGAAATAAGCGCAGGCGCATGCCCGAGTTTTTCGTCTAAAGCATACGGCTCGGTAAAGCTTGAATAGAACGAACGCTGCGCCCCTTCCCCCTGTACCTTGGGCAGAGCCATGATCTCTTGAGGGGAGAGCCTGTTTTCGATCGCAGGCTCGGTTTTCTTGCAGCCAGCAAGCGATAGCGCGGCGATAAGAGCGAAGATTAGGTATAAAATAGTTTTTTTCATAATCCCGATTCCTTTTTCTTTATTCCTTCGGCTTATTTATGATGGTATCATAAACGCCCTTCCGTGTCAATCAAATCGCTTGCGAAACTGCGCCGCTGCCGCATAACGCCTCGGTTTTGACAAAAGAAAAGGGCGCTCGCCGAAGCAAGCGCCCCGAAGGATGGGTATTCAAAAAACCGAAGCTCCGCCTCAGACAAGCGAGCTGATGATGCCCATGGAGAGGCGCATAATTATAAGCGCATCGGTTATGGCAACGCTGCCGTCAAAGTCAACGTCCGCAGCCACAAGGCTCTTGCCGGTGAGCTCGTCAAGACCCATGGAGTGGCGCATGGCGAGCAGCGCATCGCTCATATTGACCGCTTCGCTCAGATCCACATCGCCAAGCAGGGTGTACTCGGCGTGCACGTCCATATTCGCGGTAACGTTATCGAACTCCGCGTCCCAGCCGCAGAAAACATAGGTGCCGTTGTTGTTATTGACCACCTGCGGCGCTTCGGGAGCGGTGGCGCTCTCGCCGTAGGGAACGCTGACGCTTCCGATGAGCTCGCCGTCAAGGCCGTAGAAGTTTACGGTGTACGCCTCGATCGGTTCGCCGCCGATTATCTTGAGCGCGGGCAGGCTGTTGTTTTCCTCATCGGGAGCGGTGGCGAAGTTTCCGCCCTCAAAGCTGCCGATCTCAACGAGCAGGTTGCTCGCAAGAGTGGATGCGCCGGAGGTCTTGCAGTTGATGACCTTGGTGAGGGGGAACTTGGTGGTGGTGAAATAAAGGCTCTCCAGACCCTCGCCGACCACAAGATAGTTGCAGTAAACGAGCGCGGCGCTCGCGGCAGTGCTGGCGGGAGTTGAGCGGATATAGACGTTTCCGCTCTCGATCACGAGCGAGAGATACGCATAGATGCTGTTTGAGCCAGCATTGATGGTGATATCGCTGTTCACAAAGCGCACCCTGCCGAAGGTAACGTTCATACCCTTGGCGTAATTCCAGAGGTTGTTTGCGCTCTCGTTCTGAATATTCACGGTGGAGTTTTCAACGAGAAGCTCGTTTGTGTTTTCTTCATTAACACCGCCGATCGGGGTGAAGCCCTGCATGCTTATGCCGCAGCTGCCCTGATTTGTGTTCACGGTCGCATCCTTGATCTCGATCGCATGTGCGCCGTAGATGCAGACGGGCAGGCTCGAGGCGTTGTTGTTCGTGCGCTCCATGCCGTAGCAGTTCAGAGTTACGCCGTTAATATAGAGGAATTCCTCGTTCACGTTCTCGCCGCCGCCCGGGAGGCTCAGGCACCTGCCCTTATACTGCTGAGCATAAAGATTCAGCGTACCGTTGCCCTCGATGCGCAGGTAGCCGTCGCAGCTTCCGCTGAGAACGTCCCTGTTTTCGCCGATGACGGCATTATCGATGAAGCAAGCTCCGTTTACGCGAACGGTGCTGTTTGCGGGAAGCAGGATGGGCGCGGAGTGCGCGGAGGCACTGCCGTAATTCGTGAGAGTCAAGAGGGGATCGCCGCCGTTGCCCGCAGGATCGAACGCCCAGCCCTCAGCCGAGTTTGAAACGGGCGAGGTCGCCGCCGTCAGGTCAAGAAGCTCGGTGCGCGCGCGCATTTCGGGGACGGTCTTCGCCATGGCCGGAACGGCCGCAAGCGCGAGGATCGCCGCAAGGATGATCGCCAATGCTTTCTTCATTTTGTTTTTCCTCCGTTACATTGTTTCGTCGGTTTGCCGACGGTATGATTATATCACCAATGCAAAAAAGCCGCAACTCCTCGCTCCTCGCCGGAGGGGCTCCTGCGGAGGGCATCCTGAGAAAAATGCTGCGGCTTGCTCCGCATTTCCTGCTCTATCCTCGCCGCCGCTCGCCGTGGATACAAACGGGTTCCCCCTTCAACAGCAAAACGGGCGGGAGCTTTCGGCGGTCATTTCCGCTTCGCTCCGCGCCCGTCTTGGCGGCAAGATCAGCTTAGCCAATCGAAATAGCGCAGGTGGTTTTCTCCTTTGTAGTTTTCAATATTCTCCACGAGGCGCTTCAAAAACCCTTCCGCAGCGATCTCGGTCGGGTACCACACCATCGCCTGTCCGAAGCCGTGGGAGCGTGTTTCGCGCGCGGTCGGCACGGACCAAATGGCACGGTTGCGCGCACCGCGCGGCAGGAGTACGCAGTCATCCGCCTTTGCCCTAACGTTGAACCAGCGTTCCTCCTCCGAGCCGTTGTCAAACTCCATTGTCCAAGGCTGCAGCTCGCGGAACACTGTCGCATGCTTGTACCAGCCGACGACCGTAAAAGCGCCCGTATCCAAGGTGGCACACCATACGACGAGAACGTCTTCCGCAAAAGGCTCATTCCTGAGCGCAGCGCAGTCCGCGATCCGCTCGATATGGAGCGTGTTTCGAACGCCGCGGTTTGATTTCGGCTCCACAAAGCCTAAGCAGACTTCCTCCTCCATACCGTCAAGCGAGATCGGCAGAAAATTGAACTCCTCATGCCCATAGCCGTTCTCGGCAACGTAGCTGCCTCCGTTCATCGGCTGATCCTCGGGGCAAATTCCCTTATAGTACTTCATGCTCGCAATTCTCAAAAACAGTATTCTCATAGTTTCTCTGTTCCTTTCTGTTTGATGCTATCATTATACCGTATGTACTGTTGAGATCGAAGGACAGCCTGTCCCATTACATCCCGAGCTCGCGGTCGAACTTCGGGAAGGTGTGATCGAGGAACCTTTCATGCTCCGTCCAGTTGGGATACCTATGCTCCTGCGCGCGGAACGCCTTATCGTGATACGGGTAGTCCCTATGAAGCAGCTCGTGGTAGATAACGTACTTCACCGTTTCCGCGGGAACGTCCTTTGAATTCAGGATGCAGTTGATATGTATCCGGTTTCGTTCACCGTAAAAGTATTCGCCGTAGTAGCCCGAGTACGCCTTATTCGTCCACATAATGGGCGGCAGCTCGCCGTATGCGCCGTCGAACATCTCGTTCACCACCTGCGCGGTAAGCTCGTTTATATCGTACACCGGCGTGCGGTCGAGGGCGACGGACTCTTCCTCCAGCTCCTCTATCTTCGCGCCGGGAGTCCTCACTCCGTTCGGGAACAGCAGCCGTTCGCGCACCGCAAGCGAGTATTCCTCGAACCCGCCGTAGATGCTGTCTATCACGTCGGCGCTTGAATCGTAATTCTCCCTAAGCCTTGCGTCGATATCGGCAATGCTCACGTTCTCCGATCTGAGCTTTTCGGCGGCGGCCAAGGCGTCGACGCGGTTTCTGTCCTTAAAATAGCAGAGATGCGGATATTCGCCATTGATCCTGTGGGTATCGAGTATCATTTGCAGCTCATGCGCCGAGGGCAGCGGCCCGAACCCGCCAAACCAATCGTTCAGCGCGTCGTATCCGGTGCAGCTTTCATTATCGAGCGTGGAGGCTCGATGCGAAAGCATCGCCTTATAGCCCGAAAGCTGGGAGGAGAAAACGAGCACCTTTCGCTCGGCGCCGTCCTCATCGAACACGTCGAACCAGCCTATCGGCACCGCGCAGATCGGGGCGGGCCTGTTCGGATCGGCATACTCCGTCCGCATCGCATCCATATATGCGCGGATCAGCTCCCAAGGCACGGCTCCATCGCCTTCATCAGCCTGCCCCGCCTGCTCCTCCTGCATTTCCTGCCCGGTCTGCTCGCCTTCGTCCGTGTCAAGCTCGCTCTCGATGAGGAATTGCGGGTTGAGCCAGCTTACGTATCTATCCCAGATATCGTTGAAGGAAACTATGTTCACGCTCTCCGTGCCGCCCGCGTATTTGCCGCGCATGCCCCTGCCGATCATCTGAAGAAGCAGAACGTCGCTTTGAGTCGGTCTTGTGAGAAAAACGGTTTGGATATCGGGAATATCGCTGCCCTCTGTGAGCACCTGTATGTTCACAAGCACGTCCAGCTCCCCTTTTCTGAAGCGCTCGATCTTCGCCGCGTTTCCCTCATGCGCGCAGTAGATGTAGTCGCAGCGCACGCCGCGCGAGGCAAGCTCCTCGCAAAGGCTTATGCAGTGCTCCGCGTTGAGAGCGAATATCAGCGTTTTGCCGTAGCGCTCGCGAGCCTTCATGTAGGTATCCGCGATGAGCTTATTGCGTTCCTTTATCCCCGCAAGCCGAGTCAGCGTTTCCGGGGAAAGCTCGCCCCATTTTTCGATGTACTTGCGCTCCGGCGGCGTCAGCTCGGTGGTGAAGTCGACATTCGTATCCACAAACTCGAACTTCGGGTCCGCAAGAAAGCCCTTTGCGATAAGCTCGCTCATAGCGACGCTGTAAACGACGTTTCCCGAAAACATGCCCATGAGCCTTGCCGTGCCCTCGTCGCTCATTCGCACGGGCGTTGCCGTCAGCCCGAGCAGCTTCACGTTCGAAGCGTGCTTCTTTACCTCGTTTATTATCAGGCGGTAGGACGGCGCGACCGCGTGATGCGCTTCATCCACCACGATCAGCACCCTGTCCTTGAGCACGGATTGCAGATACGGCAGGTTCCGAACGAGACTCTGCACGCCGCAGATCATAACGTCATCGTCCGGCTCGGTCGCCTTGATGGAGGCATGGTTTCCCGAAACGCACACCATCTTGAACTTTTCCCTGCCCGGATCGGCGGTTTTCAGCAGCGCGCCCGCATGAAGGTAAACGGCCGAGGCGGTCTGCTCTATGAGCATTGCGCGATGGGTGAGCCAAAGCACCTGCCAGCCGCTTGCCACGGCGGACTTGACGAGGAAGCGCACCGCAACGCGGGTCTTGCCGCTTCCCGTGGGCATCACGAGTATCCCGCCGTCGCGGTCATCCTCGAAATAGCATTTTTCAAGCGCCTCCACCGCCTTCTCCTGGTAGCCATGAAGCGGGATATCGCCCGGGACGCACCTTGCGATATTGATCGACTTCGGCGCGGTGAACACGAAAAACTCCGCATCGTCGTCGATCCTTCTGTCGCCCACGCGGTAAAGCTCGCCGAGGATAAGCGTTGACACGGTATTGGTCAGATTGAACCTGCGTATCTGCGCGAGCATGCTGTCCATGGAGCCGACCTTGGCATCGCTGTAATTGTGCTTTTCAAGCGCGCGCATGACGGTCACAAGACGGGGACTGCCCGCAAGGAAGTTTTCGATCACCTCGCTGTGGTATCTTTTCAGGAAACGCTCGTCCGGCACCTTGCAGATCGAGTCCATATAGGGGATGAGCGGATCCTTAATATTGAATTCCGCTTTGGGGCGCATGGACTTGGGGGTCTTTTCGCTGTAAACGATGCTCTTAAGAAAGCCCATGTCGAAGGGGTACCACGAAAAATTTCTCTTCATAATTTGAAGCCTCCTTTAATTTGGTTGAGTATATCATAGCAAAGAAACGGGTCAAGCGTGCGGATGAATTGTCCGCTGCTGCCCGTTTCAAGGTGCTGCGCCTTTATTCGTCAACATCGTTTTTGCCGTCATCCGAGAGGATCCCTTTGAGACCCTGCGCTCTCATATCGGCATCGTATTCCATAATATCATCGTGTTTACTAAGCACGCACATAAGGATATAGTCGCTCAGGTTTTTTTCGGTGAGCTGATGCCCCATCAAAAGAAACAGCTCCTCGGCTTCCTCGGCCGTCAGCCCCGCGCCAACGCAGAACTTCGCCAAAAAGGGATAAGTCACGTTTCGTCCGTTTCTGAATCGAAGCGCCTTTTGGAATGTGTCCGGTTTCAGATCGCACTCGATTTGGAGCGTTGAATAGTTGCAATCGAACTTTTCGGCAAAATACCCGGCAAGCCTTACGCGCAGGCGCTCTATCTGCTTGCCCGGGCTTTCCGGCATTCCGGCGAGCTCGGCCGGCGTGAGCATATACGACGGTTTTTCGCTCTGCGCCCAAAGATCGACGGGCTCGATGCTCTCAAAAACCATCTCGCCGATCTTCGTTAGATCGTATTCGTTTTTCATATCGGTGTGTCCCCCTTCGGTTTGTTTCGCCCTTTGGTTTGTTCCGGCCTTCGGTTTGTTCCGGCCTTCGGTTTTGCTCCGCCGCATTCTGCGCGGCGTTTCCTTCAATAATAGAACCCGCTCGCCTTTATGCGCCGCACAAGCTCCGCTATCTCCTCTCCGCTTGCCTCCGCATCGAGCGCAAAGCAGAAGAAAAGCTCCGTTTCCATGCTGTTTTCGGCGTTTTTGACCACGGCGGCAAAATCGCTTTGATCGCCGAGATCGAACGCCCATTCCTCAACGCCCGAAACGGTAAAGCGATACGGCGCAAGCACGCTTGCATCAAAGTCCGCAAGGCGCTTCTTTTCAAGCTTTGCCGTTACGCCCGTTTCAAAAAAGCCGACCTCGATATCGCAGAGCCCGCGCAGCTCTATCTCGGGTATCGGGTAGAAGTCCCTTTCGTATTCGCCGCGCGCGTTTTTGCGGTAATGCCCGCCGAAATAGCCGCACCTCAGCTCATAGCCGAGCTTTTCCTTATTTATAATGCCGTGCAGCATATCTGCCCTGACTTGCAGTGGCTCATACAGCGCGTTCAGAAGCTTTCGCCGCTCGGCGTTCCTCTTTTCGAGCCATTCCTCGCGGAAGATGATCATTTCCTTTACCAAAATGTTCTTACCGTCAAACTCGAAGGTATGCTCGATATAGGGCTTCATTCCGGCCTTCTCCTGGATGCGCTTCGAGCCTTCGTTGAACTCGAAATAGCCGCTGTTCACAAAATCGAGCTTACATTCCTCGAAAAAATAATCTATCGCGGCGGGATAAAGCTCGCTCATAAGCCCCTTGCGCTGATAGTTTTCGTTTATGCCGAGCGAGAGCGAAACGCCGCGAAGCCCCGCAAGCGCCTCATCATTCTCCAAAAACGGATACACGCCGAGCGAAAAGAAGCCGATCACCTTTTTATTCACCTTATGGACTATCGCAAAGCGGTTCGGCTGAACGAGCTGCTGCGCTTCAAACCATGCCCGCGCATCGTTCTCGTTTTCGGCGGGGTACTGCCCGCAGAGCCTGCAAAGCTCCTTTTGGCTCATGTATTCAAAGTAATCCGCAAAATCGGCAGGTCTGTACCGCCGAAGCATGAGCCGCTCGGTCTCGATTGGCTTATTCTGCATGCAAAGCGATATCTCCGCAAGAAACGCCTTTATTGCTTCATTATTCATATTTCACCTCAAAGCATATTCTTTTCGAGCGCCGCCGTGACCGCCTTTGAAAGCCGCGCCATCAGCTCGCGATGCTCGGTTATAAGCTCATACACCGCATCCTCGGAGAGAACGCCGCGCTTCAGCTCCTTGGGCAGCCTGCCCGCCTCGTCCGCCTCGTAGTCCTGCATCCAAAGCGCGCTTCCGTAATAATCAAAAAGGCTTTTCAGAGCCTTTTGCGCGCGTTCGTATTCATCCATCGCCTCGGAAAGCCTCTTCACCGCGATCGCGGAAGCATCCAAAGCCTGCTCCATCTTTTGTATGCGTTCGGTTCGTTTCATGCTTGCAATCCTTTCAAATTTGCGAAAATCCCTTGGGATTTCATCCGCAACTATTCAGTATTAACTATTCACTAAACTCAGCCCGCTATCAGATGCTCAATAAGTATCTTGAGCCCTATCCCGATCAGCACGAATCCGCCCGCGAGCACCGCGCCGCGTTTGAAGCGTTCGCCGAGCTTTTTGCCCGCGAGCACGCCGAAGAGCGAGAGCGCGAAGGTGATCACGCCGATCGTGAGCACGGAGAAAACGAGCTTCGCGGTATCGAAGCCGAACGAGCAGAAAACTATGCCCGTTGCGAGCGCATCTATGCTGGTCGCAACGGCGAGCACGAGCACATTTGAAAGGCGGAACGGATTCTCCCCCGCTTCCTCCTCGTCGTTCTTTATCGCCTCGAATATCATCTTGCCGCCGATGAATGCAAGCAGGATGAACGCGATCCAATGGTCGATGGATTTAACGAAGGTCTCCACGCCGTCGCCGAAAAGCCTACATAGTACGGGGATTATGTAGAAGCCGATTGTCGGCATCAGCGCCTGGAATATGCCGAAGGCCGCCGCCATAATGAGCGCGTCCTTCATTCGTATCTTTTTTGCCGCAATTCCGCTTGCGACCGAAACCGCCATCGCATCCATCGAAAGCGCGATCGCGGTCAAGATGAGTTCAAATACAGTCATATTCTTTCAATCTTTGGTCTTATTCTGAGTGAAAGAGAAGAGAATAGTTTGCATCGGATTCAAATCCCTTACGGGATTTGTGCAGGTTTCCACCTCATCCGCCGCTCGCCGCGGGGGCTTTTGGGGTGCGCGTTTTCCCATTAAATCATTAGAAATTCCGCAGGAATCTCATCCTCAACTATTCACTATTCATCATTCACTGTTCACTTAATTATTCTTCCTCGATCTGTTCGTCCATCAGGCTTGCGAACTCCTCGAAGAGCTCGCCGAGCAGAACGGGATTCTCAACGGGCGTATAAGCGCCGCCCTCGCTGTCGTGATCGACGCGAACGAAGATCACCTCGGGCTCCTCGTCGTCTATCTGCGCTTCGGGCACGAGCGCCGCGTACTTCACGCGCTCGTACGGGAAGGTCAAAACATGCCAGAAGTTTTCCTCCTCGCCGTCGTCGGTCACGAGCGTAACTATTTGGATCTCCTCCTCGGGGATCTCGGTTTCAAATCTTTCCTTATCGTTCATTTTAGCCTCTTTCCCCGCCCCAAATGGCGGTTATTGCAGTAATTCACCGTTTATTATTCACTAAACAATATCCGAAGAAATTCCCTCGGGAATTTCCTCATCAACCATTCACTATTCACTCTTCACCATTCACTATAATTTAATGGGGTGAAGGGTCATATACCCCTCGAGTATCACCTGCGCGGCGAGCCTATCCACGACCTTGCGGCGCTTCTTCCAATTGAGCTCGGCTTCAAACAGCGCGCGCTCGGCGGCCACGGTGGAGAGCCTTTCATCATAGAAATCGTGCTCGCCCTCCCAGCCCGTCAAAACGAGCTGTGCAAACGCCTTCACCTTCTCCGAGGCGAAGCCGTAGCTGCCGTCCATATTGCGGGGCATTCCGAAAACTATGCGGCAGGGTGCGTAGCGCTTGGCGTACTCCCTGATGTATTCGGAGTCCCTCTCATCATCGCCCGTACGATGGTAGGTTTCAAGCCCCTGCGCGGTTATCCCGAGAGCATCGCTCACGGCGAGCCCAACGCGCTTGTCGCCCACGTCCACGGCAAAATAACGGTATGCCATCAAAATCTCCTTAAAATAAAGTATTCTTTATAATGCTTCCATATTATAGCGCGTATTTGCCTCTCGGTCAACGCTTTTCGGCGCTGTAAAAGCAATTCCCGTAAAGTATCGCCCCAAAATGCCCTTTCGTTGATGCGGGCGGTAAAAATGCCGCCCTTTTTCGGACGGCATCAATAAGTCGGATCGTGTTTTATCCCCTCTCCCATTTTTCGGAAAGAGCACGAAAAATCGCTTCCTCCGGCACCTGCTCGCCATCGAAAAGATGCAGATTCAGCTTTGCAATGCGGCTGCCCTTGATGAAAAGGAAGCCTGTTTCACCAAGCCGCCTGCACTCATCAAAGAGCGCAGTCTCAACAAGCGGATAATGCTCCTCCCCAAAGCCCGAATGCTCGGTGTTTAAAAGCGCGAGAAAGAGCTTTTTTGCAAGGCGCGTACTTCTTAATTCGTATACATCCTGAAAAAGCCAGCCCCTGTCGGTATATTCGTTGGTATCGAAGCAGTGCGCGAAAAGCAGGCCGCTCTCCTTGATACTGCTTGTGTCTCCGAGCAGCGAGCGTTTCCGCTCCGCTTCAATGCCAAGCTCACTCATAACAAGATAGGGCTTCGCATTCGCGCTTTCGGGAAGGTCGCGCCAATTCGGAAGCATATTGAAGATGGAAAAAACGGACAGAAGCTCCGCGAGCAATAGCATGGCTAACAGCGCGCAGGGCATCGGCAGAGCCGAGTTTGCGCTGCGCTCCCCCCTTCTGTTTGCGGCATAAAGCCTTGCAAACCCGATAAGCACCCATGCCGCAAGCAGCAGCCCGACAGCCGGCATAAGAAGCAGCCCGCGATCGGTGATAAGCTTTATCAGCATCACATCGGCAAGCTTTCCGTGAAGCTCGAATATCATTGGGCTGAATAAAAGCAGCGTAATGACGAGCAGCGGAGCGGCAGTAACAAGCACTCCCACAAGGCGTTTTTTGGAGATCGCGGCACGGCGCTCCGAGGCGATCTCCGGCGGCTTCGTGCCCTCTGCTGCGCGGTAAACGGCGAAAGCATCGCTGCTGTCGACCGCCGTCCAAAGCGCGTTCTCATAGTCCGCATCAAAGCTGGTTTCTTTGCCCGACGAACGTCGGCTCTTCAGCGCCATGAGCTCTGCGCGGTAAACGAACCTTTCGCTTTCCTCCGCCTTTTTGAAATGAAGCAGATAATTCCCAACTTCCGTCAGCTCATAGCCGCGCTCCTGCATTTTTTCGCATATCCTCTCCACCCTGTCCGGGCGCGAGAGCGCGGGAGTGAGGCGAACGGCGTATTCTTTACCCATTTTTTCTCTCCTGAATTACAGATTCTTCCTTGATTAACTTTTTTCTTCCCGCGAAGCGTTCCTCAGCCGATATAGGAATACACCTTGCGAAGCGAGCGGTCGGAGGTGTTGTGCGTGTCCGCGCTCATCTCCGAAAGCCCGAAGTGCATTGCATCGCAGGCGTGGCGGTAGTAATAGCCCCAGCTGAAGCCCGCGCGGTAGAACGCCAGCTCGTAAAGAAGATAGTTCACGACCGTTGTCGGAACGTTTTTATGCCTGTCCGAATAGCTCCCCGTGTAGGTGAAATCGTAGTAGCTGACGCCGTTTTCGGTCTTGATGCCGTTGTAAACGAGCTTATCGCGCACCTCGGAGAGGATCAGCGCACGGTTCACGAGCGCGTTGCCGTTCGGAGTCATCGAGGCGTTAAGATCTATCGCGGTGCCGAAGGCATGGTGGGAAACGAAATCCCGCGCAGAAACAAAGCGGGTGTTCAGTATGCCGTCGAAGGTGGAAACGAGCTCCCAAAGCCGTATCACGCCGCTGTCGCTCGTGCCGCGAACGCGAACGAAGCTCGTTTTCATATAGTTTATCGCCGAATTATAGTGCGGCGCGGCCTTTTTATGAACGTACCATGTCTGCCCCGATGGCGAGGTTACGGAGGTCATGCGGGGGTAGAGCCAGCTACTCTCCACCTCGATCTGCCTGCCGTCCGTCCAGCGATAGCGGAACATGAACTGATCGCGGCTGCCGAAGAACGAGAGAGCGTAGGCGTAGCAGTTGCGAAGATTATTCGAGATAAGCTGCCGCCATTCGCCGCCGACCACCTTGAAGGCGCTTGAATAAAGAAGCGTGCTTCCGCTTCGGGCGGCCTCGGCATAGAGGCTGAAAGTGTAGCTTCCCGAGGCAAGCTCCTCAAATTTCAGCTTCTTAGTCAGCGATGTGTCGTTTTCCTTGGGGAAGGTGGGGTCGACGAGCTCCACGCGCCTCACGTTCTGCGCCTCGGTGAAGCTCACGCTGCCCGAGATCGCGTTCGCGCCACTCTGCGTTTTTACCACCGCAGTCACCGAGAGTATCGGCGCATCGCTTTTAACGATGCCGCCGAAGCAGAGGGGCTGCCCCTGCGGCAGGTCCTCATTCGTGCTCGGCAGCGGCAGATTTGCCGATTGCGTTAAATTTATCGCGCTTTGCCCCGGCTGCGTTGGCTGCGCCGTGGGTGCCGGAGTTGCCGTGGGTGCGGCCGTCGGCACAGGCGTTGCCGTGGATGCGGCCGTCGGCGCAGCTGTCGGCACAGGCGTTGCCGTGGGTGCGGCCGTGGGAGCAGCTGTCGGCTTTGGCGTGGGTGTCGGAGTCGGCGTGGGCGCGGGGGTGGGTGCCGGCACGGGGGTGTTTATCGGCTCGGCTGTAGGCGCACTCGTTTGCTCCGAGGGTTGCTCGGGGATGGCGGTCGGCGAAGGCTCGCTCGTTTGCTCGGGCAAGGGCTCGAGCGTGGGAGCGAAGGTGATGAGCAGCCCTATCTCGGGAGTGCTCTCGAGCGGCGGCTTCGGCGTTTCGAGCGGCGCATCGGTTCGCTTCGTCGTAACCGCGGGAACGGTCTGCTCCGCCGGTGCGGGGGTCTCGGTATTGGCTTCATTCGGCGTTTCGAGCGGCGTTTCGGCAGGGATGATATCGCTGCCCCGCGCACAGCAAATAAGCGCCGAAGCGAGCGCAACGGCAAGCATTCCTGCAAAAAATCGTTTCATCATCAAATCAAACTCCCATCTCCGCGTTCTCTCCTTCGCGCCATTGGATATCGCTCACATACTCGGCTTGTCGCAGAACTGCTTTTCAAAGGATTCAACGCTTTTAAGGCTCACGTAATACTGCATAAGCGATTCCTCGAGGCCTCCCGCACTCGCTAAACAATGCTTCGGCGAATAATACTTCATTTTTATTATTCTATCGTAGATCCTCTCGCCGTCCGCAAACAGCGCAGAGGGGTTCGTAGCTCCTCCCTGCTTACCGATACGCTCCGATATCTCGGACGGAAGCATGCGCATGCACTGCTCTATATGATAACGCTTTTTATGTTTATTCAGCTCACAGGTCTTTGCGCCAAGCTCAAGCATGGACTGCGAAAGGAACGGATAGCGGGCCTCTATTCCGAAGGACGAGAGCATGAGCCGATTCTTTTTTAAAATGAAATACGCTGCGCATTCGCGGGGATTTCGCCCAATATAAAGGAACCTGTCTTCGCACTTTATCGGCTTATAGGTTCGGATATTGAATACCTGATCTGCGCATTCTCCGACAAGAACGGTTTTGACCGAATGCGAATCGAGCAGCCTTGCAAGCTCATACTGCAAGAATACCCCAATTTGGGCAACGGAGCCCTCGAGCCTGAAAACGATCTCGTCGAAAGCATCATGCGTGCTTTGGCTCACATAAGCGGAAGCGAATTCGGTATTGGGATAGGTTTTTGCTATTTCCTCGGCGACTTTCGTTTCGTCCACGCCGCGCACTCCGCCTATGGAGTAGGTCTCCTTCCTCCTTTCGGGCCAAAGCTTATCCAGCATGAAGAGCATGCAGTTGGAATCATAGCCCGATGAAAGCGCTTGAGCGATCGGCCCCTCTATATCCTTTGCCTCCTCATAGAGGCTCAATGCAACGGTCGTATAATACTCCGCCTGCAGCTTGTCCGTTGGCGCAGACTCAACGGGCTCGGGAAGCTCAACAAAGCTCTCGCTCAGTCTTACGCCTTCAAACAGCATCGTGACGAACGCAGGAAGCTTTGAAATGCCGTTTATAAACGTGCTGTAGCCGGTCAGGAAAGTATGGCAAACGTATTTTGATATCACGTCGGTATTTAGCTGAAACTCAAAACCCGCGATCTGCCGCATCTCGCGCAGCGACGAGGCAAACAGCAGCCTGTCCGGAGCATTCAGCAAATAGAGCTCCCTTCCGCTGCCGAAGGCATGCTGGGTTATCAGCAGCTTGCCCGTCTTTTTCTCGTAGGCAATGAGCAGAAACGGGCCTATGAAGGCCTTTGCCCAATCCGCCGAAAGCTCCTCGCCGTCAAAAAGCTCCGCGGCAGATGCGGATTCGCGCCCGTCATAGCAGAACACGTAGCGGGCGGTTTCTCTGCAGGAATACTCCTCATTCGTTATGTTCAAGGTTTTCTTTCTGTAGTTGTAGCTTCCGTACACGATCCATCCTCCATAGTCTGTACCACTGCGATCCAATGTCCGTTTTATCTTAAAGCAATAGCGAACCGTTCGCGGCCTTCCGCCGCAAAAACGCAGTACTTTCAAGAGTTTATCATAAATTGCTTGAAAACGCAACGCCGAGCGCCGCCCCGCGCCTTGAAAACGCCTGCCCGCTGTGCTAAAATAGTCCTGACGGCAAATTTGCGGAGGAGCTGCGTGTGAAAAAGAGGCTTTCAAGGCGCATAAAACGCGTGAGCCGCGCTCGGATAAAGCGCAGGCTGCCGCGCCGTGTCAAAAGCCGCGCCACACCCCGCGCAGCTAAGAAAAACACGGGCGCAAGATCGCGCCGAGCGCCCTCGTCAAAGAAGCGGGCAAAGCTCGAAGCGGCGGATATCCTGCTGCTTCTCTGCCTTTTTGTGCTGCTCGGCGGCCTCGCGCTGCTTTTATATCTGCACTTTGCCAAGGGGCTCGTTTTTTAGGAGAATACGCCCGCTGCTCCGCGTTTAAAACGCCAAAACCGAAAGGAAAGAATATGAACAACTCAAGAAACCTCGTTCGCATAATATGTATAATCCTTGCCGCGCTGTTCGTGATACCTATGCTCATCGCCGCGATATCATCGCTCACGGGCTGCTCGCTCAATCGGTCGATCCCGCAGGAGGATCTTGTTCCCTATGAAGAGCTTTTGGAAAACGTTATGAGCGGTATGGCGGACTACGGTAAAATACCGGACGACTTTAAAGGGATTTGGAGCTCGTATGCGGACAGGGGCGCTGCCGCCGTCAAGGTCGAGGTGCTTTCCTGCCGCAATTTTTGCGAGTACATCGTTGATGAAGATTATCATGAATATTTAGGCAGAACCGGGAAATTTAACGGTCGCAGCGAATACGAGATCCGCATAACGGAAGTTGCGGACAAATATAACACGCTTGGGGTAAAGCGCGGGCAGAAAAAGCGCCTTTATCAGGACAACTATATTCGGCTTGACAACCTCGAGGACAGGCTCGCTTTATTTTCCGAAAAGCTCGGAAAGCAGATAACCGATCTCGATGCGCTCCGTGATGCGGGAGGCGGAGAGGTCGAGCTTGCTCCCGTCAAGGGCAAGGAATATGAATACTGCATTTTTGATTATGAGTTTCCGATCAAGGTCGGCGAAAGCTACACCATGCTGCTTCTGGAAAAAAACGGCGGGGTCGATAAGGATAAGTTTTACGGCTTCTGCATCTGTCCCGCGTACGATAATATAATTCCCATTTGGTTCGCCCGCGATCACGGCTTCGACTACGTTTACGCTCAAGCGGCGGCGAGCCTGTCGCTCCTGTTTGAAGACTGAGGGCAATCAGCCGCAAAGTAAGCGCAAAAAGGCTTTACCCTATCGGAACGGCAACCGCCGCCGCATCCCGCCCGTTACATCATTGAAGGCAGCGAAGCTCGCTTTTGAGCAAAGCTCCGATTGGATGCTTGCAGGAGGCTTGAATATGAGAATTCCCCGAATCGCGCTTGGACTGCTTATTGCGGCGATGCTTTTATCGCTTGGCTGTTCCGTGTTTTCCGGCGATGCAGATTCGCCGCATCCGACCGTTCCCCCGCCCGAGCAGGTGGTTTTCAACGGTATCGGTGAATTTCGCGATTTTGCCGTATTTACCGAAAAAGGCGGCGTTGAGTTTTCCGATCTGCTCCGAAACAAAAGCTACGATATGAACGGAGTGAGCGGCAGGAAGGATGCGGAGCGGGTGCTTGCAGCGATCGATGCTCTGCCGTTTCCGAATATCGATGGCTTTGTTTTCGACAGTTCAAATCTGCGCTTTGATGACGGCTCATTTCATGTGCATTTTAAAAGCGGGGCCGATGACGGGCGGTATATTGCGTTCAATATTGCCCTTGAAAGCAGCGATGCCGAGGCCGATAAGCGCACCGAGCTAAGAAACGGCGGCAAGCTCGCGGATATCCCTTCGCTAATAGGCTCCGAGCTCAACTATCTCATTCGCTCAAGCCGCAAGGACGAGCGCGGCATAAACGATTACTGCATTACGAATATCCGCTCGCACCGCATCGATATAACAACGAATCTTTCCGAGGACGAGCTTTTGAATATCCTTGAAAATTGCAGCTTCACCACCATGCGCGAATACGCCGAAAACGCCGCGCCGCAAGCTTGAGTCTTCGCTCGACAGGGGCGGTGATCTCGGCATTTGCACTTCAAAAGCCCATCAATCATTGAAAAAACCGAAAAAATGCTCCAAAAGCCCGAAAATATACCGTTTTCGGGCTTTTTTCGGCTTTTCATATTGAAAAGCATGTGTTATAATTTAGCGGCAGCGACGGCTCTGCCGTTTTGCGAAAAAAGACAATTAAAACCTATTTAAAAGGAGATTTACCATGCCCGTCAATCTTAAAGGCCGCAGCCTGCTCACCCTCAAGGACTTCACCCCCGATGAGATCCGCTACCTCCTCAACCTTTCCGCCGATTTGAAGGCCAAGAAGCGCGCCGGCATCAAGGGCGACCTGCTCGAAGGCAAGAACATCGTTCTTCTTTTCGAAAAGACCTCCACCCGTACCCGCTGCGCATTCGAAGTTGCCGCCTTCGACGAGGGCGCAAACGTGACCTTCCTCTCCAACAGCCAGATGGGCAAGAAGGAGTCCCTCGAGGATACCGCGAAGGTTCTCGGCCGCTTCTACGACGGCATCGAGTTCCGCGGCTTCAAGCAGGAGACCGTTGAGCTGCTCGCCAAGCACGCCGGCGTTCCCGTATGGAACGGCCTCACCGACCTGTATCATCCCACTCAGGTTCTGGCGGACTGCCTCACCATCATGGAAAACGTTGCAAAGCCCCTCAACAAGGTCAAGCTCGTTTACGTTGGCGATGCCCGCAACAACATGGGCAACTCCCTCATGATCATCTCCGCAAAGCTCGGCATGCACTTCGTTGGCATCGCTCCCAAGAGCCTCTTCCCCGAGGAGGGTCTCGTTGAGGAGATGAAGGAGCTTGCAAAGACCACCGGCGCGAAGATCGAGTTCTCCGAGAATATCGACGACGTTAAGGGCGCGGATGCGATCTATACCGACGTTTGGGTATCCATGGGTGAAGAGGATCAGTTCGAGGAGCGCATCAAGCTGCTCACCCCCTACCGCGTGACCATGGACATGATGAAGAAGACCGGCAACCCCGACTGCATCTTCCTCCACTGCCTGCCCAGCTTCCACGACCTCGAGACCAGCGTTGGCCGCGAGATCTACGAGAAGTACGGCGTTGCCGAGCAGGAAGTTACCGATGAAGTTTTCCGTTGCGAAAGAAGCAAGGTTTTCGACGAGGCGGAGAACCGCATGCACACCATCAAGGCCGTTATGGTCGCAACCGCAGGCAAATAATCAAGCCTTTTGATAACCTAACCCTTTGCGGCGCTCCATTCAGGGGCGCCTTTTGATTTATAGCGGCTGCACATAGTCCGCTGCAAACGAACGCGGCGCATATACGCGGACTATAACCAAACGTTGACAGGTCAAGGCTTGATTAAATTTAAGATATTATTTTTGTTTGACAATGGGTGGGGAGGATATGTTATACTGATACTGTTGTGAAGCGCATCGCTTTGTGATATACTAAATATCAGAGGAGATATTACTATGAACGCAATAAAAAAGCATTTCTGCATACTGCTTGCGGCGCTGTTCGCCTGCCTTGCCTGCGCCTGTTCGATAGTGCACAGCGGCGAGGATAAGACGGACGTACCGATAGTGCACATGCCAGAGGCTTCCATTTCGCCTCCGGAGCAGCCAAGCATTCCTTTTTATGGAATTGATGAGCTTCTGGCATTTATAGCCGCTGCCGAATTGAGCGATGCAGAGCTTGAACGCTTTATCAAAGAAAACGAATATGATATCTATGGGATACAAAACAGAGCCGATTTGAAGCGCATGCTTGAGCGGTTTGATAAACTCCCCTTTCCAACCTCTGATGAATATAAGTTTAACTATATGAGCTTTTTTACTGAGCTCGGAAACGCTACCATCGTTTATTTATTAGATAAAGGTCATTGCTATTTTCTAATCGATCTTGAGTCCGAAACGAATTCGCAGGAATCTGCCTTCAAGAAAGCGCTTGCAGCGAATAACCTCTCGCAACTTGAGTTTAAACGCTCCGATCACAATCGCAAGCTTTACGTTGTTGAGAATACAGAAGCATATTACAAAGACAATGGGGTAAGCAGTTCTGCCGAAAGCGTTATCTTTTTCGCGGATATCGACGGCTCTGTTATTAGTATAGAAACAGTACAGCTTTCCCGAGCGGAAGCCGAAAACGCAATCTGCTCCTTTGAATTCGGCAAGCTGACCGATATCATCGGCGAATGATGCTTCTATAATTCTTGCCGATGAGCCCACCGGAGCGCTCGACCGCCGTACAGGGCAAGAAATAGTTCGGCTTTTTCGAGAGATTAACGACGAGGGCAAAACAATCATAATCGTAACGCATGATCCGACAGTTGCCGAACAATGCGACCGTATAATACAGCTTGAGGATGGCTGCGTTGTTAATGGCGAATAAGCTTGATTTTCAAGCAATTACGGATAAGGCTTGGTAAAACACAAGTTTTTTTCGATGCTTCTATCAGCCATGCTCCCCCCATACCGCGTAACCATGGACATGATGAAGAAGACTGGCAACCCCGACTGCATCTTCCGCCTGCCCAGCTTCCACGACCTCGAGACCAGCGTTGGCCGCGAGATCTACGAGAAGTACGGCGTTGCCGAGCAGGAAGTTACCGATGAAGTTTTCCGTTGCGAAAGAAGCAAGGTTTTCGATGAGGCGGAGAACCGTATGCACACCATCAAGGCCGTTATGGTCGCAACCGCAGGCAAATAATCAAGCCTTTTGATAACCTAACCCTTTGCGGCGCTTCCCCAAGCGGGAGGCGCCGTTTATTATGCGGCCACTATATAATTATTACATAAAGAAGCTTTGCAATCCTTGTATCTGCTTTAAATATATTTTTTCTAAATGTCTTTAAGGTGTTGACAAACTGTTTTTATGTATATATAATCAAACTGTAGTCGCGACACGAAAAAGAAAATACCGTTTGGAGGGTTCATTATGAACAATCTGAAAAAAAGATTCCTGTCCGGCGTGATGGGAGCAGCGCTTATCTTCTCAGCGGTTGCCGCACCTATGACGGCAGGCGCAACGAAAGGTCCCGAGTATGATCTCGGTATAAGCCTCAAAGATAGCTTCTCAAGCAAAACGACTTATACTATGCTTGAGAATTTGGGTCTTTCCGATGATGGTATGAATGCCTTTTTTTATTACCAGAAGACTATTGAAGCAAAAACCGAAGGCTATGTAAATTATGAAAAAAAGCATTACGTTCGCGCATACATTGGCCAAACGTCCAGTAATCCTTTGACGGTTACTTGGGATTCCGGACGCGTATACGGCTACGCAGATGTTTTCGCATCGGCTTA
>Ga0256404_1000508_pt1 | contig 101384 bp, 96 predicted proteins | sample RumenRJG_01DNA_FD_185990 | JGI IMG/M metagenome (GOLD analysis project Ga0256404, IMG submission 185990) | Bovine rumen microbial communities from Lethbridge, Alberta, Canada - RJG_01 | ecosystem: Host-associated > Mammals > Digestive system > Stomach > Rumen | place: Canada: Alberta...
AAAGTAGAGCGAAGCCATCGCAAGGATAACGAGCGTTTCTATGCCACGCACAGTTTTTACTCGTTTGAGGACTTTTCCAAACAGCTGCTGGTATATAATCGCAGGGAATATAACCACTTCCCCATGCATCCTCTCGGCTGGAAATCACCTCATACAGTCCTTCAGGAACTTATTCGTTGGGGTGTAACATATGTTTGACAAACCTACAGACTTTAATTAGAGACCACGTCTAGCAGTTGCAACTTTTATTGTCGCAGTTTTGCCTCAAATGGTAAATTTTCAACGTTTCAATTTGTGAATGTAATACATGTATAATGCTTAACGTTTTACAGGATTGCCACACATTTATAATAATACTATGTTAATATAATCTAAATGCTTTATTGCATACAGGGTTTTCTACAACCCAGTTAATAATTAACAATTGCTATTTGCTAACTTATATTATTTACTCAGGAGACTATATGAAGAAGGGTTTTATTTGCATTCTAATAAGCACCGCTCTGCTATTAACATATCTTTCCGGCTGCTCCCAATCACAGTTAAGTAAGGATTTCACAGCATTTCACCAAACTTATAATATAACCACTTATGGTAGTAGCGACGATCAGTCGGTACAAGATGTTATGAATGCCTATTCAGCTATTGAAACAATGCTGGATACAGAAAGTCCCTATAGTATTTTATATAAAGTCAATCATGCTAACGGAAACAGCACGGTAATAAATGGCACTGTCTCTGATTTAATTTCGGCTTCCCTTGATGTAAGTGCCATGACAAATGGCTATTTTGATATTACAGTGTATCCACTATTGGAACTTTGGGGATTCACCACGCAGGAGTATAAGATTCCAGAGGAACATCAGATAAAAGAAGTTCTTAAAAGCGTCAACTCTTCCAACATACAGCTTGATAAATTTTCAGATACCGGCTCCTATCTTCTTCAAATCCCAGCGGAATCCAAAATAACTTTAAATTCAGCAGCTGAAGGTTGCGCATCGGCGCAAGCAATTGATGTCTTAAAATCTGCAGGGATAACATCGGCTATTATTTCTAGTTCACACTTTACCCGTACAATTGGGACAAAGCCTGGCGAGGGCGTTTGGACTGTTGGCATACGTGATCCAGAAGATGAAAACAATTTTCTTGGTTATATTACAGTGGAAGAAACCGCTATTTCTACCTCCTCCACTAAAGCAAATTCCTTTATTGGTGGAGATGAAAATATTTACTGTGACATTATAAACCCAAAAAACGGTTATCCTACAACTAGCAATATTGAATCCGCAACTGTAATCTGCAGTGATGACGTAGTGGCTGATTGCCTATCCACAGCAATTCTATGCCTATCAAGCGAGGAAGCTATATCATTATGGCGTTCTTCGATGAGCTTTGAGTTAATTCTCTATACCACTGACCATAAAATTATCTGTACCAGTGGACTTACGGAAAACTTTACCGCAAATATTGATTCGATTGATGTAACTTTTACTGAGTAATATTATTCCAATCCGTTATAGTTTCTTCAATTTTATGAATAATCTGAATTCTGATATCATTGCAATAAAAGGTGTTGGTCCCAAAAGAGCCGCTCTTTTTCATAAAATGGGTATTTTCACCGTAGAAGATTTACTTCTTAATTTTCCGCGGAAGTATGAAGATCGATCTTTCATTTGTCCGATCCGCTTACTTACCGCAAATAGGTCTTCATGCATATTTTGTAAAATTTCAAGTTCTCCGATAATATTCTATTCTAAAAATAACGTTAGAATTATAAAATACGATGCAAAAGATCCGACAGGGACTATTACCTTACTTTTTTTCAATCAGCACTATATCAATCCCCGACTCTCGGTAGGAAAAAACTTCTATATGTATGGCAATGTTTATCAAGCTGGACATCGCTTCTATATGAGTAATCCCGTTTTTGAAGCAGAAGATAGTGAAAAATTTTATACTAGGCGTATCGTTCCAATTTATAAACTGACATCTTCTCTATCAAATCGCGAGTTTAACCGAGTTGTTAAAAATTGTTATGAGCAATATCATACTTCTATAGAAGAATATCTTCCAGAGAAAATTTTAGTGCAGTATAATCTTTGTTCCGCTTCAGAAGCAATAAAAGGAATACATTTTCCAGAAAGCAAATCTGAATTAAAATCCGCAACTAAAAGAGCTGCTTTTGGTAATTTATTTCGTTTATTCTGCCTACAATACCAACTTCGAGAAATACGCCGCATCAATTCAAATATTTCAGTTGCTGATGTTGATTTAGACGACTTTTATAATGCTCTTCCCTTCTCTCTTACAAATTCCCAGAGGTGCGTAATCCGCGAGATCTATACGGATCTGCGTAGTGGCAAAGTCATGGCCAGGCTTGTACAGGGAGATGTTGGTAGTGGTAAAACTACCATTGCCGCAGCTGCTATTTGGGTTCTATGTAAGAGTGGTTATGGCTGCCTACTGATGGCACCAACAGAAATTCTAGCCAATCAGCATTATGCTAAGTTAAAAAACATATTTGATAAATTTAATATCCCTGTATATTTGCTTACTGGGAGTACGTGTTCATCTGATAAGGAAAAAATCCTTATGGAATTATCAAAAGAATTGCCTTATATAATAATCGGAACACACGCTTTAATCGCGGAAAGCAATCAGTATCCAAATCTTGGTCTTGTAGTTACTGATGAACAGCATCGATTTGGAGTCGAACAACGTTACGCTTTAATTTCAAAAGGCATTCATCCACACGCTCTTATCATGTCAGCTACACCGATCCCCCGCACTCTTGCAATGGCAATTTATGGTGAACTGGACATTTCTACGCTTTCCGATCTTCCTCCTGGAAGAAAGCCTGTAAATACCTATTTAGTAAACAGCAGTTATAGCGAAAGACTTTGCCGTTTTATTCACAAAATCGTGGAAAAAGGGCAGCAAGTTTATATTGTTTGCGCAAGAATTGGGAAAATTTTGGATAATTTTTCAGAAGAAATCCAAGAGGATACGACCGTTATACGAACCGTTTATGAGGTTGCCGATGATCTTAGGTCGAGATTCCCAGAATATACTGTAGAATATTTGCATGGAAAACTTTCTTCTGATAAGAAAGAAGATATTATGCGCCAATTTATATCAGGTGTAATAAATATCCTTGTGTCTACTACAGTAATTGAAGTCGGCGTTGATGTTCCAAATGCAACTTTGATGATAATAGAAAATGCTGAACAATATGGTCTTGCCCAGCTTCACCAACTGCGTGGAAGAATCGGGCGTGGTGGGAAAGAAAGCTACTGTGTCCTCCTTTCTAACACAAAATCTCCAGAATCATTAGTGCGGATGAAGGCGCTCGAAAGGAATAGCGACGGTATGAAAATCAGTGAGGAAGATTTACGGCTTCGTGGACCTGGGGATTTCTTTGGAAATCGTCAGCATGGCCTTCCTACTTTTAATTCCATTACTAAATATCTCTCCCAATCAATAATAAATTCCGCACAAAAGGCCGCAACACTTGTAATGTCTGAAGATCCAAATTTAAAGAACGCCGAAAATCATAATCTCAAATTGGAAATTGAATCTTTAAAAAATAAGCTACAGTAGTGTAAAAAACCTTGCAATGCGAATTTCATCTAATTTGACTTTGATTTTTTATTCGCATTACAAGGTTTTTCATTTTTAAGGAATCAAGTAAATTTTTCTATTATTTTTTCACATCTGATATAGAATTTGCAATAATATCAACAGTCCCGCTAATTCCAAATTTTGATGAATTTACGCATAGATCATAGTTCGTAGCTTCGCCCCAAACTTGATCCGTGAAGTACCGATAATAACTTGCTCGGTCTTTATCTACGGTTTTTATTTTCTTTTTTGCAACATCTTCCGTTACGTTCTGCCTCTTCATGATACACTGAACTTTATCTTCATAATCTCCATTTATAAATACACGCAGCAGATCTTTTCTCTCTCTTAAAATATAGTCGGCACAGCGCCCTACAAATATGCAATCCCCTTTATCGGCTAGTTTCTTTATTACATCAAATTGTGCAGATGCAACCTGTATATTCAAACCAAGCCCATGACTCATTCCTGGATACTGCGTTGTTTCCACTATAAAAGGCGACACTCTCTTTTCATCAAAGGAATTTATAAGTTCCCTGCAAATAGAGCTGTCATTCGCAGCTTCATCAACGATTTCCTTATCAAAGCAACGTATATTCAGTCTCTTTCCAAGTTCTTGTGCAATCTCTCTTCCTGCGCTGCCATGCTGTCTTGCAATTGTAATAATCATATTCCAAGCTCCTCTTCGGCGAAACTGTTTTGTATATTATCCCTCTGCTTTGTTCTTTTTTACTACATTAATTTTCTCATCATTCTTGTGTAGAATCGGTGAGATGCGTTTATATAATATGAAAGTCAGAGTAGAATCAATGACACCTTTCAAAAGGTTAAATGGAACCACTGCATAGAATACCAGCGTTTGTATATTTGTAATTGAGCTGTTTACCTGTGTTCCCATATCGACGATCGCATCGAGTGGAATCCCATATAATTCGGAAAATTTTGGTAGCAAATACACCGCATTGAAAATACTTCCGAAAACAGTCATGACCAGAGTTCCAACAAGCATGCCGATAAGCGCTGTTTTCTTTGACTTTCGAACATGGTATATCATTGATGCAGGCAATATAAATGCGCAACCAATCGCGAAGTTAGCAAAATCGCCTACAAAAGCTGTAGTAGTGCCTTTTAATAAAAGTTTTATTAGCACCTTAATTAGTTCGCTTGTAACGCCTGCAACAGGTCCAAGATAAAATGTGCATATTAAAATTGGAATCTCGCTTAAATCAATTTTATAAAAAACAGGCGCAAAAAAAAGTGGGATTTCCAAGAGCATTAAAAGCCCGGCAATGCAGGAGAAAATTGCTGTGTACGTTATATAATGAGTACTGCTAAGTTTTCTTCGAGTATGAGTTAGCTTTTCATAAATCAAAGCAATAATAAAAAGTCCTGCAAAGATAAGCAAACATATTAATACGAAATTCAGGTTGTCCTGGATGGTTTCCTTCAATCTCAGTTCCTCCAAACTATTTATTCTGCTTATTTTGCGGCTATAACTTCTATTTCACATAAAGCAGATTTAGGTATTTCTCTTACGGCAACACAAGAACGTGCAGGCTTTGAGATAAAGTATTTTGCATAAATTTCATTAAAAGCTTTAAAATTCCCAATATCTGATAAAAAGCAAACTGTTTTGATAACATCATTGTAGTCAAAGCCTGCTTTTCTTAAAATTTCACCTACATTTTTACATGCCTGCTCCGTCTGTGCTTCAATGCCGCCCTCGGCTAAGTCCCCAGTTGCTGGATTAATCCCAATCTGTCCTGAGCAGAAAAGCATCCCATTGATTTCCTTAGCCTGCGAATAAGGGCCTATTGCTGCAGGTGCCTTTTCCGTATTTATTGTATTTGTCATATTAGCACATCCCTTACTAGTTTAATATTTTATGTCTAAATAATAGGGCAAAAAGGGTGAATATTCAACAAGCAAATCCCTGCGAAAACCTATAGCTCTCTATTTAATTGTGATATTTGACATTAAGCATTTTCTTATGCTAATATTAAAAAACATGCGGGTATGACGGAATTGGCAGACGTGCAGGATTTAGGTTCCTGTGCCGCAAGGCGTGTGGGTTCAACTCCCACTACCCGCACCAAACTGAAGTTATGTTGTAAGTGAATAGCATGGTTTTAAAATTACTTGCGCAAGCAAGTAAAAGTATTTACAAAAAAGCATTGCGTGATATAATAAACACCGCACCATTCGGGCCTGTAGCTCAGTTGGGAGAGCGTTCGGTTCGCATCCGAGAGGTCGAGAGTTCGAGTCTCTTCAGGTCCACCAATAATAAAGCACTGAGTTAACCTTTTAATAATGAACTCAGTGTTTTATTTTATCTATCCGTAACAATAATAAGCGGCAATAGAATCTTGTATTCCTTTTTTTAAAAAATTATTTGTTTAATATTTTTTGAAAGGCTTCACACAGTACCTACGGTACCTTATTATTCTGCTTCGGTCTTACACTTCATCACTTCATTTTCCACTTCAAAATAATAATGGTTAAATTGATTCTTCCATATATTAGTGATAAAATACGCACGTGGCTTTTACTAAGGCTGCACTAGCCGGGGAGCCAGCGGTGCCCTGTACCTGCAATCCGCTATAGCAGGGGTTAATTCTTAAACGCGGGTATATGATGTATTGTCTGACGTAAATAAGTGACGTTGACGATTCGGTCTCACGCAACAGGAAACCATGAACCATGTCAGGCGAGAAATCGAGCAGCATTAAGTGGATCTTCTTGTGTGCCGTGAGGGCGCCGGATCTGAGTTGGCTGTTTGCGTAACGGATATATTATATATTCAACTTTAAGTGTGCAGTCTCAGTAAAAGCCATACTGTTCACACTCCATATTTGTAATTCACTCAGGAGGGGTTTATTTGTACCAAGCTTTGTATAGGAAATGGCGTCCGAAAACTTTCGACGAAGTAGTTGGTCAAGAACACATTACAGAAATATTGAAGCGCCAGGTACGTGAATCGCATCTGTCCCATGCATATCTATTTCTTGGAACTCGTGGTACAGGTAAAACAACATGTGCTAAAATACTAGCAAAAGCTGTCAACTGCGAACATCCAATTAATGGCAATCCATGTTGTACTTGTAAAGCTTGTAAAAGTATCGAAGCGGGTACTGAAATGGATGTCGTGGAATTAGATGCCGCTTCCAATAATGGTGTTGATGATGTGCGCGCGTTACGGGATGAAGCCGTATTTTCTCCTGCCGCATTGCAAAAACGGGTATATATTATTGATGAAGTCCACATGCTTTCTAATTCCGCCTTTAATGCTCTGTTAAAAATATTAGAGGAACCACCGGAGCATTTGATATTCATACTGGCAACCACTGAATTGAAAAATATTCCTAATACAATACTGTCTCGTTGCCAACGTCATAATTTTCGGCGCATTCCTATTGCTAAAATTGAGGAGCAGCTCACGTTAGTTTCCAAAAAAGAAGAAATAGCAATATCCCCAGATGCCCTGCATCTTGTTGCGCAGCTTGCCGATGGTGGTATGCGCGATGCACTTTCTATATTAGATCAATGTGCCTCTTATGGTAATGTAACCGTAGACAGCATATACTCCACTTTAGGAATGCTTGGTGGGGTTGCATCGCAAGATCTTCTATCAAAGATTTTTTCGCGAAACGTCTCCGAAGCATTGCTCTGTTTTCAGCAATATTGGATTAATGGCAAAAGCCCAACTTTGGTTTTAGAAGAACTCGAAAATTTGTTGCGTGACCTATTAATTTTTCAGGTGACTCCAAACAGCTATGAATCCTTATTATCTGGAATATATGATAAAAATTCTCTTGAAATCTTATCGAAAGGCATTACTTCTAATGAAATCATAAGGGATATCGAGATTATTCAAATGTCACAATCTGATTTAAAGGCCGCTTACAACGATAAAACAGTTGCTGAATTGTGTATTATGAATCTATGCCGGCCCGATTTATTCTATCCTTATCGCGCATCTAGCCTACAGTATAACAACCCTATGTCGGCGGCAGAGCCTCTTCAAAAACATAACCACAATTTTCACTCGGTTGAAAGTCCATCAGCGGATGTAAAAATGGACGTTGAAGAAAAAGAATCGCATAAGAAATCTGAATCCGATAGCAGGAAAATTTCTGAGGTTCAGTTCGATGCAATTACCGGCGCAGATAATTCTGCGGATCTTCTCCAAGAAAAAAGTATATCTGTTTCAACAGTCTCTTCTGAAAACGCTAATTCTGCCGCGTCAGAAATCACAGAGGAAAGTGCTTGGAACCAGATTGTTGAATCGCTTCAGAATCGGAAAGATTTTCCCCCGGGCCTCCTCCCTATTCTTAGAAATAAAAATGAAATGGCTGGGCATCTTGAAGGTAGAACGCTTACTATAAAATTCTTTAGTGAATTATCCTATAATCAATATTTAGATAAAGGAAATAAAGAAAAACTCATAGAAGCCTGCCATTCTGTGCTAAACAAAAATATCAATGTAGTTTTTATAAAAGATCTAGATTCCTCTCAACGCAAAATACACGATGTTCGTGAGTTGGGAAAATTTAAAGAGGTACATTTTATAGGAGGTAATAAATAATGGCGAAAGGCGGATACCGTGGTAATTATCGTGGTGGAGGCGGCGGAAGCCAAATGAACTTCATCAAAAAGACCCAAAAGCTGCAGCAGGAATTTCTTCAGATGCAAAAGGATTTAGAGTCTAGAAAATATGAAGCTACTGCCGGCGGCGGAGCTGTTAAGGCAACTATGTTGGGCAGCAGAGAATTTGAAAGTATTGAAATAGATCCGGAAGCGGTTGATCCGGATGATATAGAAATGCTTCAGGATATGATACTCGCTGCTGTTAATGAAGCGTTAAGACAAAGCGATGAAGCTACGAATGAAGCGATGAGCAAAATGAGTGGCGGAGCAAATATGCCTTTTTGATGAAGCTCATAAAGTCAATTAATGAGCAATCAGCAGTATGATCGAAGAATACATATTGCTGCTTGCTCATTAATTGCATTTTCCTATACTGATATTTAGAATGCCTCCAATTCAAGTATTCTTCCGTGTTTTCACTATGCAGACGATATATTGAAAACACGGAACGCCGTGCCTTTTAACCCCGGCTCAAATACATTAAATAGTTGAAAGAGCGATGCGCTCAAATTACTCTTGCATTCTTGTTTTTCCTTTGAAAGTCACTTCCTTGCTTGTTTTCTTCATCCTAAGCTCTTTCTTCCTTTACAAGTCGTATTGAAATTTCTGTTTTCTCCACCCTTTGCCTATCTGTTACTATGGTTTCTGCAGGCTCCTGAGCGTTCAGGTCTCCCTGGGTACCTTGCGTATCTTTTCCACCATCTGCCGGCCTCACCATTTCCAGGAGATTTCATGTAGTTATTGGACTTTGGCTTGAATCGTAGACTAAAAATCGCATGCAGCTTATAGGCGATTTCTGCTTGTCAGGTAAGAGGCTTGCTCTCGAGTTAGTAGGTACCCCGAATCTGGCTTGCTGCAGATTCCATCTCACGATGGATACCCTTGCCTTCGGCTATGGCTATTCCAATATCGGGCAAGCTCCGGATTCTCATCAGTTTGAAACATGCGCCGCCTGGCGCACGATAAGAAATGAGCCGTACCTCCGTCAAGGCGCAGCTCATTTTAGTCTTTTCAAGATATGTATCGGAAAAATAACTTAAGTAATGCATTAACGATATGAATTAAGATACAACTTTAATTTATAATCATGCAATACCTTTTTTAACTCTTTCGCAAAGTGAAGCAAATGCTTCGGGGTCATGAATTGCCATTTCTGACAGGACTTTGCGATTTAGGTCAATATTAAGAGTTTTCAAACCATGTATAAACGTTGAGTAATTCATGCCATTCATTTTGCAGCCAGCAGAAATTCTAGTAATCCATAATTTTCTAAAGTCCCGCTTGCGCTGTTTTCTTCCTATGTACGCATATCTGCCAGACTTCATTAATTGCTGGTTTGCCATTTTATAATGCTTAGATTTGTTTCCCCAATAGCCTTTTGCAAGACCAATAACTTTATTTCTATGTTTGCGCGTCATCATTGCGCCTTTTACTCTAGCCATAATTTTAGCCTCCTAACTTTCAGACTTATTTATAAGGAATCATTTTCTTTATTGCGCTGACATTCGTATCATCCGCATAAGTACTGGAACGAAGTCTTCTGCACCGTTTTGTGTCCTTTTTCGTCAGGATATGGCTTTTAAACGCATGTGCGCGTTTGACTTTTCCATTTTTAGTAAGGTTAAATCTTTTTTTTGCTCCACTATGGGATTTCAATTTTGGCATGGCTAATCTCTCCTTTTACTCTGTAGAGTAAACCGCAATAGTTTGTAGACTCTGCAGGAAATCCTTATTCTTAATCTTTTGCTTCTTTATCATCAGCAGTGTGCGGCTCAAGCTTTTTTTGGGCCTTCTCGCTTTTCTTTATCGCTGCTTGTGATTTCGGTGAAATGAACATAGACATGTTTCTTCCTTCAAGTTTAGGGGCTTTGTCAAGGTTTCCAACGTCTTGGCATCTTTCGGCAAACTTATCCAATAATGCCTTTCCCAACTCTGTATGGGCCATCTCACGCCCCCGAAAGCGAACCGTCACTTTGACACGATCCCCTTCGGATAAAAATTTTTTTGCATTCTTTAATTTTGTATTGATGTCATTTTCGCCAATACTAGGAGACATTCTTATTTCTTTGACATCCATTACACGTTGATTTTTCTTTGCCTCCTTTGCCCGTTTGCCTTGTTCGAAGCGGTATTTTCCATAATCCATTATCTTGCAAACAGGCGGCTTGGCATTAGGTGATATCTTAACCAAATCGTATCCAGCATCATAGGCAATATTCAAGGCTTCCCGGCTGGACATTATTCCGAGCTGTTCTCCCTGAAGTCCAATGAGGCGGACTTGACTGTCTCTGATTGCCTCATTTATAAAAAGCTCTGTGTTTGCGATGTTCGAACACCTCCAAAAAAAAGAACGCGAATACAAAATATCCGCGTTCACACATAGAAGCCTTACGCTACAAATGTTGACCACAACAACTTAAATCGCTGGGTGAGGACGAGGATATCCTGCTTTATTTGCCTTGATACTATAACAAAAGTAAAATTCTATGTCAATACCTAATGTTGCTATTTTCGCTGATTATTGAGATTCTAAATCGGAATGGGTCTCGGCATCTTGATTATCAGCCTTGTCGACGGAACCATCATCAATGTTCTGCGCAATATTCACGTCTTTACCATTTTTCTCCTCAAATTCATCATTATCTTGCAGACCTGCTCTAATTGAAGAATCTGCAGCCAAATGCTGTGCTACATCCGTTTCTTTGAGGTCTTGATTTAAGTCACAACACCGTAAAGTATTTTTAGTATTAAGCATGTCATCCAGAAGATGACTTGAGCCAATTCTATCAGCGCCAGCCTCAATTAGAGCTTCTGCTTCCCTTATTGTATGAATGCCCCCAGCGGCTTTCACCTTAACTTGAGGCGGTGAATATTTTCTCAATAATTTTACATCTTCTATTGTCGCACCGCCAGTGGAAAACCCAGTTGAAGTCTTAATAAAATCTGCATTGCATTCCGCGACAATTCCGCAAAGTTTGATTTTTTCATCTTCTGTCAATAAGCAGCACTCAATAATAACTTTCAGAACTTTATCTTTGCATGCTGCCCGAACTTCCCGTATATCTTGACGTACATCATTCCAGCAGTTGTCTTTTACCATAGAAATGTTTACAACCATGTCAATCTCGTCTGCACCGTTTTTTATCGCATCAGCAGCTTCATAGGCTTTTACTGCTGTCGTTGCATATCCATTCGGAAACCCGATTACGGTACATATACTTATATTGTCTCCAACATATCTTTTTGCTCCTGCCACATGGCAAGGAGGTATGCATACGGATGCGCAATTATTAGCTATAGCCTGATCACACAAATCCCGAATTTGAGATGCCGTGCTGTCCTGCCTTAAGAGAGTATGATCACATTTTGAAAAAATTTGTTCTATATCCATCGATTATAATATATCCTTTCCTATACGGTACACCGCACATTTACCATTGTTTCTTTTTTATTGAAGTATATCTTAGGGGTATTTATTTGTCAAAAACTACCCCCCCCCTAACAAAACAGCATTCGCATTAATGCCACCGAATTTTTAATTTTTATATTTCTGTCCTATAACGTACTTCCTGTATATTCAACTCTTTTTATTTACGCATGCTAATTTCATAATTTGCCATTCTCACTCAGGTGAATTGAAATTCATAAACATAATTAGTAAAATAATATAAAGAAGTTTTTTTATCAGCTTTTTTTACATTCATCTGCTCTAGTTCATATTTGGGAACTTATCTGACTTTTGGGGGACCTATGGTTCAGGAAGATTTCATATCTAAATACATTAATAAATCTGATCTATATCTTTTTAATACTGGTAATGCCAGCAAGGCTTGGCAAACTTTAGGCTGTCATTATATCAGCGATATTGGCATGTTTCTCTTTCTAACGTGGGCACCGCACGCAAAATCCGTATCTGTGGTCGGAAGTTTTAACCATTGGTCTTCTGAAGCAAACCCCATGACTGCGATAGAAGGCGGCTTCTGGTGTACTTTTATTCCCAATTTACAATATGGCGACTTATATAAATATTCAATCACAGCTCAAGATGGGAGTCTGCATTTAAAAGCTGACCCTTTTGCCGCTTCCGCTGAATGCGAGCCCGAACATGCATCAAAAGTGTATATTGAAAAGGATTACTTTTGGTCAGATAATAATTATCTTAAAGCGCGTTCCAATGTTAATGTATTAGCTTCTCCCATGTCCATTTATGAAGTGCATATCGGTTCCTGGCAAAATATATCTTCGAATAAATCTGAAATATATCGTTCAATTGCTCTTCCCTTAGCTAACTATTGTCATCGGATGGGGTTTACCCATGTTGAATTTTTACCTCTCAATGAGTTTCCTTATGAAGGATCATGGGGATATCAGACGACTGGTTATTTTGCTGTTACTTCACGCTATGGCACCCCGGACGATTTTAAGTATCTAATTGATACGCTTCATAGAGAAAATATCGGTGTAATTCTTGACTGGGTACCTGCCCACTTTCCAAAGGATGGCTATGCTCTTGCAAACTTTGATGGTACCCCGCTTTATGAATGCAAAGAAAAGCGTATGGCTGAGCATCCAGAATGGGGAACGCTTATTTTTGATTACTCATTACCGGAAGTCCAAAGTTTTCTAATTTCATCAGCTTGTCAGCTCTTTGAGGTTTATCACGTCGACGGTGTCCGCGTTGATGCAGTTTCGTCAATGCTTTATCTGGACTATGGGCGAAAACCAGGCGAATGGACTCCCAATAAAGATGGAAATAATATAAATTATGCCGCTGTGTCTTTTTTGCAGAAATTTAATTCAACGGTGCTCACAGCATATCCATGGGCCTTTACTGTAGCCGAAGAATCTACCGCCTTTCCAATGGTTACCTATCCACCCTCAGTAGGGGGACTCGGATTTACTTTCAAATGGGATATGGGCTTTATGCATGATACGTTGGATTACATGTCAGTAGATCCATACTTTCGATCTAAATGCCATGATAAACTTACATTTTCAATGATGTACGCTTTTTCGGAAAATTTTATTCTGGCATTTTCACACGATGAAGTTGTGCACGGAAAGTCCTCCATGATTAACAAAATGTGGGGTGAATATGATGTAAAGTTTTCCTCCCTTCGTACACTCTATGGCTTTGTGTTCGCGCACCCCGGAAAAAAGCTAATCTTTATGGGATCAGAATTTGCTCAATTCATCGAATGGGATTATCAGAAACACTTAGATTGGTTGCTTATGGATTATCCCAGGCACAAACAGATGCAATTGTATTATAAAGATCTTAATTCCTTTTATTGTAATCATCCTCCAATGTACGAAATTGATAATTCATGGGAAGGTTTCAAGTGGTTAAATGTTGATGATAATGAGAGATCTTGCATAGCATTTCTCCGTTTAGCAAAAGATGGAAACCAATGGGATTATATCGTATGTGCTTGCAATTTTACCCCCGTGGACTATGAAGATTTTCAAATTGCTCTTCCAGTCTATGGTAAACTTACCGAGGTCCTTACGAGCAATGATAAAAAGTATGGAGGAAATGGTAAAGGAAATCTGGAACCTGTTCTAACTGATTGCGAACCGTTCCTCGACATGAACTACTCCGCCAGAATTAAACTTCCTGGACTCTCCTGTATTTATTTTCATTTCATTCCAATGCAGAGGAGAGCTCTTAAAAACTATTCAGCTAAAGGTATATCTGATATGGGAAATGCAGAAAGGGACATTGGGTAGATTGAAAAACAATCATTAGGAAATCTGTTTCATTATTCCAGAATTTAGTAAAATTATTATCATGCACGGCACACAGTCCATTGGATTGCATTACTTCAAAGGAGGTTAGGCTGCTGGACTTTTCATTGCCGCAGTCAATATTGCATATGAATGACGTGAAAAAGCAGGAAATAAGCAATCGCGCAAACGGTCTTAAGGTTTTGATTGCGAGCGCGGAATGTGTGCCGCTAATTAAAACCGGCGGATTAGCAGACGTCGTTGGAGCACTCCCAATGTATTTGCAAAAATTAGGAGTTGATGCCAGGATTATACTGCCCTATCATCATTTGATAAAGGAAAAATACGAGCCTGAAGTTGAACACTTGTTTTACTTTTATGTTTCTTTAGGTTGGAGAAGACAGTATGCAGGCGTAGAGAAACTTGTTCTTAACGGCATTACATATTATTTGATTGACAGTAATTATTACTTCGGAGACAGCATATATCGAGGTGGAAACGCGGAGGTAGAACAGTACTCATTTTTCCAGCGTGTAGTATTGGACTGCCTCCCAAATATTGATTTTTCTCCCGATATTATTCATTGCAATGACTGGCAGACAGCCCTTATCCCGTTCCTTGCTAAAACACAGTACGTAGGTGGGATGCAGGAAAAACGGAAATTTCTGCTGACCATACACAATATTATGTACCAAGGAAAATGTGGTTTTGATTTCCTGCAAGATCTGCTAGGCATAGAGAGTCGATTTTATACGCCGGAATATCTAGAAGCGGGCGGATGCGCAAACTTTCTGAAAGGCGGCTGTGTTTTCGCGGATAAAATAAATACGGTAAGCCCAGCTTATGCCTGTGAAATTCAAAATTCCTACTATGGAGAAGGCCTCGAAGGCATTCTTCAATTTCGGTCTGCAGATCTATGTGGCATATTGAACGGCATTGATTACAATCTTTATAATCCGGAAACTGATCCAGACATTCCCGAACATTTCACGCCGAAATGCTTACGCGGAAAAGGTACTTGCAAAGCCTATCTTCAGACTAGTCTTGGCTTAGAGCAAAATCCAGACATCCCAATTATTTCCATGGTTACAAGACTTACTGAACAAAAAGGGTTGGATTTGCTTATAAGAATGTTAGATGAGCTTGTTTTATACAACAATCTCCAATTTGTCATATTGGGCACTGGAGATGAAAAATATGAAGAATATCTCCGATATGCAGAGGAGCGATATAAAGGACGTGTGTGCTCTTATATAGGTTATAACGATAAAATTGCACATATGATTTATAGTGGTAGCGATTTCTTGCTAATGCCATCTCGGTTTGAGCCCTGTGGAATCAGCCAGATGATCGCCATGAAGTACGGAACTATACCTGTTGTAAGGGAAACTGGAGGTCTAAAAGATACCGTACAGGCTTACAATAAATATGAGCAAACAGGCAACGGATTTTCCTTTGCGAATTTCAACGCTCATGAGATGAAAGATGCCGTAATAAAAGCACTAAATGTCTTTAATGATAAGGAATTATTAAACCGGTTGCGGAAAGCATGTATGTCATCGGATTTCAGTTTTGAAAACACCGCAGAGCAGTATTTAGAACAATATTTATGTCTAGTCAACTAAATCCAAAATTTACAATTTATTTTGGCGGAAGCTACAGAGAATTCTGGAGATCGGACTCAAAACTTCTTATTTCATATATTAATCGCATGAGCTGTGAGGCAAGTCTTGAAAATGGAAAATGGAGCTTTGATTTGCCTCCGTCTTTTGATTTTTCATTAGCCTATGAATATGCTATATGCTCCTGCGATATTCAATTGGCTGTCTTTCTCTGCAAAAAAAATTCGCAAGAAATTGCTAAAATATATGGATACCTAAAGTCTGATTCTCCAGTTGCACCATTTGAACTGTTTCGTACGCTTCTTGATGATGAGCTATTACCAATTAATGATGCTGTACGTATCGTTACCCGCTGCTTTTCCAATATTTCCTACGATATTAATATAAATTTACTTGCTGTTCTACAGCCTAGAACCGCTGCGTTAATTTCCATATTTAAGGAATACACAATTTCAAATCCAGTTGCGCAACATATATCTAACGATGATTTTTATAGAAGCCCATGCGGAGCAGTCGCGACCGATACGAATATTAAATTCCACGTTGCAACTTTATCGAAGGAGATTGCAAGTGTTGACTTTGTTCTCAGTAATCACAGCAGCAGTCCAATCTTTTATCCCATGTTAAAAGGGCCTACCGGCTATAGTTTAATTTGGAATACCGGCACCAGCCCCATGGCTTATTGGTACTCTTTTCGTTTAAGTACGAGCAAAGGTTTTCTTTGGCTTATACCTGATGCGTCCGGAAGTCATGGAGTACTGTCAACTGATATTTCATCCGAGTTTCGCCTCACCGTTTATCAAAAAGGCTTTATAACTCCCGATTGGTTGAAGAATGCAGTGTGTTATCAGATTTTCCCGGATCGCTTTTGCCGTATGAATTTGGACACGATTCGCTTTGGGATTTCCTATCATAAAACTCTAGGGCAGAAAATTGAATTTCACGAAAATCTTGATGAGCAAATCAAGTATAAAGCTTCCGACGGAGAAAGTGTTTATGTACCAAACGACTTTTATGGAGGCACTCTGGAAGGAATACTGAAGAACATTCAATATTTTAAGGATTTAGGTATTAATGTTATCTACTTGAATCCAATCGTAGAGGCCTCTTCAAATCATAGATACGATACTGCCAATTATGAAAATGTTGACCCCATATTAGGGACGGTCGCTGACTTTCAGCATTTCTGCAAAGCGTTTGAATCACAAGGTATTCATATAATATTAGACGGTGTATTTTCCCATACGGGAGCGGATAGCATTTACTTCAACCGCTATCATCACTACCCCACAGTCGGCGCATTTCAAAGCAAAGATTCTCAATATTTTTCTTGGTATAAATTTAAGGAGTTTCCGAATCTTTATAAATCCTGGTGGGGTTTTTATGATCTCCCGGAGGTAAATAAGAATAATGCTTCATGGCAAAATTATATTATTCACGACAAAAATAGCATTATTAAACTTTGGCTTCGGAGAGGAGCTTCCGGCTGGAGAATTGATGTCGCAGATGAGATCCCAGATGAAATTCTTTTCGAGTTCCGCAAATCTTCAAAAGCGGAAAAATCGGATGCGGCTCTAATTGGCGAAGTTTGGGAAGATGCTGTAACGAAAGTAAGCTATGGAAAACAGCGGAAGTATGCTCTTGGCACTTCTCTTGACTCGGTTATGAATTATCCACTAAGAGCAGAAATCCTTCGTTTTCTTCATAATAACATCGATGCTGAGCAACTCTCCTGCTTTTTGGAGAGTCAGAGAGATAACTATCCACCAGAAATGTATAATTGTCTTATGAACTTAATGAGTAGTCATGATGTTGAGAGACTTCGCACAAATTTAGCAATCAATGAGGACACGAATCAATGGCCGATTTCGAAAAGAGCCCATTATACTCTTACTACCACTGAGCTGCAGACAGCCAGCGATCTGGAAAAGATTGCCGCTGCCATACAGTTTTCCCTTCCAGGGATGCCCTCAATATACTACGGAGATGAAGTAGGAATGAGCGGTTGCCGTGATCCATTTAACCGCGGTTACTATAAGCCAGGATTGAAGTCTCCGATTGAATACTATAAAAAACTCTCTAGTCTACGCCATAACTATATTTCACTAGGGACAGGCTCTGCTTCTTTTGGCTTTTTCGGTAAGGATGTTCTCATTATCCTTCGACATGCGAAAGAAGAACTCGCAGTTATCTTGATAAACCGTTCTAAAAAAACGTATTTCTATCCGCTCAGGAAAATTCTTACTAATATGATGACAGGAGAAAAAGTTTCTGGAACTTTATTAATCCCCGCAACTACTGCCGTTTTTCTCCTAAATCAGAAGGTGCATAATCTTGAATAGGCCTCCTGCACTTTCTGTTTTGTATTATTCTATTCAGGATTTCCCCGTGCTTCCGAAGCCGTCTGCTCCCCGTTCTGTATCATTAAGAGCTGAAACAACTTGGAATTCAATATCCTGGCATGGTAAAACGACCAGTTGCGCAATTCTATCCCCCGAAAAAATTAAACGTTCTTCATCACTATCATTATAAATGCAAACCGTATATTCTCCGCGATAATCGCTATCGCATACTCCAACGCAGTTTGCGGGTCGGAGACCTTCTCTTGAAGCCAAGCCGCTCCTAGCGAAAACTGCTCCAAAATAACCTGCTGGAATTGCAATTTTTAATCCGGTTCCGATCATTGCATTGTCATGAGGTTTTATTACAATTCCATCCTCTTGGATACAAGCATAAAGATCATAACCTGCTGCACTAGAGGAGCCTCTTGTTGGGAGTTTTGCGTCTGCACATATTTTTTCGACGAGAAGTTTCATATATGACTCCTTTCACATATGGTGAAATCCCATGCCTAATTGCTATTGAAGCCTTCTTACAATTCATCTATCTATCTATCTGAAAAAGGAAAAAGCAATTATAAAACTTTAGAAAGAAAATCTTTTAGTCTTTGATTTTTAGGATTTCCAAAAATATCTGCAGGTGTACCTTCTTCAAGAATTTCTCCGCAATCCATAAACAATACCCTATTTCCTACTTCCCTAGCAAAAGCCATCTCATGCGTAACAATAGCCATCGTCATGCCTTCCTCTGCTAATTCCCTCATAACTTGCAGAACTTCACCGACCATTTCGGGGTCAAGGGCCGATGTTGGTTCGTCAAACAGCATTAGACTAGGTTTCATCGCTAGCGCTCTGACAATCGCAATTCGTTGTTTCTGTCCTCCCGAAAGTGAAGAAGGATATGCGTCAATTTTATCATAGAGATCCACACGGCGAAGCAAAGACTCTGCGGTTTTTATTGCTTCTTCCTTGCCCATTAAACCAGTTTTAACAGGTGCCAAAGTTATATTCTCTTGGACAGTCAAATTGGGGAACAAATAAAAGTGCTGGAAAACCATTCCCATTTGTCTTCTTATTGCATTAATGTCAACTTTTTCATTAGTAATATCTACGCCGTTAAAAACAATTCTGCCACTAGTAGGAATTTCAAGCAAATTCATGCATCGCAGAAATGTTGACTTCCCTGAGCCTGAAGGCCCAATGATTACTATTTTTTCCCCCTTATCAATATGATTCGTAATGTCGTGGAGGACTTCGTTGTCACCAAAAGCTTTCTTTAAATGCTCTATATACAGGAAATGCTCATTACCGTTCACTTCTGCGAAGCCTCCTTTCTAAAGCATCAAGCAATTTGGTAAGGATCATAACAACAATTAAGTATATGCAGGCAATGCCGATAAATGGCATAAAGGCTTGATAGGTTTTGGCCTGAATTTGAATCGCGACTTTTGTAAGATCCGCAAGTCCAATGACGGTTACAAGAGAACTGTCCTTGAATAATGTAATCATTTCATTCCCAAGTGCAGGTAAAATATTCTTGACCGCCTGCGGAATTATTACGTTCTGCATTACAACACCATAAGTAAGTCCTAAGGAGCGACCTGCTTCCATCTGTCCGCGATCAATAGACATTATTCCACTACGGATAATCTCGGATACATAGGCACCGGAGTTAATTCCTAATGCGAGAATTGCAATACCAACAAGGTTCCTGCTGGACTGAAAAATAACAAAATTCATTATTAGTAATTGAACCATCATCGGAGTTCCGCGAATTACAGTAATGTAAATTTTGCAAATTGCATTCACGAATTTTAGCCAGCCGCTTTTTTTCGTTTGCTTCTGTTCATAAGATGATCTTACAATTGCTACAAGAACTCCAAGAACAATTCCTAAAGCTAATGCGCCTATTGTGACCGTAAAAGATATTCCCAATCCATCAAGATAGCGACGCCATCGATCCGCCTCAATGAAATTTTGATAGAACTGGGAGCCAAGATCATAAAAAAAATCGGACACTTTCTGTCTTCTCCTTGCTTGTCTATAAAGATACTCGAAATAATGGACTCCCGTAGAATATGTAGAATATTAAGAAGGGGGTTTATTTATCCGCTAATATTAATAGTTTCAATTACACGTCAAAAGGCGGCTGACGCCGCCTTTTGACGTGTAAACATTCTCTGGTAATCATTCCGCTTTAATGTACTTATCAACGATCGACTGAACCGTTCCGTCGCTGATTAATTCATTCAATGCATCATTTACAGCCTTCAACAATTCTGGATTATCTTTAGATACACCAATAGCATACTGTTCTTCTGCATATGCCGTATCTAGAATCTTCAACCCATTATTGCTGGCAACATATGCTTTCGCGGGTTCCTGATCAATTACAACACAATCAACTTTACCACTTATGAGGGCCTGCACGGCAGTAGCACCATTTGTGTAAGCTGTGACGTGATCTTCACCGTAATCATCGGAGCAATAGGAATAGCCCGTTGTAGCCTCCTGTACACCGATCATCTTTCCCTCTAAATCGTCTACAGATTGAATATCAGAATTTTCTGGAACAATGATAACCTGAACTGCTGTAGCATAAGGGTCAGTGAAATCAATATTTTGCTTGCGTTCGTCCGTAACGGTAAGCCCAGCCATAGCAATATCTTCTTTCCCAGTTTGAACAGAAGTGATGACTGAGGAAAAGTCCATATCATCTACAACAAGCGTCATGCCGAGTTTTTCCGCAATTGCCGTTGCAACTTCAACATCAATTCCTTCAAATCCTCCGTCATCAGAAACACTTTCATACGGCGGAAATGCCGCATTTGTTGCCATATGAAGTTCTCCCGCAGAAACCGTTTTAATTGCCGCTGTTGAGCTGCTGGCACTTGGGGATGAAGTTGATTCAACCGTCCCCGACGATGTTCCACATGCACATAATGCGAAAGTAAGGCACACTGCAAGTAATAATGCAATAATCTTTTTCATTTTTTTCCTCCTATACCCATAAATATTATTATCAATTTTTGGCCATCGAATACAATAGCCATTTATTTGCCTGTTCCTTTTGTCAACCACGAAGCAAAAAAATTGAAAGAATAAACGTCTCTATTTTGCCAAAATTTTTCAGAATGTATTGACCATATGATGCTTACAGCTCTTGTTGGATCTGTAAATTCACTTAGTATTAGCATATTAGCATTGTAAATTGATAAAATCAACAGCGAAATGATAATTTATTCTCTGTTTTGCATATTATTACCTAATTTAACAAATAATTATTACTGTTTCAATATATTTTATGTATATTATTTCGCTATAATTGGTCTGTGCCGTTTCCTTTTACCAATAATGCTGAAAATAGCCAGTCCAGCTAAGTCTGTAACAACAACAGCTGGTCCTGTCGGTATTTCGGACACGTATGAAGTATAAAATCCAATTATAAAAGCAATAATCGAAAACAAAGCGGCTGCCATAGTTACTTGAATGTATTTGTTGAAGATACGCATCGCAGATATTGCTGGGAAAATAAGCAGGCTTGATATTAACAATGCTCCCATCATCCTCATTCCAAGAACAATTGTCAATGCGGTTAAAATTGCTATCAGCAAATTATATAATCCTACATTTGCTCCTGTTGCTTTAGCAAATGTTTCATCAAAGGAAACTGCAAAAATACGCGGGTAGAAAAGTATATAGCCAATGATAACAAAAACGCCAACGATTGCGCTTAATATAGCATCCTCCCTGCTTAATGAAAGTATGCTCCCAAATAGATAGTTTGAAATGTCCTTATTCATCCCTGTTGTGATTGAAACTGCAATAATGCCAATTGCCAATGCACTGGTTGATATAATGGCAATCAAAGAATCTCCTTTAATCTTGCTGTTTTGACTTATCCAAAGAAGCGCAACCGCGGATAGAGTCACAATCGGTAAGGAAAACCACAATGGGGAAAAATTCAATGCAGTTGCAATCGCCATTGCGCCAAAGCTGACATGAGAAAGGCCGTCGCCCAGCATAGAATATCTTTTAAGCACCAGAGGTACACCAAGTAAGGAAGAGCATAAAGAAATTATCAAACCAACAATGAGTGCCCTAACGATAAAATGATAACTTAGCATTTCAATGATCATTGTTCACTGCCCCCGTAATTCGCTTCCAGTATGTACTCTTTCGGTAATCTTCAATGCAACCAAAATATTTTTGTTCATTGCCCAAATGCAGAATATGGGATGCAAAGCGAGCAGCATTTTGGATGTCGTGCGTGACCATAATAACAGTGATTTTATCGCATAAATTAATAAGTTTAATTGTATTATATAATTCATTTTGCGCGATAGGATCCAAACTTGCTGCGGGCTCATCAAGAAGGAGAAGTTTTTTCGTTGCGCACAGGGCTCTTGCAAGCAGAACCCTTTGTTGCTGGCCTCCGGATAGGTTTTGGAAACCGGATTCTGAAAGATTCAGTATTCCAAGCCGCTCTAAGTTTTCCCTTGCAATGCGCTTATCTTCTGCGCTGTAATACAGGCGTCTTTTCATCTGATTCAGACGTCCGGACAATACAACTTCCATAACACTGGCTGGAAAGTCTCTCTGAATATCATTTCTCTGAGGCAAATAGCCAATTTCCTTTTGAACAAGCCCCTCACCCATAATAACTTGTCCGGAATCCTGCTTTTTCAAGCCTAATATGCCATTCATAAGAGTCGTTTTTCCTGAACCGTTTTCGCCGACAATGCAGAGAAAATCTCCAGATTCTACAATAAAATTAACTCTCCTTAAAACGACATCTCCTTCATAAGAGAAACTTAAATTTTTACATTCTAACAGTGCCATCAACTCAATGCCTTTCGAACTGTATCTAAGTTTTCTGTCATAAGATCAATATATGTTTTCCCGCTTTCAAAATCATCCTTTGATATATTGTGACAACAGTTGAACTCGGCGCTTTCACACCCTGTTTCCTCGCAGATAATATCCGCTATCTTTCTATTGGACATTTCAATGAATAGAACACAAGAAATATTATTTTCCCTTACGATCTCTACGATTCGAGCAATTGTGCGCGCAGATGCTTCGCTTTCTTCTGAGCACCCAGGGTATATAGCCGCATACTGAAGTCCATATTCATCAGTAAAATATCTTGCGGGAAATCGATCTGCAAAAACAAGAAGGTTCTTTGGAGACGTATCTACTATGTCTTGAAATTGAATATCGAGCTGCGTAAGTTTTTGCGTGTAGGCAGCACTATTTTTCTGATATACTTTTTCATTTTCTGGATCTAGTTTCGTTAATTCATTACATATGGCGTTGCAAATTGTTGCCGCATTTCGCGGAGACGTCCAAACATGCTCATCCGGTTCCTGTTCATTGGTCTCATGAGAAAACATTTCCTCCGTAATTTGCTCCGTGATTAAATCTACGCAATCCATCATACGTAACTGATTTACCCTTGAGTCGGAGGAATTAATAAGTTCCTCCACCCAAGCGTCGGATTCACCGCCATTATAAATGAATAGAGAACTATGAAGTATTTGCTTCATGTCCCCAGGACTAGGGCTATAATCATGTATTTCCGTACCTGGCGGAACTAGCAGAATCACATTAGCTCGGTTTCCAGCAATGGCTCTAGCAAAATCATACGCTGGAAATACTGTTGTAACGATTGTTGGTTCCTCATTTAACACATCTTCATCTGTCAAATGCATGCGGCTACAGCCGCTTATTGTAATGAATGTCAATATTCCTGTTAATAATAAAATAAATTTTTTCAAAGCAGCCCTCAGCATAATACTATCTTATATATTGGCTCCCGTTTGTTGATAATATGTTTATGCTTTATATACTATATAAATTTCCGTAATATTTTCAACTTAGTTTTACCTTATAATAAAAATATACTTATATGCTGATTTGATAAAATACATCATTTAAAATGCTTTCTCAATTCCCTTTAATAGCTCAGCGTACTCAATCGCAATGTGGCAATTACTACATTATTGTTAGTTCTTTGGTATATAATATAAATAACATATCTAGAATGTTTCAAAAGGTAGAGACTCACGACTATTTACCTTGATTTAACTATTTGCTATTACTAAATGGGGGGAGCTTTTATGGAACTATACAACAAATTGATTGACGAAACAAACAAATTGCTGCAGGGGAAAAAATCCATTTCCTGGGATTATAACCCTTCCGATGCATGGCCAGATAATGGCAGCGCGGAGCTTGTTCTGCGGTCGGATTCCGCGTTTGAATTGGGCGCTGACGGGCTAGGTTCTGCAAATTATATATTGCACACAACAAATCCCGACTATGTGAATAAGGATGAAACTATTCTATATGGGCCCGATCTTACGAAACTGCGTTCTGATACTCCTTTTGCAAGAATTGTACTAATTCGTGTCGGAGTTTTGGATGACGATGATGAAGTCGTTTATCGAACCTTAAAAGATATTGAGTTCTGCAAATACCATGTATATCCTGTTGGATATATGGTTCGTATGTCTCCAGAGTCTTTCCGTGAACAGGTTCGAATCAGCAAGGATGCCGTAAAGCGGCATATTAGCTTCAAAGCTGTCGGAGCAAGTTATATTAAGAAATATAAAGAAAATGCAAATGTTCTAAATGTTAAGGTAATCTTTGTTACCGATCCCAGTATTGACTATAATGCTCTCACCGTTACTGCCAATATGGCAGATAAGATAACTTCAACACTAACACATATACTTGAGGGTATACCAACAGATTGTTCTGTCTGTCAGCTGAAGGATGTCTGTGATGAAGTGGAAGGGATGAAAGAGCTCCATTTCGGTGCCGCCGCTAAGCAGGCAGCAAGGAAAAACAATACGGAGGCAAGCAGATCATGAGCGAAGATGCAAAAATTATTACTGTCGCAGGAAAAGGCGGTGTAGGCAAGACTTCCATTTCTGCCTGCATGGTGCGTGTATTATCCGATCGGTATCCGGACAAAAAAATTCTAGCAATTGATGCGGATCCTGCTGTTGGGCTGTCAGTAGCTCTTGGCGTGGATGTAAAGCTTACCCTCGATAATATTCGAACAAGTGTGGTTGACAGTGTTGAAAATGGCGAGACTCGCGAAGCACTTGAATTATTAAGTGAAGCACGTTTTAGAATTTTTGATGCCTTAGTAGAAACACCCAAGTTTGCATTTTTAGCAATTGGGCGCCCAGAAAGTTCCGGATGTTACTGCAAGGTCAATTCTTATCTTAAAGAAGTAATTGGAATGATTGCGAATAACTTTGATTATGTAGTTATCGATGGTGAAGCCGGAATTGAGCAAATTCAACGACGCGTTATGGAGAAAGTGACGCATCTTGTTCTAGTTACAGATCAGTCAAAAAAGGGCGGACAAGTTATCAATACAATAAAGAAAGTGTCTGACGATTTAATTGAATATGAACGTATTGGAATCGTAATAAACCGTATCACGAATCCAGAACTCGCAGATTTAATCAAAGTGCCTGGTGTTGAAGTTATTGCAAAAATTCCTTCCGATCCCGGATTTGCAGCAAATGACATTAAAGGCAAGAGCGTCATGGAACTTCCAGAAAATGATGTTCTTCTTAATGGTGCCAAAGAAGCTTTGAAGAATTTAAATCTAATATAAATAATAATCATTTTTAGTAATGACTGTGCCCCGATGGTATCGGGGCACAGTCATTATTTTGCATTTACAATATTATCCTATTAATTATAAACTCTATAAAAAATCGCTGCTATTTCCGCTCTTGTAGCGGCTTTTGACGGGTAAATATTTCCGTCCTCATATCCATTAATGATGCCATTTCCTACAGCCCAAGTCATTGCTGTTACGGCCCAGGAAGATACGTTTTGTGAATCTCCAAATTTGGAGAGCGAAATATCTGAACTATTGGAAGTAAGGTCAATCTTCGTTCCGAAAAGTTCCGGATAGGTTTGCACAAATCTAAAAATAATGGTTGATGCAGCTTCTCTTGTCAGCTGGGTATTCGGTGAGAAGCAATTTCCTCCTACTCCCATAACAATTCCTGCATTATACGCCCAATCGACAGCATCATAATACCAATCGCCAGGCTTGACATCATTAAATATCTGTTTCGTTGCCTTAGTCCCATTCCCTGCAACATTATACAGTGCCTTAACAAGCATGGCTCTCGTCATTTTTACATTCGGAGAAAAAACGCCTTGCGCTGTGCCGGTCATAAAACCTTTTTGCGTTACAAATTGGATATAACTGTAATACCAATCGCTACTCTTAACATCCGAATAAGCCGTTTCGTTATCAGCTGGATTGGGATCTGGTTCTGGATCTGGTTCTGGCTCCGACGGAGTTTGCGGTGCAGCATTCGGATCGCCGGAGATAGCAGAATTTGACCATGACGCAGTTACATAAAAGACGCGTCTGTCGGAATTCTCAGCTAATGTCTGCGGAGTATCTGCAACTGTAATTTTTGACCCAACTCTCTCCTTTTTTCCACTTGTTAATATCCAGCCAGCAAAATATTTGCTGGAAGTGGAAGGAAGTGGAAGACTTTCAAACGTCTGATTATAATAATAAGCAAAAATGTCCGAAGGCAGGTTATATTTGGAATTAACTTTTAATGCAGCAAATTTCAAATCAGACGGATCGGTGACATACTCTCCATAACAGAACATCTGCGCTTCTTCTAGTCGCCGCAACACTAATCCGGGGGGGGTGTCTCCTCCCGCATGAGACCACCGAACCAAATAACTGGCAAAGACTTCAGGGTCCATTGTACTCAGGTTGCCTTTATTCTTCAGAATATAGTTACTAAACATGCAATCATCTGGCGACATCCAACCTGTTCCTAGATTAAACGTTATGCTGATAAGAGCGTCTATTTGCGATTGGTTTAATGTGAGGTTGTTTTCTTGAATGTAATCGGCGACACACGCATAACGGTCATTCAAGTCATCTCGCAATTCCTTATCCGCCTCAGATTTCGAGATAACGTCATCTGCCCCATCTGCTCTAGTACCATAGCCGTGCGTGTATTGCGAATAGTCCCAATATGGAGTAGCAGAAAAGCCCTCTACATATTTTATAAATTCCACAAGGGACTCACTGTATGGCTGTGTATTTACAGCATTTATTAGCATTGCTGGGCAGAGAGAAACAAGCAAAAGGAATGCGAGAATAAAAATCCCCGTACGCTTAAATCGTTCCATTTCTACTCACTTCCTCATTTGTATACAAATACATATTGATTTTAACATGAAGTTTTTTCGTTTTGCAACTTTTGAATATTTTTGCACATTATTGTACAGTAAACACATGTTTTCCATGAAAATCAAAACTTTTATTACGACTGTAACATATTTGTTTTCTTTGCAATCTATTGTAATTATTATTAATCAATATTACGTTCTCTCACAGCTGTGCGTATCATTCGGTACGCGTTGAATTCAGCAGTTGACGTGTTCTGACTGATACGCTTTGGCAAGATCATACAAGATCCTAAAAGAAACAGTATATCAGACTATCTATAAGTCGTGCGTGCACTGTTTCTTTCCTGGCATATCCGGTTGAAAGAGCGATGCGCTATCATATCCTTTTTGCATTCCCTACCATTGCTTTGCACACATCTTTCTTCTTTGTTTTCTGCGTTCGTAGCTCATTCCTCCTTTCCCGGTTGTACTTGAAACTTCTCCTAATTCGTCACTTCGCTTCACGGCTACTATGACTTCTGCTGTCTCCTGAGTGCTCAGCGACTCTTTTCTTCGGCGGCTGCCCTTTGCAGAGCATTCCGCTCAGGTCTCCCAGGTACTACGCGTTTTCTTCCCTCCATCTGCGATTTCTGTACGTCAAGCCAGATGTTTGCACACGATCTAGTAGGTTCTCCAAATCCGGCTTGCTTCAGATTTCACCTCACGATGGACACCTTTGCCTATAGCTATGTCAATTCCAATACCAGACTGGCATCAGTTTCTAACCTTTTGAAGCGTGCGCCGCCGAGTGCACCAATGAAAAGTGAGGAACAGGCATGTCCCTGTTCCTCACTGCAATATCACTTTTATATTACAGCTATTACAGCGTTTCAGATTCAGATAAGCGAAGTACTGCTATATTCAAATTTCCATTTCTGCATCGTATCGAATCGATTAGTTCCTTGAACTTGTCCATAGATTTCATTTCTATTCTATATTCAAGTTCATACATTGTTCCCATATTTGTTGTTTTAACCTTCAATAGAGTGTATTTATTTGAATATTTTTTAAGTACGGAATCAAACATTCCTTCAAATTCAAGATTCTCCGGAACCGTAACTTTCAATATTCTTGTATTTTCTTTCTGGTTAATAAGTGCTGTATGGGAAAGAGTAACAATAACTGCTGCAATGATCAGGAAAAAGACGAGCGCTACATAGATATATCCGGTACCGCATGCCAATCCCAAAGTCATATCAATAAATATTGCTGCAATTTCACGCGCATTTCCCGGAACACTCCGAAAACGTACCAGCGTAAAAGCACCTGCAATCGCAATTCCAGTACCAATGCTTCCATCGACCAGCATTATAATCATGCAGATCGCCGCAGGGAGTAATGTCGTCGTCAGCATCAAGGAGCCGCTCAGTCGTTCCTTATATGAAAATAGGATGGACGTGGCAAAACCTAGGATTAGAGATACGAGAATGCAAATAATAAATGTTCCATCCGTTAAGCCGTTTGATAAAATACTCTCAAGCACAATGCACTCCTCCTCGTTTCATCATATTCGCCTCTATAGCAGCATTATTAAACAGCAGCGCTGTTTTATATACTTGACCGTACTTTGAAAATGGGGTCGGATAAAGATGCATATTGCATAAATCATCCGCTAACCATAGCGGGATAGTATTTTGAAATTTGATCTCCATTACTGTAGGGTTTAAATTATCGATCAATAACCCGAAATCGCCATATTTCATATCAAGCATATCTGTTCGATAGCGAATATTTTTATCGAAAGTTATTCTTAAGTTGTCATCTTCGTTTCCCACATATGCCAAACGGTCATAGGCAATAAACGCCTTGGGTAATAAATTGTAGCTATGCAAAAACCAGTCAATTTCCCTGAAGATTTGTTTATTCTCTATTTTTTCCTGATTTTCTGATATGGAATAATTTGTAAGGTACGCTCGTGCTTTATTTAAAGGCATCATTATCCGACGCTTATAAACGGTACCTTTATACTTTTTCTTAATTTCTAGGAATACGTCGCTATTTTCATTTGGAATTCCATAGCTCCTGATACGAAATTTTTCTTTATATATTGGCTTTTCGATCGATTCTCGAATCAGACGAAAATCGTCGGTATCAAAATAAATACTACAGATTGAACTTTCGTAATAGTCGTCATGATGCACATTTTCTTTGATGCGTGCAATAAACTTTTGATATTCTTCTGTGTTAAGTCGATATTTCTTTTCGAAACGTGCAAAGCTATATTCTGTTTTTTTTGCTACTGCTTCCATGATGCCTTTACCTCAAATAATAATCTTGGGATAATGCAATTAAGTGCATTCTGTATCTCCACGTTATGAGTTTAAGATTTTTACCTAAAAATAAATAAAAAACGGAATACTCAAAAGCCGTTTCTGCCGATATCAATGCCAATCATAGAAATGATTTCTTTACTACAGCACATTAAAGTTGTAAAATGTTTGAGTGTAATGTAATTAATACAGATTTTATGGAGGAGCACATGAATAAAAATATCAATAAGCCGCATAATGAAGAATTATATAAGGCTATTTTGTCTTTAGATAACCTTCAGGATTGTATGAATTTTTTTAAAGATCTTTGTACTGTTTCAGAACTTCATGCAATGGAGCAGCGCTATCAAGTAGCCGTCTGTTTAAGCAAAGGCATGATTTATAACGATATTCTTTCAGAAACCGGAGCTTCAAGTGCAACCATCAGCCGCGTCAACCGCTCTCTTCAGTATGGAGCAGGAGGTTACGACGCAGTTTTTTCCAAAATAAAGGGCGCAGAGGAAAAATAGAATGGCGTCTTACTCCGCGCTTGCTACTTGGTACAACGAATTGACTGAGGACATCCCCTATGATGCCTTTATTCGTTATTATGAAAGCGCATTTGCAAGGCATAATGGAAAATTCAAGTTAATCCTAGATCTTTGCTGCGGAACAGGAACACTTTCAAAGAAGTTGTCCCAAAGAGGTTATGATGTCATTGCTATTGATGCGTCGGAAGAGATGCTGACGGTAGCAGAAAATGAAACCAAAAATCTCGCAAATCCTCCCTTTCTGATCCACCAGAATGTTCAGGAGCTTGATCTCTTTGGTACTGTTGACGCTGCTATTTGCGCACTTGATAGCTTTAACTACATTCCTCCTGATGACCTATCCCTCGTTTTCCAGCGACTCAGGCTATTTATTCGGCCTGGCGGTCTTTTTTTATTTGACATCAAACTTCCCGGCTCTTTTATTTCTCTTAATGGCCAGACTTTTGTTGATGAACGTGAAAATGTACTTTGCATATGGCAAGCAAATCTTGAAAAGAATGGAAAAGCTTTGCGCTATAGCATGGACCTTTTTTCCAATCTTGGTGAAGGCCTTTGGAAAAAGGAGACTGAGGAACATGTTGAATATTTATATCAGCCAGAAGAAATATATTCCTTGCTAGCTGAATATGGCTTTATTGCAGATAAAGAAATAAATGATACTCCTCAGAAAGATCAAGGACGAATGTTCTTCACGGCAGAAAGAAGTGTATAGTTTGGATTTTATTTATAGATACCTTTCAGAAAATGAGCAGCTGAAAATGTCCGTAATTGTTGCCACGGAAATAGTACAGCGGGCAAAGGAAATTCATGCTTGTTCTCCAACAGCTACTGCCGCATTGGGACGTCTCCTCTGCGCAGCATCCATGATGGGAAACAGTCTTAAAAATGAGGCATCGAGTATAACAATTACAGTAGACGGCGGAGGGCCTATAGGAAAAATGACAGCGGTTTCCGACTCTATTGGAAATGTTCGCTGTTTTGCAATGAATCCGAATGCAGATCTGCCATCTAAGGCAAATGGGAAATTGGATGTCGGCGGTTTAGTGGGAAATAAAGGATTATTTACGGTAATAAAAGATCTTGGAATGAAAAAGCCATATATAGGTTCGGTAGAAATTGTTACCGGTGAAATCGCGGAAGATCTTACAGAATATTACCATGAAAGTGAGCAGACTCCAACGGCCTGTGGTTTGGGCGTTCTAGTTGGAACGGACTGCAATGTTGCAGTCGCAGGAGGATTTCTAGTTCAGTTAATGCCGGGCGCTTCCAATGAACTGACAAGTGTTCTGGAGCGCAATATTGCCGCTATGTACCCAGTTACCAGAATTCTAACTACCTCCGGCTATCAAGGTATCGCAGAAGCTGTACTTCGTGGAATACCGAATTCTTTGCTGACACGTGAGCGTGTCAACTATAAGTGTTATTGCAGTCGGGAGAAAGTTACGGCAGTACTTCGCAGCATCGGAAAGAAGGAAATTGAGAATATGATTCGGGAAAATCGGACTTTTGACGTTCACTGCCAATTTTGCGATTCTGTATATTCGTACACCAAACAGGATTTGCAAAATCTCCTTCATAGTGAAGTTTAACGAAGCAAATAAAACAATTGATATTATTATGAAAGGGGCGATAATGATATGCCTCTTCATATTTTCTATTCGCAAATGGTATTTAAGCAAGATGCAATGAGTGTTTCTTTGTTTCTCCAGTAGGAATATATTCGGCTTGACTTGCCCTTTACAATATAGGCTGTAAATCCTTGACAAGCACTTTGTAGTTGTAATATAATCATAAAGCCTCTTGAAACGGGAGCATAGCTCAGCTGGTTAGAGCACTTGCCTTACAAGCAAGGGGTCACTGGTTCGAGTCCAGTTGTTCCCACCATATTGTGAAATGCCTTGGTAGCTCAGCAGGTAGAGCAGCGGACTGAAAATCCGCGTGTCGTTGGTTCGACTCCGACCCAAGGCACCAATTCTGAAATATATATTTCAGAATTATGCGGCCATAGCTCATCTGGTAGAGCGCCACCTTGCCAAGGTGGAGGTAGCGAGTTCGAGCCTCGTTGGCCGCTCCAACGGCGCCATAGCCAAGTGGTAAGGCAGTGGACTGCAAATCCGCGATTCCCCGGTTCAAATCCGGGTGGCGCCTCCAGAAAAACAGCAGGGTTTCCTTTTAACTCTGCTGTTTTTTACTATTTCCCTTCTGGATTTACATATAATGAATTCGCCATTGATTGTAATAGGGAGCCGGTACCATCCGCAGTTTCATTTGGACAGTACGATTCCAATAAAATGGTCCCTGTCGCGCATTCGCTTATATAAAAAGTAAGATATTGGTCCTCTTCGACGTATTCTGCATACCGGGCTCCATATCCATAGCCTAAGGTTATGTCTCTAGCCCAGTTCTTCCATTCAAGATTGCCATATCTTTCGTTATAGTAATTCTCTGCCTCATCTAGAGACAAATTTTTCTGCATGATAGATACTTTCGCGTGATTTTCATTGTATATCTCAACAGGTCCATACCCTGCATCATCAAGGACGCTTTCCTCCCAGCCATCCATTGGTACCTTAATGCTGCAATCTTTTAATAGAATTTTTTTCGCGTAAATGGTCTCTGTTTCGCCATTTAGTGAATAGGTAAGGACGTCTCTTGGACTCTCGGTGGGTGCAGCTGATTCAATTACAAGATCCTTCAATTGAATATGTGTTGCGCAAATGTAGCCTTCCGTACTTTCCATATTCTGTTCGCTATAAGTGATATAAATTTCCATTCCCAGCCCTAGTGAGCTTTGTCCTACTTTATTTCCTGCACTATCGAAAATATCTGCCGCAGCATTATCGACAGTAAGAGTTTTTGATTTTTTATATTCTTTCGTTGTAATTTCCGGTGTTACCGTAAGTAGACTTCCTTCCATTGCTTCAATACGCCCTAAAAAAACAGTACCCGCATCTGTGTGCTTGGTTCCACAAGCACTGATTAAAACAATTAGTACAAGGGACAGGAGAAGCCCCAACCGCTTTTTTAAAGCATGCATGCAACCAACCCCATTCCAAACGTGTAACCGTAAGTAATAGCAAGCGGCCACCAGGAGGCAGCCGCTTAATATTATTCCTGTTTTTGTGAAGATAGTTCCTTTGTTTTAATACGTGCCATAGCACGTTTAAGATGATCTATTTCCTCAGGATTGTCCTTTTCCGTTTTAAGATTCATTTCCGCCGCTTCTGCAGCTCTTTTCGCGCGATCTAAATCAATGTCTTCCGAACGTGCAGCATCGCGAACAAGCGTAATAATGTGATTTCTGTCAACGGATACTACTCCAGTCCCAACATAAATATAATACGTTTGAACATCGTTATCGATATTTTGTTCACACCGCAGCGTACCATCGACAACAGCAGCCAACATTGGCTGGTGATCCTGCAAAATCCCGACGCTACCGTTTTCAAGGGGTATGCTCACATAATGTACCATTTGATCAAGGACGGTTCCCTGTTGCGTAACAATCTGCAGATGAATTTTATCTTCAGCCATTAGTCCGTACCATTAATTACCGTTTTTCTTTTTATCCATTACATCATCAATCGTTCCACAAAGCAGGAAATCCTGTTCCGGAATGCTGTCGCATTCCCCGCCAAGGATCGCTTCAAAACTATTCAATGTATCCTCAAGTTTAACATACTTGCCTTGAATTCCTGTAAAGTTTTCCGCAACATGGAACGGTTGAGAAAGAAATCTCTGTATTCGTCTTGCTCTTGCCACAGTTGCTCGATCATTTTCGTCTAGCTCCTCCATACCGAGCACTGCAATAATATCCTGGAGCTCTTGATATTTCTGGAGGACTTTCTGTACTGCACGTGCAGTACTGTAATGGCGTTTTCCTAAAACTCCAGGTTCAAGAATTCGTGATGTAGACGCTAATGGATCTACTGCAGGGTATATTCCAAGTTCAGAAATGCTTCTCGAAAGAACTGTGGTCGCATCAAGGTGGGCAAACGTTGTTGCGGGAGCGGGGTCCGTGATATCATCTGCAGGGACATAAACTGCCTGAACGGAGGTTACTGAGCCTGCTGTTGTAGAAGTAATTCTTTCCTGCAGAGTACCCATTTCCGTTGCAAGTGTAGGCTGATAACCAACCGCAGAAGGCATTCGCCCCAGTAGCGCGGATACTTCAGAACCCGCCTGCGTAAATCGAAATATATTGTCAATAAACAGCAGAACATCCTTTCCTGAAGTGTCACGAAAGTTCTCCGCAATTGTCAGTCCTGACAAAGGTACACGAAGACGAGCTCCAGGCGGCTCATTCATCTGGCCAAAAACTAACGCCGTCTTGCTAACTACGCCCGAAGCAGTCATTTCATTCCACAAATCGTTACCCTCACGGGAACGCTCTCCGACGCCGGCAAAAACGGAATATCCTCCATGTTCATAAGCAACATTTCGGATAAGTTCCTGAATCAGTACAGTCTTTCCGACACCTGCACCACCAAACAGGCCGATTTTTCCACCCTTTGAATACGGATCCAGCAGATCAATGACTTTTATCCCTGTCTCAAGAATTTCAGTAGAAGGCTTTACCTGCGTAAAAGAAGGCGCTTTCCGATGTATAGGAACTCTTTTAATGGTTTCCGGCAAAGGCCCTTTTCCATCAATCGGCTCGCCAATAACATTAAACATTCTGCCAAGCGTTTCTTCCCCGACTGGCATAGTAATAGGGGATCCAGTGTCAGAAGCAGTCATTCCTCTTGATATGCCGTCTGTTGAAAATAGGGAGATGCACCTAGCAGTATCATCGCCAATCAGCTGAACTGCTTCCATAACAACTTTTCTGTCGCTGAGCTCTATTTCAATTGCGTTATATATTTCAGGCATTTTCCCCTTCGGAAACTGAACGTCAACGACAGGTCCTGTCACTCTTTTGACGATACCTTCTACCATTTTATTCCTCCTGCGCTTTATCGTCAGAACCGCTGATTACAAGCCGTTTTTCAGGCTTAGTGCAGATGCTCCGCCGACAATTTCGTTTATTTCCGTTGTAATATTCGCTTGACGGACTCTATTCATTCGGAGCGTCAATTCTGCAAGCAGTTCCTCTGTATTATCTATTGCGGCAGTCATTGCGGACATCCGCGCCGCATGCTCTCCCGTTTTCGCTTCCAGTAGCACGGAATAAACTGTCACATCAATGTATAGCTGAAGAATATTGGACAGTATTGTGTCACGATCCGGCTCAAAAATAAACTCCCTGTTTGCAGGTTCTTTTACTTCCAAGTTCTCTGTATCCGGGCTTACCGGTAATAATTGCAGTCTGAAAGGAGACTGTACAATAACGTTTCGGAAGTGCTGATAAACCAAGATGATTTCATCCGTTTTCCCTGATAAATACAGACGCTTCACATATTCGGAAACTTCTCTTGCAGACTCTGAACTAGGAGCATCGCTAATCGAATCAAAAGTTTTAAGAATCGGCAAATTTAGACTCTTCAGCAAATCCTTCCCCCAGCTTCCCACGATAATAAGATCATAAGGGAGGCTTTCCTGAGATATGAGATCCGTCAGAAAACGAAGAATATTGCTGTTATAAGAACCACATAAGCCTCGATTTCCGACGAACAGCACAAAGCTTTTCCTCTTGACTTCGCGTGGTATTAGGAATGGATTTTTAGACGAATCCGAATCGGAAATTACAGAAGTGAGAATTTCTTTACTCTTATCCGCATAAGGCTTCACTGCGGTCATTGCATTCTGCGTACGCCGCAGTTTTGAAGCAGAAACCATTTTCATGGCTTTTGTAATCTTCTTCGTGCTAGATACAGATTTAATTCGGTTGCGTATTGCACGCAGTGTTTCCATGCATTGACCTCCTCTCTAGAGCAATAATTCTTTCTGTAAAAATAATTTAATATTACTAATTATTATTTGAACACCGTTTTATAGTCTTTGATAATGTTTCTGATTTTCTCCATAGAGCTCGGAGAAAGTTTCTTTCCTGTTTTTATTTCTTCTTTCAGTTGCGGGTACCTTTTCTTCAAATATTCTACTAAGCCCTCCACGAAGCGTGATACATCCGCGATCGGCAAATCATCTGTATAGCCTTCCGACGCAGCAAGAATTTGAACAACCTGATCGCTCACATCCATTGGCATATATTGACCTTGTTTAAGTATTTCCGTCATGTGTGCCCCGCGATTAAGAGTTTCCTGTGTCGTTTGATCTAAGTCAGAGCCAAACTGCGAAAATGCTGCTAATTCACGGTATTGCGCAAGATCCATGCGGAGTCTGCCTGCAACCTGTTTCATGGCGCCCACCTGTGCTGCACCGCCAACTCGCGAAACCGAGAGGCCAACATTTACGGCCGGTCTAGTTCCCTCATTAAACAAATCCGTTTCCAAGAAAATCTGACCATCAGTAATGGAAATCACATTTGTCGGTATGTAAGCTGAGATATCCCCAGCTTGTGTTTCAATTATGGGCAGTGCTGTGAGACTGCCTCCCCCAATATTGTCACTCAGCCTTGCCGCGCGCTCCAGAAGTCGGGAGTGGAGGTAGAATACATCGCCAGGATATGCCTCACGTCCGGGTGGCCTCTTTAAAAGCAAAGAAATTTCGCGATATGCAACCGCCTGCTTGCTTAAATCATCATAGACAATGAGGACATCTTTGCCCTCGTACATGAAGTGTTCTCCCATTGCACACCCCGCATAGGGTGCAAGATACTGCATTGGAGCAGAGTCAGAAGCATTCGCACAGACGACAATTGAGTAATCCATTGCGCCGTACTGAGTTAATTTGTTTACTACGCTGACTACAGTAGATTCTTTTTGGCCTATAGCAACATAAATGCAGATAACGTTCTGCCCTTTTTGATTAATAATCGTATCTACAGCAATTGCAGTCTTCCCCGTCTGCCTATCTCCTATGATAAGCTCTCGCTGTCCGCGGCCGATTGGAATCAGAGCGTCAATTGCTTTAATGCCTGTTTGTAACGGAACATTTACGGGTTGCCTGTTCAGCACACTGGGAGCGGGGGATTCAACTGGCCGATATTCGTCCGCATGAATTTTTCCTTTTCCATCAACCGGTCTCCCTAGAGCATCCACAACGCGCCCTATCATGCACTCCCCCACAGGAACGCTTATGATCTTTCCGCTACGCCTGGCTTCATCACCTTCCTGCAGTTTCTGATATTCTCCAAGTAAAATAACGCCCACGGATGAGGGGTTTAAATCCATGACCATTCCCTGAATCCCGCCAGGAAATTCTAGCATTTCACCCGACATAACATCGGAAAGTCCAGAAACCGTACAAATTCCGTCACCAACCGTTTCAACTCGCCCTGCTTGATAAACATCGATGGAGGTATCAAGGGAGCGAATTGATCGAACTACCTCTTGCGTAAAGTCCCGCTCTGACTGCATCTTCGAATAGTCTGCATCCTGTTTTCTGTTTACAAAATTTTTCAATATATGGCTGACACTTCCATCATAGACCGTGTCCCCAACCTCAACGCGCAAGCCGCCCAGTAGGGTTTCGTCAATCTCTGTTTTGCTAGAAATAAGAGTATTCCCTATCACATCATGTATTCGTTTCAAAGCATCTTCCGTCAGAGGCTTTGCGCTTTTTATTGATACATTTAATTTCTTATCATTCATATTATTATCGATTATTCACAAGCTATGTTTCCTTTTACCGGTAAAAAATCATTGATTTTTATCTACGCAGGAAACGATCTCTCGAAGAACGTCCTCCAACTCACCACGGAATTCCTTCTGGCCCAGTGAAATGACTACTCCGTTACCTATGGAATCATCTACTTCCGTATCGTACTCAATTAATCCGTCAATAATGCGGTTTTTAATTCTTCCGACGCATTCATTTTCTAACGGGGCGGCACTGCAAATTACTGCCTCCACTTTCTTCAACCTTCCAAGCTGACGAAGATCCGAATCTGCCGCACTCACATTGATATTTTCCATGCATTCATCAACCAGACCACTTACACTATCGGTCAGCAAACCCTGACGGAATACATTTTCTGCATTTTTTGCGATTCCGTCGAATGCCTCATCCCCTAAAAGTGTAAACATGTCTTCACAGAGCTGACGTTCCGACGCAATTTCTGTTGCTTGAATATGATGTGCAGCATTATTTGCGTTTTCTATTGAGGCAGTAGAATTGATTTTAGCAAGGGCCTCCCCTTCATCGAGGATCTTCTGGCGCGCTTCATTATTCTCAATTTCTTCTTCGGTTAATTCCTTCGAAATCGCAGCTGCCTGAAGACGGGCTTCGTCTGCCGCTTTTAAATCCGAAGCAATTTTCTCAGATCTGTCCTTAAAAGACTTTTTAACCTTTTTATGAGCAAAGAAGTAAACCGCTCCGAATAGGATTACGAAATTAATTACCATAAATACATAATCCCAAACTGACAACTTTCTTCACCCACCTTTCTAACAAATAAGCATAATCTTCACAGGGGGATAATATCCGTAACCGTGCACGCAATCTTTTCCTGCTGAAATACCACTGCATTCGGATCCGAAATTATCTTTCCTAATAGTTCCGAAACAAGGACCATGCGATTTGCATTTACATCTGCAATCGTTGCTGTTTTTATATCGTTCACGTTCTGTCGAGCCTTCGTATAATTGCCCTCAACCTCTTTCTGCGCCTCGGAAATAATCTGGTTATATCGACGATTATCCTTATTCGCAGATTCTGCCAATATCTGCGTACTTTTTTCCGTTGCTGCCTCGAGATTAGACTGAAATTCTTTTTCTTTCAGAGCTTTATTCTGCTGCGCATTTTTTCCTTCTTCCAAGCCATCATGGATTTTTTTATTTCTCTCATCCATGAATTTCGTAACTGGGTCAAAAAGGAAATGTTTTAAAACGAAGAAGAGAAGGAAAAAGTTAATGACAGTCCATATGCTCAAAGAAACTGTAATGCTCATTCTGCATTCCTTCTTTCCCAAGAGGTTTTCAATTCGCTTTTCCGCTTATCCGCCAACATAACCAACAAGAATAAATGCAATCAACAATCCATAGATCGTTAATGCCTCCATCAGAGCCAAGGCAAGGATCATTGTCGTTCTGATCGTGCCAGCAATTTCAGGCTGCCGTGCCATAGCTTCCATTGCTTTTGATGCTGCAATTCCCTGTCCAATGCCTGGACCTACTGTGCTGAGGGCAATTGCCAGCGCTGCTGCCAGTGCTATCATTCCTGAAGATGCCATAGTATTATTACCTCCATAAAAAGTACTGTTTTTAACTTTATCTATTCTTAGAATTGTAATTATATAAGGTCCCTTATTCTTCACCGATAGCTTCCTGAACATATACTGCCGTAAGCATCGTAAAGACCATTGCTTGAATAAAGCAGAAAAGCAAGCTCAGGATCTGCATTACTAGCGGGAGTAATATAGGGAATAGTTTTCGGAGCTGAGCAGTTACCATTTCTTCGCCATACATGTTTCCATAAAGTCGCAACGCCAAGGAAGCGGGGCGTACAACTAAATCAACCAAATTAAATGGAAGCATGATGATGAACGGTTTAATAAAGCTTTTCAAGTAACCGCTAAATCCCTGTCTTCGAAATCCGATCGTATGTGTCATGAAGAAGGAGACGAGCGCCAATCCTGCTGTAACCGATAAATCTGCCGTGGGAACAGAAAATGCCTCTCCCGCACCGGGAAGCAGAGAAGCGTAATTACAAGTTACAATAAATATGAATAGAGATGCAAATAGTCCGAAATAACGCCTTGCATCTTTGACTCCGATGACTCCTGCGAAAAAGGTCTCAAGATATTCCACTACCTTTTCCGCTATATTTTGAAGCCCCGTCGGAATCTCCTTCATTTTTCTTGTCGAGAGCCAACATAGAACCCCTAAAACAACTATGATTGCCCACATCGTATATACCGGCTTTGTGACTGCAAAAAGGTTATCGCTGTTAATCGTCATTTTCTCACCTCCTGCTCTGATTTTCGTTCTTCCTTTTTCACCATATAATATAGGAACAAATAGGAAACCAACGTCAGACCTACCGCAGTGCCAATAAGTGTTGATAGGAATGGAAAAGGAATAAGTTTTCGCGTAAAAAACACTATGCAGAGAGCCGCAATATCTATGAGCTGTCGTCCAAATGAAAAAGCAAGAGCCTTCCCTGTCCCTTCCGGCTCTTTTCTTTCCCCGTTTGTCCGGATGTAATGTTTTGTCAACGTTGTGTTTAGATAAGCCACCAACGTTCCAAAAGCAAGTCCAATCAAACCGCCTATTAAATAAGACATTGTCGTCGACATTTTTATACTCCTGCTCAATGCAGTTTCTCTTCCCATAACCGTAAAACTGTATAAATTAAATCATAAGGAACTAGCAAAATCAACCGCAATGCAAACATCCGCCGATGCTGTCCCTCTATCAGCGAAATAAACTATACTCTTCCTATTAAATAAATATTAAATTTTAAGCCAAGGTTTTCGTTTCACCGCACAGATTTCCGCAGTTATGTGCATCTCTCGAATGAGCTTTCCGTTTGTTCGAAGAAGTTTTCGGTTTTCTTTCATGCTGTTCATTTTTGCCCTATTGGCCCTAATATATATTTTTTTCAAATTGGATTGCTAACGCATCGGAAACCTCGGCAAATTCCTGTAATGTTAGTCTTTCTCCACGAATATCCGGCGGTAATCCGCAGGACTGAATCATTTTTGAAATCTCATCCTTGCTGATTTCTGGGAATTTTGAGTACAACGCATTGGACAATGTTTTCCGACGCTGGTTGAAAGCTGCCTGCACTACTGTGAACAATATATTTTTCGATTCACATTGACAAGGTTCTTCTCTTCTAATTTCCATCTTGATAACTGCCGAGTCAACTTTCGGCTCTGGAATAAAACAACTTGCAGGAACAATACGAAGAATTGTGCATTGCGCATACCATTGGCACAGTATTGTAAATGCACTATATGCTTTTGTTCCCGCCGAAGCACAGATGCGCTCAGCAACTTCTTTCTGTACCATCAGAACCATTTCGCTGAAGCATTCCGATTGAAGAAGTTTTGCAATAAGAGGCGTTGTAATCGAATATGGAATGTTTGCGCAGACAATGCGTTGATTTTCCTTCAGAGAATTTTTTGTAAGAGATGGAATATCCGTTTTGAGAATATCATTAAAAAGTAATTCGACATTCTTTTTTCCAGCAAGTGTCTTCTGGAGGATTGGTTTTAGTCTTTCATCCCGCTCCACCGCAACAACTTTATGCGCTTTATCCGCTAGGGCTATCGTTAGCGTTCCGATACCTGGCCCGATCTCCAGAACATCCGTTTTCCAGTCTGGGCTTGCCGTATTTAGGATATCCGATACAACCGTTTTCTCCGAAAGGAAATTCTGCCCAAATGCTTTCGAAAAGTGAAAGTTCTGCTGACGTAGCAACGTAATAATATAATCGTAATCTGTAAGCTCTTCCTTCATATTTCTTTTTCAAATGCCATATAATGGACTTTTCCGTTGTTTGCCGACAGATTTCCGCGATATTTGAAGTTTTGGTTTTCAAGGAATTTTCGAACGTTTTTCTGCCTGCGGAAAATTCCTGTCCGCAGAACGTTTATGTTTTCCTCCTTTGCCCTTTGTGTCAGCAGTTCCATGGATCTCTCCGCATATCCAGCTGTGCGATATTTTTCGAAAATATAAAAATATTCGATTACTCTTACAGATCCGTTGTATTTCCAATGCCCGTCCATCAGTTCTTTTTCAAAATCCAGGGAACTGTCATTTACAGCCGCAACTCCGACTGTTCCCATCGGACAGGCAAATTGATACCAGCTGTTATTTTCAAATCCAGTAAATGCTTTTAGGAATTCTGGATTCTGATCTTCCTGAATAACCTTTGCCATACGCAGGAGCATGTTCTTATCTTTTACAGTATGCAACTCGATAGTATCCGGATCTGGTATATCCCTGTTTTTAAGAATCCTTTCGATTTGCTTTCTGTCAAAATCGCTTTGCGGCATAAATTTTGAAAACATATCGGGCCGTTTATGGAATGTTCTTTGCAGGCTTTGCTTCCGGCGCCAGTCGTCAATATGAATGTGATCCCCTTGCAGCAGGACTTCCGGAACCGCTCTGCCCTCCCAAACTTCTGGGCGGGTATACTGCGGATATTCCAGCAGACCGTTCCAATGGCTTTCTTCCGTAAAGCATTCCTCATCCGAAAGGACTCCTGGAATCAGTCTGCATACGGCATCTGTAACGGCCATTGCAGCAATTTCTCCTCCCGTGAGGACAAAATCACCGATGGACAGTTCCTCATCCACGCATTCCTCGATAAATCTTTCGTCTATTCCTTCATAATGTCCGCAGACAAGGATAAGCTGATCATAATCTCTGGCATACCTCTTGGCTGTTTCCTGCGTGAATTTTGCTCCTTGAGGGGAAAGGTAAATTACATTTCTGGCGCGTTTTCCTGTTTTATTTATTATATCGTCAAGGCAGCTTTTTAAGGGCTGTGCCATCATTATGCAGCCGCGACCGCCCCCATAAGGATAATCATCGACCTGCATCTGCTTGTTCTTCGTATAATCACGGATTTGCACAGCGTTTATTTCAATAATACCTTTCTTAGCGGCCCGCCCAAGAATACTTGAATGAAGAACGCTTTCCACACAATCAGGGAATAGCGTCATGATATCAATTCTCATATCATTCCCTCTAGCAATTTCACTGTGATACAACATTGCTTTTCATCGATTGATTTAATAAATTCTGAAATGCATGGGATTAGAATTTCCTTCCCGTTTTCAGCCCGGACAAGAAGTATGTCGGAAGCAGGTTTCGGCAAAATGTCTTCAAGAATCCCAACTTTCTCCCCATCTGCAGATACAACCTGCATGCCAATCATGTCCGCAATAAGTACATGTCCTGGAATTTTATTAATATCGCTTCTAGCAATCATCATGACTTTATTTTTCAATCCTTCAGCACTTTCTGTCGTATCTACTCCGGAAAACTTCAGAATTACTTGCGCCTTTGCGTTCACAAAGCCGGACTGGACTATGTACTCATTGCCATCGATGAAGAATTTCCGGTAAGAAAGTAAAACTTCCGGTTTATCTGCCCAAGGCTGAACTTTTACTTGGCCGCTGACGCCATAAAGCCCAACAATTTTTCCTGCCTCAAGAAAGTCCTTTTTTTCCTTCATTTCTGTTATCCTTATAATTTTACCGATTCTCCGCCTTAGTCATATATGTATTATAGCAAAATAATAAAAAAATCTACCGGTGCTTCCGCCGGTAGATTTTTTGCCTAATAAATAACGGCATCATTCCGGTCATGTTTGCTTTGTGCAAACAACCGAACGCGACCTTCAGTCAACAATATCCACAGAAACTTTTTTTCCCTGTTTCTGCGCCACGGAGCGCATCAGGATCCGAATCTCTTTAACAATTCGTCCCTGCCGGCCAATGACCTTGCCCATGTCTCCGTCTGAAACGCGTACCTCATAAACGGTTTCATCATCTTTGACGCGCTCGGTTACAGATACCTCATCAGAATGATCTACAAGGCTCTGTATAATATAGGTCAATAACTCTTCCATGGTGATTGTTTCTCCTAATTACTGCCTTAATCACTTATTTTCTTCAGCAGGCCCCGCACCGTGTCTGTCGGCTGAGCTCCGCAAGAAATCCAATATTTGACTCTTTCCCTATCAACTTTAATTTTCTCCGTTTCGGCATTTGGGTCATAGGTCCCTATTTCCTCTACAAAACGTCCGTCACGCGAAAAGCGTGAATCTGCAACTACGATACGATAGTACGGCGCTTTCTTTGCGCCCACTCTGCGCAGCCTTATTTTTACCATAATATTTCCCTCCTGTTTCAGGTTATCCCTGTGATACTAAATATATATTATTTCTGGCATAGAACCATGAAAATAATTATGAAATGAACGCTGTTGCGGTCCATCACTAAAATCCTCTTGGCATGCCATGTATCCCTGAACTGCCCATACCTCCGAGCATTCTCTGCATCCTTTTTCTGCCTTTGCCTGTCATCTGTTTTACCAGTGCCTGCATCGAATTATACTGCTTTAGTAAACGGTTAATATCAACAACTTGCAAACCGCAGCCAGCTGCAATACGTTTCTTCCTGCTCGAGTTTAGGAGCTCTGGATTTTCCCTTTCCTTTGGTGTCATAGAAAGGATAATCGCTTCCATATGCGCCATTGCCTTGTCATCTATACCGCCGCTGGATTGCAAAGCTTTCGTATTAACACCGGGAAGCATTGCCGCAAGGTCACCTAAATCACCCATATTTTTTAGTTGCCCCATGTTGTCCAGGAAGTCCTGCAAAGTAAATTTATTCGCAAGCAGCTTCTCCGTCATTTCGGCTGCTTTCTTCTCGTCATAGTTCTGCTCTGCTTTTTCAATTAGTGTGAGAACATCACCCATGCCCAGGATACGCGAAGCCATACGCTCCGGGTGGAATGGTTCTATTTGGTCCAGTTTTTCTCCGGTGCCTATAAATTTTATTGGCTTGCCCGTCGCAGCACGGATAGAAAGTGCCGCACCGCCGCGAGCATCGCCGTCAAGTTTCGTCAGCATAACGCCAGTTATGGAGAGGTCCTTGTCGAATACTGACGCTGCATTGACAGCATCTTGCCCCGTCATGGAATCAACAACCAGTAAAATTTCCGCTGGTTCCACCGCATTGCGAATATTTTGCAGCTCCTGCATCAGCTCCTCATCAATGTGCAGCCGCCCTGCCGTATCCAAAAAAATTAAATCGCAGCCGTGTTTCTTGGCATATTCAATCGAAGCCTTTGCTATATCGACGGGGTTGGATTTTCCCATTTGAAAAACAGGGATATCCAATTGTTTACCAACCGTTTCCAGCTGTTCAATGGCTGCCGGTCGATAGACATCGCAGGCCACAAGGAGCGGGTGCTTTCCCTGCTTTCGCATGTAGGCGGCAAGTTTTGCGCCGTTCGTAGTTTTTCCGGCACCCTGCAAACCGACTAGCATAACAACACTAGGAGATTTCGAACTGATGTTTAGCTTTTGATTATCGCTTCCCATCAGATTGCAGAGTTCTTCGTTGACAATTTTGATGACCTGCTGTGCCGGCAATAATGCTTCCAAAACTTCCGTTCCGCAAGCTCTTTCCGTAACCTGCGTAGTAAATTCTTTGACTACCTTGTAGCTTACATCCGCTTCCAGCAATGCCATTCTTACTTCGCGCATGGCTTGTTTTACGTCGGAAGAAGTAAGGCGTCCCTTTCCTTTCAGCTGTTTGAAAATTGTATTAAGCTTTGTCGATAAACTTTCAAATGCCATTGTTCAGCCTTCCAATTGCTCTAATTTTTTCTCCAAATCCGCAATGTTTCGCAGTGCTTCTTTCCCTGCAAATACTTTAATGTCATTCAGAACCTTTCTTGTTTCCTTTTCAATTTCCTGATATTTTAAATATTTTTCTATGAGACCTGTTTTATTCTCCATGTTTTGGAGTCTTTCCTCCGCACGACGTATGATGTCCCAAACGCCCTGCCGTGTAATGCCCGTTTCCTCAGCAATTTCAGACAAGGACAGATCTTGATTATAATGCATATCATAGTATTCTTTTTGTTTATCTGTCAGTAATTCTCCATAAAAATCATAAAGCAGAGATCGTTTTGTCAATTGCTCAGTCAAAGTGCTCCCCCCTGCCATGAATTTAAATTTCGACACTGTCGTATTATATTCGCGCAAGCCAAGTGCTGTCAAGTAATTTTTCTTTGCAGGCAAAATTGTCTGCATCGTCCAGGCCTATTAATTTCATGAGCATTCCCAGGTTTCTCTGTTTCTTGATTCGTATCATGGAAAATGTTAAGATTGTTACGGTAAAAATTTGCACTGCTAGGAAAGGAATCGGATATTCTGTGTCTCCGTTGAAGAATTATGGAAGCTAAAATAATGTATGCCGCCCTTATGTTTATGGCTGGATGGGTTTGGTATTATCTTATCGTACGGCAGGTTGTTTTTAATTTAACAACAGCAAAGCCATTAATTAAAAAATTTAGGACAGAAAAGAGCTTGGACGGCGAACCGCTAATGAACACCAATGCACAGCGCTTTCTTATCATCTCAATTGTTGTATGGATGCTGCTCGTCCTAGGCACTGGTGCTCTGGTCACTTGGCTCTGCCGTAAGCATTCCTACCTGTACATCAGTTTTTTTATCGGAGGTCTTATTGGCTTCTTCACTTTTATTGGCCGATACGGCCCTTCAATTTCAAGGAATTTCCGGGATTTCTGTGCTGCATACTATCGATTTGTGCCTGCCGACAATCTCAGAGAGGCAATGTATTACGGAAAGGTTCCGGCAATTAAAGCGCAACTGGAAAAATTGGGAGTGCCGGGGGAAAGTGTAATTCCGGAATTTAAAGATTAGCTTCTATTTCAGAAGGAACAATATATATTTTGCTTAATAAAAGAGACTCGAAGAACTGCAAGTTCTTCGAGTCTCTTTCCCTATTCTGTATAAGAGCAGAACAAGCGCTGACAGTTGTACCTGCCATGCTGAAAAAAGAAGCTACTTTTTCTGTTTTAAAATTACTCTTCGCTATCCCAGTTGTGCCATACATTCTGGACATCGTCATTATCATCGAACATTTCAAGCATTTTTTCCATGTTCTTCCGACTGCCCTCATCCTCTAACTTAACATATCCATTCTGCGGTATCATCTCTTCCTGTGCCGAAAGTAATGAATATCCCTTTTCCGTCAAAGCATTCGCAACCGCCGCGACATTTTCAGGATCCGTGTAGATGGTAAAGCTCTCCTCTTCCTTTTCAACATCCTCTGCGCCGGCATCTAAGGCGTCCATCATGACTGTGTCTTCATCAAAATCGCCGTCTTCGTTATCAATCACAATTACGCCTTTTTTATCAAAGGACCAAGAAACACAGCCTGTTGCGCCCATTTTCCCACCGTATTTATCAAAATAGTGCCGCACTTCGCTCGCGGTCCTGTTACGGTTATCTGTCATCGTTTCAACGATAACCGCAACTCCGTTCGGCCCATATCCTTCATACGTAATTCTCTCATAGTTTTCCGCATTACCTGCACCAAGAGCCTTTTCAATGGTTCTTTTAATATTATCATTCGGCATGTTTGCTGCCTTAGCCTTGGCGATTACCGTTGCAAGCCTGGAGTTGCTGTCTGGGTTTCCACTTCCGCCTTCCTTAACAGCCACGATCATTTCACGCGCTATCTTGGTAAAAGCCTGCGCGCGCTTCGCATCCGCCGCGCCTTTTGTCTTTTGTATATTATGCCATTTTGAATGTCCCGACATTGTAACAACTCCTTTGCATCAATTCAAAATATTTTCAGCAACAGCCAGCAGATCGCAGAAATGGTTTTTTCGCTTTGCTGTGCTATTTTATCATATTGCATGTTCGCCTTCAATGCGTTCTGCAGCCCGCATGGAGCAAGATTTTAAAAAGGTGCAGCTGTCTTTTTTCAGAATCCGTACATGCTACGATTCCTATTAATCTTATTTCTTCTACCATTTTTTTACCGTCTGGCAAATTTGGTAAAGGCGTCGGTAGCTGCTGTACCGTGATTTGGCAATTTTTCCATCTTGAACCGCTTTTTTTACAGCGCAGTCCGGTTCGTTCATATGAGCGCAGTTATCAAAGTGGCAGAATCCAAGAAATGCTCGAAATTCTGGAAACAGATATTGCAGTTGGTCTTTATCAAGCTCTGCGGTAGTTTCAATGTCAATCGATGAAAATCCTGGTGTATCCGTTACGAAAGTTGTCTTCTCTATCCTAAAAAGCTCGATATGTCTTGTCGTATGTCTTCCTCTGCCAAGTTTTTCACTCACGACCGCGGTCGGAAGTTGCAATTTTGGATTCAGGCAATTCAGCAAGCTCGATTTGCCAACTCCAGAGTTACCCGTCAATACCGATGTTTTTCCCCGCATTTCATTACGGAGTTCTTCTATTCCCGTACCATCGCGTGTGCTCGTTCGTATTACGGCAAATCCGGCTTTTTTATAGCATTTCTCAAATTCTTCTCCAGGCTGCAAATCTTCTTTATTTACGCACACTGCAAAAAGACATGCCTGCTGTTCTGCAATAACAGAAAGCCGGTCGATTAAAAATGGCTCCGTTTCAGGAATTGCTTTTGATGCAACGAAAATGATTTGATCAATATTTGCCACTGCTGGACGAATAAAGCGGTTTTTTCTCGGCTCTATCTTTTCAATACGCCCGAAGTTCGGATCCTCCATAGAATACTCTACGGTATCTCCAACAAGAGGTGTTTCTTTTTCGTTGCGGAAACGTCCCCTGGCAGTACAGATAACGCTGCTGTCTCCATTATGAATATAATAAAATCCGCTTAATGCCTTATAGATCTTTCCTTGCATTCAGTCTCCGCTGTCTAGCCGCCGCTTGAAGAGTCTGCCTTATCTGAATTCGAATTTGCACTTTCCGTCTCTGTTTTGCGGACTGCAATTCGCAGATAGATATAGGAGCCCGCTTCCACTTCCGTATCCGCTTTCGCACTTTGCCAAATGACTTTACCATAGAGGGACTCATCCTCATATGTTTGTTCTGAGTATGTTACCTGTCCTGTCATTAGTCCGCTATCCTCAATCATCTGCTTGGCTTCCTCTTCTGTTTTACCAATGAGATTAGGCATCTTTACGCTTTTTTGTGCAGGACCGGAGCTGACGATAATATAGACAGTAGAACCCATATCGATTTTATCTCCAGAGGATGGGCTTGTCCCAATCACATAGCCTTGTGCCACCGTATCAGAGGACGCAGTTTCAATCGCTGTTTGAAATCCAGCATCAGAAAGAATCTTCTCCACTTCCGCTTCTGTATATTTTCCTTCTTCTATTTTCGGTACTTCTACCTGCGTAAATCCGGAAGCAACCACCAAGTCCACGTTAATTCCGTCTTGAACAAGTGCCATTTCTCTACCCGCTTCCGGGCTCTGGCAGAGCACATAGCCGCTATCATGTGTGGTATCAAGTTCGATTTCTATGTTAAAATTATAGATTCCCTTATATTGCTTATCGTTAATAATATCCTGGTACTGTCTGCCGACAAAATTCGGGATTTCATATTTTTGAGCTTCCATGAATAAATCATGGAGGAAGAACTGCCAAAGGAAAACAAATACTACAATGCAAAGAAGAATAACTCCCAATGTCCCCGATAGCACCGCTACACTGCGGGATCTTTTCTTCTTGGATTTTTCTTCCTCTTCGTCCAGCCTTTCACTATCCGGAAGTGCATCATACTCCAAAGCACCTGTTTCCTGTGCAGGAATCGGAAATTCCCCCGTGCCACCCTCCAGAGTCAGCTGTTCTCTGCGGAATTTCTCAAGATCATCCAGCATTTCGTTAGCAGTCTGATAGCGGTTTTGCAGATCTGAGGACATTGCTTTCAGGACAATCTGCTCCATCTTTTCCGGAATTTCCGGTTTGATTTGACGTGGTTTGATCGGTTTGCCATTAATATGTTTAATTGCAATTTCTTCCGGAGTGCTCCCGGTATAGGGCAGTTGTCCGGTAAGCATTTCGTACATGACAATTCCAAGAGAATAAATATCACTACGAGCATCTGCAACGGCTCCCTTTGCCTGCTCCGGAGCCATATAATGGATTGAACCAACCGCCGTGCCGGAACTCCCCGTCAGACTATTCTGCAGTTCCGCAATTCCAAAATCCGCAACCTTGATGGTGCCATCTTTTAGAACCATTATATTCTGCGGCTTAATGTCCCGATGTATAATTCCTCTTTCATGGGCATGGGCAAGTGCCTTCACAATCTGCGTTGAAAAATGCAGTGTTTCCTTCCAGTCAAGTGCGCCTCTGTTTTCGCAGTACTGCTTAAGCGTGATGCCGTCTACCAGTTCCATAACGATGTAGTCAATCCCTTCCGATTGTCCTACATCATAGACCGCAACAATATTCGGATGGGAAAGCATTGCAATTGCTTTTGACTCATCCCGAAAGCGTTCTCTGGATTCTTCATCCGCTGTCAAATCATCTCGAAGAATTTTTATTGCATCATATCTGTTCAGTCGGCGCGAAAGGGCTTTATAGACTACCGCCATACCCCCGTAGCCAACTCTTGAAACGATTTCATAGCGATCATCCAGGACACGGCCGATGTATTTATCATTCTCCTCTGAAATGCTAGCGGGGTTCTGTCCGTTTGTACCCGTACCGGAAGATATATTTTCAGATATGGGAATTGCGTTTTCTTTTTCCTTGTTATCCATAATACGACCCCCTCAAACCTGCACTGCTAACACAGTTACATTGTCAGGAGCATTCAGCGCTAAGGATCTTTTCATGATTTGTCTGCAAAATGTTTCTACATCAGCATTTGCTCTTGATATTTCCAGAATTTCCTCGTCGCGAAGCAGATTTGTTACGCCGTCCGAACAAAGCATAATGCGACTACCCCTTTTAAGGGCCTCATGGAAATAGTCTACAGAAAGAGCGTCTTCCAGTCCCAGCGCATTGGTAATAATATTCTTCTGAGGGTGATGCCAAGCTTCTTTCTCTGTAATTTCCCCTCTTTTCAGCATTTCCGCTACCAATGAATGGTCTTCCGATATTTGCACAATTTTCTTTTTCGTCAGAACATACGCCCTGCTGTCTCCAACATTAACCAGATGTGCGTGGCCCGGCATTATGAAACCGCCGACTAAAGTTGTGCCCATTCCATTGTACCGGACATCAAAGCAGGAATAATTGTAGACAACTCCATTTGCCTCATCACAGGCAGACTGCAACAAGGTCCGATATTCCGTCTCGCTCTTTAACTGTTTTTGGGTTTTTTCCTTCAAATACTCCGAAAAAGTTTTTGCCGCAAGGCTGCTTGCAATGTCGCCCGCTTTAGCTCCACCCATGCCGTCGCAAATGACCGCAATAACCCCGCCTTTAATTTCCGTAATTTCAAAACAGTCCTGATTACTGTTCCGGATTTTCCCTTTATCGGTAAGGCCGAAGTACTTCATTGCTCTGTAATTTTCCTTTATGGTTTCTGAAACTTTCTTCTGAGCTGTCCACAGGAAGCATCAATATCGCTGCCCAGCCTTCTGCGTATGGTTGCATTCACTCCATGGGATAATAAGATTTCATAGAATTCTTTAATCCGCTGGTCGCATGACGGTTTTAAAGAGCTTTCTTTCACGTAATTTAACGGAATGATGTTTACGTGAGCATGCGCCGTTTTCGCTTTCTGTGCAAGCAATTCGGCATGCCCGTCCGTATCGTTCACTCCGTCAATCATTGCATACTCAAAGGATATGCGTCTTCCTGTCTTTCCAAAATATTTTTTGCATTCCTGTACCAATGCATCAACTCCACGCCCCCGATTCGCAGGCATAATTTTATTTCGGGTTTCATCATCGGGTGCATGCAGGGAAACTGATAAAGTTAATTGTAGATTAAGCTTCGCTAATTTGTCAAATTTTTCTATAAGACCGCATGTTGACAGTGCGATATGCCGCATACTGATATTTAAGCCTTCCGGGTGGTTTACAAGGAATAAGAATTTTACGACGTTGTCAAAATTATCGAGAGGTTCTCCGATTCCCATCAGAACGATGTGACTTATTCTTTTTCCGGAATCGATCTGTGTGTAAAGTACTTCGTTCAGCATTTCATAAGGCTGAAGAGACCGAACCAATCCACCGATGGTCGAGGCGCAGAATGCGCATCCCTGTCTGCATCCAACCTGTGTGGAAATGCAAATCGTATTACCATATTTATAATGCATCAGCACTGTTTCCACCGCATTCCCGTCTTCCAGTTTCCACAGATATTTGACAGTTCCGTCTTTTTTTGATACCTGCTTTGCGAGAATCTTTGGTGTATAAATGTAATATTGCTGTGAAAGCGCATCACGGAGTCCGTCAGGAATGTTTGTCATCTGAGCGAAGTCTTCTACTCCCTGATTCAACCATTTAAAAATCTGACCCGAACGATACGAAGGTTGTCCCATTGCATTCATAGCTTGTTTTAATTCTTCCGGCAGCAGATTTCGAATCTCTATTCTTTTCTTTTCATTTTGCATACAAAAAATCCATCCATATAATGCACGCCAGGCAGAAAGGTCTTTGCCGGATCGTTAGAATTTGCCTCTAACGGCGCTAGTTCGAAGTTCCTGTTCTGATCTAAAAATATCTTTACATTGTCCATGTTCTCCTCGGGCAGCAAGGAGCAGGTCATATATAGCAAAATTCCCCCAGGTTTTACGCTTTGAGAAACAGAGTCCATAATTTCACGCTGCACCCGTGGAAGGGAGCTTACGCTTTCCTTCGCTTTAAAGCGAATTTCAGGCCGTTTGCTAATCACGCCCGTTCCCGAACAGGGCACGTCCGCCAGTACGCAATCAAAAATGTCTTCCATTCTTTCTTTCGCGTCCCAGCAGATGGGGTGAATACAGGTAAATCCAAGCCGTTGTGTATTCTCTCTAATTCTTTCAATTTTACTTCGATTCAGATCCGAAGAAAGAATATAACCCACATCGTTCAGCAAAATTGCTGCAGCCATGCTTTTGCCTCCGGGTGCCGCACATGCATCCCAGATTCTGCTTCCGGGCTTCAAATCAGCAAATTCCACGGAACGGCGGCATGCATCATCCTGCACATAAAAATATCCTTCCTTATAGCCGGGAAGTTTTTCAACCGAACCGACACGCTCCAAAATCAGACAATCGTTCCTATCCGGAATGAGCGTATAGCGTACACCCGCCGTATCAAAAAGGGTTTTGACTTTTGCGGTACTGCAACGGCAAGTGTTAATCTGCAGAGTAATTTGTATTGCTGAATTGTTATACTGAAGTATTTTTTCTGTCCGTTTAATGCCGTAAATTTCAATCATGCGCTCTACAAGCCATTTTGGATGGCTGTAGAGAATGGAAAGGTACTCCGCCTTTTCGTTTTTCGGGATTGCAGGAAGATTTTCCTTTACCTTGGACAATCTTCGCAATAGCGCATTTATGAATGCGCACGCTCTGATCTGCCCTTTTTGTCTGCAGATTTCTACACTTGTATTGACGGCTGCCGCATCTGGAACACGGGAAAAAAATAAAATCTGGACTGCCCCAAGGAGAAGTATGCCCTGAAGTACAGGAGGTATGGAATCCCATCTTCGTTCGCCTAATTCCGAGAGATAGAAACTGCAGAGTTTCTCATTTTCAAGTGCAGTAAAAAAGAGTCGGGAAGCAAAAGCGGCGTCTCTCGGCTGCAGTTTATATTTACATATATAGTAATTAATTTTTTCCGCAGCACTGCTGCATTCCGGTTTGCTGAGAAATCCCAGAAGCGCATTCACAGCTGCTGTACGTGCTGTATCCATATGCATTATTTAAGAGGATGGCCGCGGAAGTAATCCGCCGCGTTCATCGCTTTGCCTCCGGGCGACTGAATTTTTGTTATGCGAATAATTTTCTTATTCCCGCAGACGACGGAGAGGCCATCAGCTCCAACTCCTATCAATGTTCCCGGCTCACGATCCGAAACCTGATTCGTATATTCCGCAGCATAGACTTTCAATGTCTGCTCTGCTATCTGCATAGTAGCTACAGGCCAGGGAAGCAATCCGCATATGTGCTTCATCACCATGCGGTCCGATTCCTGAAAACTGATTGGGCTAAGATTTTTGCTTAGGGGCGGGGCATAGCTTGCCAGTCTTTCATCCTGTTTTGCTCTAGGCGCTTTCCCGGTTTCAATATCCTTCATTGTACGTACGAGCAGTCGAGCTCCCATTTCGGCGAGTCTTTCAAACAGATCCCCGGCTGTTTCCATTTCTCCTATCGGAGTTTGCTCACTGTAAATGATATCCCCGGTATCCATCTTTTCATCAAGGAACATCGTCGTAACCCCTGTGGAACTGTCTCCATTCAGTATCGCCCACTGAACGGGTGCGGCGCCTCTGTATTTGGGTAAGATGGAACCATGAACATTGACAGCACCAAATTCTGGGATGTTCAGCAGATTCGGAGGAATAATCTTTCCGTAAGCGACTACAGCAAACACATCCGGATTCATATCTCTGACCATTGTATCCACTTCATCATTGCGCAGACTGTCGGGCTGGAAAACAGGAAGTCCCAACTGCATTGCGCAAGCCTTGGTTGGGGTATCGACAATTAGCTTTTTTCTGCCTTGCGGTTTATTCGGCTGTGTAATAACACCAACAATTTCAAATTGGGCATCATACAGGGCTCTCAGTGAAACCGCTGCGAAATCCGGTGTTCCCATAAATAATATACGCATTATCTCACCTTATTTTTCCGCTGTTTTCTATTCCCGCGCTCGATTGAACTTCTCCCGTCGCAGCTGGAAATGAACTAAATCGTAAAAAGCGGGACGTCTTCCGCCAAAAGGTTTTGACCTCCCGATGCAATACTCGCTGCCGATGCGGCGGCGTTTTACTGTTCTTCCACTTCGCCGTTGCTTATTTGTTCTTCGGAGAACATTTTCTGGCTTTTTTCGCGGAACAAGTGTCCTTCCAGATGATCCAGCTCATGGCAGATGCAGCGAGCTGTCAGTGCCTCGCCTTCAAATTCAAACCAATTTCCATCCCTATCCTGCGCCTTTACCCTGACTTTCATCGGGCGGGTAACGATGCCATACCAGCCTGGAATGCTCAGACATCCTTCTAAGCCCGTCTGCTCGCCTTCCATCGCAATGATTTCAGGATTCACAAATTCCATTATTTTTTTCGGATTTTCTTCTAAGGAATCGTCTGCATCCGGGTCGTCTACTTCTATCACGACGGCACGACGAAGAATCCCTACCTGCGGTGCGGCAAGTCCTACGCCCTGTGCTCTTGTAAGCGTTTCTTTCATGTCATCTAGGAGCGTCCTTATTCTGTCATTAAAATCTGTAACCTCCCTGCATTTTTTATATAGCACTGGATCGCCTTCCAGCTTAATATCACGATATGCCATACATTTACTCCTCACTCTAAGGGATTGTTCTCCCCGTATATAGAAAGATTTCGAAACTCTTTTAAACTATAGCACTTTAATATTACTTCCGCCATCAAGGAACGCACAGACTGTCCCTGTTCCGCTTCGCAAGAAATATTTACGCGATAGCGAAATCGGTTGTTGACCTTAACCACAAAGAGAGGAATCGGTCCCAAGATTTGAGTGGAATTCTGATTTTTCAAGCGGAGATTGAGATATTTTTTTACATAATTTACGCAGGAGATGACCTGTCTTTCATTCTCTCCGGAGACTGTAATGGACAAAAGCAAGGTAAAAGGTGGCGCATTCTGAATTTTTCTGAGTGCAATCTCCATTTGGTAGAATTCCGCATAATTCTGCTCGGCAGAAAGTTTTATAATTTCATTATCCGGATGGTACGTCTGCACAATTGCTCTACCTGTCAGATTTCCTCTTCCGCTTCGGCCGATCACCTGTGTCAGCAACGAAAAAGTTCTCTCTCCCGCACGGTAGTCACCGGCATAAAGACTCTGATCTGCAGACAGGACTCCTACAAGCGTAACATTTCCAAAATTAAATCCCTTTGTGACCATCTGGGTTCCGACAAGAATTGGTACTTTTTCTTCCACGAACCGATTGATAATCGCCTCGTGGCTGCCCGCCTTTCTTACGGTATCTGTGTCCATGCGAAGAACTTCCGTATCGGGGAACATTTCATTTAATTCCTCCACCACTTTTTGCGTACCTGCGCCGACGAAGTGGAGGATTCCGCCACAGTCTGGGCATGCTCCTTGGATTGGTCGGCTATAGCCGCAACGGTGGCAAATCAGCCGCTGTTCATTGCTGTGATACGTCAAGGCAACGCTGCATCGGGGGCATTCATAAACGAACCCACAGGCTTCGCAGGTTACAAGCTTATTGGTTCCACGTCTATTTAGAAAAAGAATGCTCTGCTCGCCTTTTCGGATATTCTTTTCAAGTTCTGAACGCAATAATGTGCTGAAATCGGATCCATTTCCCTTTTTAAGTTCCTCTTTCATATCAACAATGTTGACCTTCGGGAGTTCTCTCTTATTGTATCTATTAGGCAAGTTATAGTAAGAATAGCGTCCTATTTGGGCTTTGTACATGCTTGAGACATTCGGAGTTGCGGTGCCTAGAAGCAGAAGCGCTTTATTTTTTGCACTTCGGTACTGCGCGATCTCATGGGAATTGTATCGGGGGGAATTTTGCGAAATGTAGCTCTCTTCCTGTTCTTCATCTATAATGAGCAGTCCAAGGTTCTGCGCCGGGGCAAAAACGGCGCTTCGGGTCCCTAGAATAATCTTCGCGCTACCGTTTTTAACTCTTTTCCATTCATCGTATCGCTCTCCGGTTGAGAGTCTGCTATGCAGTATTGCGACTTGCTCTCCGAAATACGAGATAAATGCTTTCAGCATTGGTTGCGTTAAAGCAATCTCTGGGACAAGAACGATGCTGCTCTTTCCCTTTTCAAGCATCCACTGAATAAGATGTAGATAGAGAACTGTCTTACCGCTTCCCGTAACACCATGCAGCAGACTGATATGCCCGCCGCAGCAAGAATCCTGCTTTAATTTTTTGAATATTGTTTCCTGCTCCTGAGTCATTGCAGGAATCGGTTTTCGGTTTTCCTTCAGTACATGCTGCTTGCGCAAAACATGCTGTTTATAGAAATAAACGATTCCCTTTTCTTTAAGCCCCACCAGTGATGCTTTCGCGCACCCGGTAAAGTGAAGAAGTTCAGTCACGGACACGTCTCCCGTTTCAAGGAGAACAGACAGGAGTTCCGCCTGCGCTTTTGCTTTTTTTCGTAGATCGGGAAGAAGTCGGTTTGCTTCTTCCGCATTCATATCCAACGCGACATATTCCTGCAGGAGATCCTTTGTACGGGTTGAGCCGTCCTTTCCTACCCACATGCCTGATGGGAGCATTGCTTTTGCCGCTTCATAAACGGTACAGAAATATCGGTTGTGCATCCAAACAGCCAGGCTTAATAGTTCCCTCTCTAAAACAGGCTCCACATCCACGACCGCTTTAATATCTTTCAGTTTTGGATACGCACTGCTGTTTTCAATGCCGAGTACGATGCCTTCACAGCGCTTAGCACCTCTGCCAAAGGAAATCAGTACACGGACGCCGATTTTCACTGCGTCATTCAAGTTTTCCGGAATATTATAATCGTAAAGCTTATCCAGCCAGTATGTAGCTGCAGACACAGCGACCTTCGCGACAGGCATGAAACAGACTCCTAAAAAGAAAAATGAAGGTGGGAGGAATCCCACCTTTTAGTTTACAATTGTTAGCTTGCCGCTGTAAACCTCATCAATTGCTGCGGAAACCGGTTTCTTCTCCAAAACAATATCTTCCTCTTCCGCTTCTTTTGCAATCTCCCGAGCACGGGCAGCGACCAAATTGACAAGCATATATCGGCTTCCAACTTTGTCTACCAATTCACTCATCGGCGGGTAAAGCATCATATTTCATACCTCCAGTACAGCTTTTCTGCAATCGTATCGGAATTGCTCGGCTTGAATAATAGCCGTCAGCTCCTGTGACGCATTTTCTACATTGTCATTAATAATCAGATAGTCGTAATCAGGGGCTTTTTCAAATTCCTTTTTGGCACGAGCAAGTCTGCCTGCGATCTTGTCTTCCGAATCTGTTCCCCTGCTGCGGAGCCTGCGCTCTAATTCCTGAAGATCGGGAGGAACAATGAAAACCGTAACAGAATCCGGCATGTGTTGTTTTACTTGGGACGCCCCTTCAATTTCGATATCTAAAAGAACATTATACCCTAAATTCAGGTGTTCCTCAACTGCTTTTCGCGGTGTTCCATAGTAATTCTCACAATAGCATGTATATTCCAGGAATTGCTGATTTTGAATACCTTTCTCAAACTCCTCTTTCCCGATAAAAAAGTAGTCAATTCCTTCCTTTTCTCCCGGACGTGCACATCTTGTCGTTGCTGATACGCTGAAATAAAAATCCGTAAAGTTCTGGAGAGCACGATGGATGACCGTGCTTTTTCCGACTCCTGAAGGACCTGATATGATAAATAATTTAGCTGTTTTTTTCATCATCCGTTTCTTCCTTATCCCAAGATTAAGCCATCTGCAAAACCAGGTTTTCCGGTTCTGCGGCGGAAAGGAGAATAAAGCCATTATCGAGAAAAACAACAGCCTTTGTGCTTCTGCCAAAGGAAGCGTCTATCAGTTTTCCTTTATCTCTGGCATCCTGTATCATTCTTTTTATCGGTGCGGAGTCCGGAGCTACCAATGACATTACACGCTCCGCAACAACGTAGCTTCCATAGCCTATGTTTATTAATTTCATCTGCAATGCCTTTCCGTTATCCGCCCACGAAAATTCAATCTTTCAAAGAACTCGATGTATCCGCCGTCTTATTCAATGTTTTGAACCTGCTCCCGTATTTTCTCAATTTCAGATTTCATTTCAACAACTATATGCGCAATATCCGAGCTTTGACATTTCGAACCAATCGTATTTGCCTCACGGTTGAACTCCTGAATGAGAAAGTCCATTTTTCTTCCAATTGGGGACCCAGCATCCATCATCTGACGCATTTGGGATATATGGCTCTTTAAGCGAACGACTTCTTCATCCGTTGCGACATGATCTGCATAAATAGCTACTTCTTCGATAATGCGCTTTTCATCGTATCCTGAATCTGCAATCACTTCGTCCATCTTTTCCCGAAGTCTTCGGCTGTAATTTTCAACGATTTCCGGGCTTTTCTTATCAATCGCATTAACGTAACTCTCTATAAGTTCCAGCTTTTTTGCGATATCTGCTCCAAGTTTCCGTCCCTCTGAACCCCGCATTTTATCAAAATCGCACAGAGCATTTTCTAAAATGGCACAGAGGCCGCGCACAGCTGTATTTTGATCCAGCTCCTGCTTTTCTACGGACAGAACGTCAGGCAACTCCCCCAGCTTCATAGCCGACATCTCTTCTGAGACACCTGCTATGTCAGCAATCGCTCCCATCGCTTTCACATATGCCTTGAGAAGCGGCTCATTTACAACCACATTCACATTTTCCATCTGTGAGGAATCTGCCGTTACAAAAACGTCCGTCTTCCCTCTCGTGATGTGCTGCTGGACCTTCTTCTTAAGCTCGTCCTCTGCAAACAGAAGCGTCCGCGGAAGTCGTACCGACACATCAGAGAAACGGTTATTAACGCTTCGCACTTCAATTACAACCGGCAGACCTTCCACATCTCCGGAGGCGCTGCCGTACCCTGTCATACTAAAAATCATATTAATTCAAAGTACCCCTTCTCCATTAAAATTCCGCTGCCTTTGCCGTATTCTCCGTATCGGTGTCAAGGACCCGGATAATTTCATATACGTTATGGCTATCCTGAGATTTTTTATTTTTCTGTGTGAGAACCATGAGAACCACGCCAGACGCAAAGGCAATGAGGCTGATAATCATACAGACATTCTCTGCCGCTCCTAGAGCATAGGCAACCGCATAGCCGATGAAGAAGAAAATGAAAGGAAGAATATAAACAAGAAATATTGCTTTAAATACCTTGGAATTCTTCGTTTCTATTATTACTTTCTGCCCAGGCAATGCCGAAGCCGTATTAAGAGCTGCGGTACGAAGAGAACTGTCAAACATGCATGCTTCACAGCTTCCACAATTTCCTCCGCAGGCCGTACCACGGCTTACAAGCACCTCTGCACGGTTTTGGTCCAGAATTTTTGTAACAATTGCCTCGTTTGTCATTTATTTTTCCTATCCTCCTGAAACTACCACAGGAATGGAGTACACACCGACTGCACCAACATCTGTGTGATTGTTTATTACAAATGTAGCAGTCGCATTGATTTCCGATCCGCTTTCAGTTTCGTCCAAATTATAGTTTGCCATATCTATTGTCGCAACAATATCCGATGCTGTGACACCGGCAAGTGCCTCCGCACTTCCGCGCAACGTTACATTGATGCTTTTCGTGGAGGTTGAAACTGAATAGCCGTCCGGTACATTTATGAAATTGATATTGGTCACATCCATCTTCTGCGTTTCTAGACCGTTTACTGTAACCGTTACCGTAGCTTTGGCATTGTCTCCCACTAAAATAAGTCCGTTGCCCAGCGCTATATCAAAGGTGTATACTTTGCTGGTATCAAAGTCAGAAAGATTCACTTCTCCGATGCTGACTGTCGAGAGCTGGCCCAAATTCTGCTGCGTTCCCGCAACTACAACGGTTTTCGGTGAAATCTCAATGGAACAATTGTCGGCTGTAGCTCCCCCTCCGGGGATAATCATTACAGAGAGCGGTACCGTCTTTGTCGGATAAACAGGCATGGTGATTCCAACCGTTTCCTGTTCCAGTGTCAAATTATCCGTTTTGCACTCATTGCCTGCTTCGTCCTGAAGAATATATTCAAAATTGGAAGTGACGGTTGCACTGACATCTTCCCCAGTCACTGGTACATAGGCTCTGGCTATTGTATCCAGATAAGCCTGCGGTCCTGTTACAGAGACCGTCTGCGGATCTGTAATAATGTCAGCCGCATAGTAACCCTCTTGGAGAGAGCCAGTAAATTCCGCTTCTACCGGTATCGCACGGGTCACGATCTGCGAAACCGTAAAACTTACTGTTTCCGGTGTACGGCTAATGTATGTGATGGAATTTGTATTCATGTCCGAAGGATACGTAAGCGTATAGGACCAGGAATTTTTCCCAATTCCAGAAATAGCACTGACATCCAAAACAGCCTTAACATCGGACGAGTCCAATGTCCCAATCGTGCGCCGGCTCCCACGGATCGTTATTGATACTGTATCGGCGCTGATATTCGATATTCCAAGGCCCTGCTCTTCCGCAAGCGTATCTACTCCAGTAAAGACGACTTCAACATTAGTAAGCGTTTTTGTAATCGTAGTTGTGTATTGATTCGATACATACGCCCACAGGGTAATCGATGCAAGGAAGGAAATGATAACCCAGAAGGTTTTGCTGTCCGTAATCTTTTTATGATTGGTTTTCTTCATCTTTCTTCCTCGTAAACTTTGCACGAAGTCCTTCGGCGAAAGTCTGCTTTCCGGCCGGGCTTTCCTCTGCAATCAGCTCGCTTCTGAGAATTTTTTCGAAATTGCTTCGATCAAGATGGCGTTTCAGCATTCCACCTTCCGCTATCGAAATGGATCCGGTTTCTTCCGATACGATAACGACAACAGCGTCGCTTTCCTCACTCAGCCCAATTCCAGCACGATGGCGCATTCCAAGTTCTTTGCTCAGATTCTTACTTTTCGACAGTGGCAGAACGCATCCAGCCGCTGCGATCTTTCCATCCCGCACAATCACTGCTCCGTCATGCAGCGGGGCATTGATGAAAAATAGGTTTTTTAGAAGTTCAACGCTTAAATCCGCATTTATAACCGTCCCGTTCGCAGTGTATTCCTTCAGAGATTTTGCCCTCTCAAAAGCAATTAGAGCCCCAGTACGCTCCGTTGACATCTCCTCGCAGGCTTCCACAGCAGCGGGAATGACAGTATCCATTATTCCAATATCGCGTTCCCTTATAAAATAGGTGCGCAGATCTCCTCTGCCGACTTTTTCCAGAAACTTGCGAAGCTCAGGTTGAAATATGACAACCAGCGCGATTAAGCCGAATTCAACAATTTTTCCGGATAAATAGTTGATCATGTTCAGGTTAAAAGCATCGGACAGCCATAAAACCAGAAGGATAACCAATATCCCTCTGGCTACATTCTTCGAGTTCGCCCTGCGCAGCAACATTAAGACTTTATAGATAATGTATGCTACAATAACAATGTCAATAATATCCGGGATTCGGATGGTCAGCAGGTAATTGAAGACGCCGACTAGCGTTTTTTCAATTGCTTCCATTATTTTTCCTCACGTGGGGGCCTCATCAATAAAGTAATGTATTTAAATAATTATAGAGCATGTCCATGTAAATGGCAAATCTGCAGGGTTCCCAATTGCTTAAAAATATCGTCAACTGTATCCGTATCAGAATGCAGTTGACGATAGCACTGCTTATAGGGCACTCCTGCTTACAGCTTATTTGTCGGAGTAAATTAAGGCAACACAGTGTGCCGCGATTCCTTCCCCCTGACCGGTAAAGCCTAGCCCCTCCTCCGTAGTTGCTTTGATGTTTATATTTTCAGTTTCTGTGTCCAGCGTCTTGGCAAGCCTCTGCCGCATGTTCGGTATATAGGCAGCAAGTCGTGGTTTTTGTGCTATGATCGTGCAATCTACATTGCTTACTCTGTACCCCTTTTCCTCGATGCAGTCCTTTACATTTTCAAGCAAAACAAGACTGCTGATTCCCCGATACTTTTCTTCGGTATCTGGAAAAAGTTTCCCTATATCCCCGCAAGCAGCCGCACCTAAAAGTGCATCCATGACGGCATGCGTCAGAACATCCGCGTCGGAATGTCCTTCTAAACCCATGGTATAGGGAATAACAACCCCTCCCAGTATGAGCTTTCTTCCCTCCTGGAGCCGGTGTACATCATAGCCATGTCCAATTCGTAACATTTTCAACGCTATCCTTTGAGATAATATTCCGCGAGATGGAAATCATCCGGAGTGGTGAGTTTAATGTTGGTCTTCTCTCCGTCGATCGCAAAAACCTTCATTCCAAAAGCTTCCGCCGCAGCACTGTCATCGGTTACTTCAAGCCGGTTCTTCAGAGCGCTTGTCAATGCCCCCTTAATCAGGATCGGGTTAAAGACCTGTGGCGTCTGTATCAGTGCGACCTTGCTCCGATCCAGCGTTTCAACCACGCAGCCTTTGCCATTGACCTTCTTCACAGTATCGGAAGGACGAATGCAAGGTACGCAAGCGCCTTTGTTCGCGGCAAGCTGGACGCAGGAATCAATGAGCTTCTTGGAAACTAGCGGTCGTGCGCCATCATGTATAGCAACCAGTTCTGCTTTTTCGCTAATAGCGCAAACACCCGCCAGCACTGATTCCATTCTCAGCTTTCCGCCGACCTGCACCTTTTTTACTTTGGAAAATCCCCATGCATTGCAGAGCGCAGCAACTTCTTCCAGCTTGTTTTCTTGGGTTACAACAATGATTTCATCGATATTTGAGTTCTGCTCAAATGCATTAATCGTCCTTTGCAGAACCGGTTCCCCGCTAAGATTTGCCATCAATTTGTCAAAGCCCATCCTTGTCGAGTTGCCTGCTGCGACAATCACCGCGGAGCAAAAAACCTTCTGCCGCGGTATCTTGCTGAGAATTCCTTTCAGTTCCAATTCTGAATCCTCCCGAAAATTTAATATTCCGAAATTATACAGGAACGCTTACTATCAAAAAGGAGCGACTGTGTGTCACTCCTTTTTCATATCTATTCCCTTCAACTACGTTTTAGTTTTCTGATTCGGATTCGGAATTCTCCGTTTCCTCCGGAGTTTCGATATTTCCCTTCGTTTCGCCATTTTCAAAAATCTCATAAACTAAAGCGTCCGCACCGGAATCCTGTTCTTCTTCGGCATCCTGCGGAGCATCGTCCGGATTCTGTCTAAGAGGTTCTTCCTTACCGCCGTCAAGAAGTGCACGTATAGAAAGCGAAACCTTTTCATTCTCATTATCAATATTCGTAATCTTGGCTTCTACTTCTTCTCCGACCGAAAGAACGTCTTCCGGTTTGCCGATGCGCCGATTGGCAATCTGAGAAATATGAATCAAGCCATCCACGCCCGGAACAATTTCAGCAAAAGCTCCGAACGGCATCAGCTTAACTATTTTTACTTTTGCAACATCTCCGACGGAGTAACTGTTTTTAAAAATGTTCCAAGGATTCTTTTCCGGATCCTTGTATCCAAGGGAAATACGATGCTGCTCCTTATCAAATCCAAGGACATAGACTTCAACTTCATCGCCAATTTTAAGAACATCCGACGGCTGCTTGATGCGGTTCCAGCTTAGTTCTGAAACATGCACCATTCCGTCCACACCACCTATATCAATAAAGGCACCATATCCTGTCATAGACTTTACGACGCCTTTATAGTGTTTTCCAACTTCAATTTCGTTCCACACTTTTTCCGCAGCCGCTTTGCGCTCCGACTGTAGAACGCGTCGAATGGAGCCGACAACACGTTTTCTGCCGCGGTTGACTTCCGTAATCACCAGCCGAACATTCTGCTTAAGCATTTTATTCAGATCTGCATCACGGGGCTGTCCGGACTGGGAGGCAGGGACAAATACACGTGAACCATTTACATTGACAACAAGGCCGCCCTTGTTAACTTCCGTAACCGTGCCTTCTTGGATAGTTCCTTCCTGCGCAGCTTTTTCTATATTCTCCCAATTTTTCATGGCATCCAGTCTTCTCTTGGAAAGCTTTACCGTGCCCTCCATGTCATTGACTTTCACCACAACCGCTTCGATTTCGTCGCCTTCCTTGACGACCTCCTCCGCGTTCTGACCATCCTCCGTAAATTCCGTTGTTGGAATAATTCCGGAATATTTAATGCCCAGATCAACATTCACTTCCGTGGGGGTTACAGACACAACTATACCCGTGACATGATCGCCATTATGAACCGTTTTAAAGGAGGCTTCCAGCATCTCATCAAAAGACTCCTCTTTCTTTTCCGGCTGTTCCTCTTCCACCACGGCATCCGTAGCCGCATTCTCTTGTGCTGCGGGTTCCTGCACTTCAGCGGTTTGAACTTCAGATTCAGCAGTTACAGTCTCTACCGCAGCAGACTGTTCCTCAACAACAGCTTCTTTCGCCGGGGTCTGCTCTGGAGTTGCCTCAACAGGTTTTGTTTCCTCCGCAGTTGTCGACTCTGCACCGATGGTACCTGCGTTGTTCATTTCTTCGACCATTTTCTGTCTAACCTCCTTAATTATCCACGCTGGTGCAGATGCTCCTGCCGTAATACCTACAATTCCTGCTGATTTCAAATCCGCAAGGTTTAATTCTTCGGCATTGGCAATAAACTGAACGTTACTGCAATACTCCCTACAGATTTCCGCTAAGTGAATACTATTTGCACTATGTTTTCCGCCAATAACGACCATCGCGTCACATACAGCTGCCAGCTTAGATGCTTCCTCCTGCCGCGCAGAAGTAGCATTACATATTGTATCAAAAGTTTCCGCGTTTGTATATAATTTTTTCAGTAATTTCTTGCATTTCGCCCACTTTTCAAAAGTCTGCGTTGTTTGCACGACCATCGTTAGCGGCTTGCCTTTCAGATTGGGTTCCGACGATAAAAACTTTGCCAATTCCTCTGGTGATTCAACGACCACATGATCCCCACACCATCCCTCGATTGCCGTGACTTCCGGATGTCCATGCATCCCCATGATGATAACAAATCTTCCCTGTTCACTTGCCTTCTGCACGATGTGATGAATTCGAAGAACCTTCGGGCAGGTTGCGTCTTCAATTACTGCTCCGCCCGCTTCAAGTTCACGATACGTCGATTGTGGAAGTCCATGTGATCGAATCAGAACCGGCTCGAAGGGAGGGATTTCACTCGGACTATCCACCGTAATCATTCCCTCTTTCTGGAGGCTCTCCACTACATCATTATTATGGATCAGTTGACCAATGCAGTATACTTTTCCATATTTCTGCAGGGAAGTACGTGCTATTTTTACTGATCGGTCCACGCCGAAGCAGAATCCTGCCGTTTCCGCTACATGGATCTCCATCATTGCTGTTTTCCTTCCTGTACCATCTTGATTATTTTCAAAGCCTCCTGTATGCTTTCTTCCAAGCTCATTTCGGTTGTGTCAAGCAAAACCGCATCTTCCGCCATTCTAAGCGGCGCCGTAGAGCGGTGGAGGTCCTGGTCGTCCCTTGCTTGTATTTCTTTGTATACTGTGGAAAAGTCAGTATCTATACCTTTCTCCTGCAGTTCCTTCAGTCTTCGTTTCGTACGTGTATCTGGAGAAGCAGTAAGAAAAATTTTTACATCCGCATCGGGTAGCACAACCGTTCCAATGTCTCTGCCATCCATAATGACATTATTATGCCTTGCAATATCACGCTGCATATCCAAGAGGTATTCTCGGACATATGGGACTGCTGAAACATCGGAAGCCGCAATAGAGATTTCAGGAGTTCGAATTTTCTGTGAAACATCTTCTCCGTTCAGCAGCATTTTCTGCCCTTGGTCCGTATATTTCAGTTCAACCTCGATATTTGGTAGCAGAGTCCTAAGCCCAGCTTCGTCCTTATGTGCAACGCCGCTTCGATCCGCCGCTAGACCAACGGTCCGATAGATTGCCCCAGTATCCAGATACAGAAAGTGCATTTGTGCCGCAAGCGCTTTTGCAACTGTGCTTTTGCCTGCTCCGGACGGTCCGTCAATCGCAACAGACGTAAACTTTTTCATCCTGATTGCCCCTTTTTCTCCGTACTTAATCTAATTTCTTAATTTTTCTAGATATCATTTATTTTCGTATTTTACCGCCCTACCATAGACATTCCCGCAACATATCCAGTAGTCCATGCAATCTGAAGATTAAATCCTCCCGTAATAGCATCCAGATTCATTACTTCTCCGGCAAAATAAAGTCCAGGACAGATCTTGGATTCCATGCTTCGCGGGTTGATTTCCTTAGTGGAAACCCCGCCCGCAGTCACAATGGCTTCCGAAATCGGACGCGTTCCAGAAACAGAAAGCGGTAGCCCTTTCAATGCTTTCACAAGTCTTTTTCGCTGCACCCTTGTAACCGCATCCACAGGCAGGTCCGCCTGGATTTCACTATATTGCGTAACCACCGGAATCATAGAATGAATTAATAAATCCTGCAGTGCGTTAGGAAATGTCCTGCCATGATATTTGGCAAAGTCTCGCTGAATGCGCAAATCTAATTTCTCTTCCGAAAGACCAGGTTTTAAATCCAAGCAAATCCCATATCTTTTCTTTCCCCAATTGCGCATATGGGAACTTGCTGTTAATACAAGCGGACCGGAAACCCCAAAATGCGTAAAGAGCATTTCCCCAATATCTGAATAGATCCTCACTCCATCTTCATAGGCTGTAAGCCGTATATTCTTCAAAGATACGCCAGCAAGCTGACCGCACCATTGCTCATTGCATACTAAAGGAACAAGGCTTGGCTGCAGAGGGACAATCGTATGTCCGAATTTTTCTGCAAATTTATATCCGTCACCGGTAGAGCCGGTTAACGGATACGACAGGCCTCCCGTAGAAATGCAGACGTTTGGAGCGATATATTCTTTTCCCGTTGCAGTATGAATCCGATAGCTGCAATCATCGCTTTTTTCTATGGACAGCGCCCGGTCGCGCGTAATAAAGGCACCCGCAGACCGCACACTGCGTACGAGGCACTGCGCAATGTCTTCCGCCCGATCCGACACCGGAAATACTCTGCCTCCTCGTTCCACTTTTAAAGGAACGCCTCTGCGCGTAAAAAAATCTTCCGTATCTTCGGAATTGAATCGATTCAAAGCGGGATAAAGAAATCTCCCGTCCATGGGTAGATTCCGCATCATTTCCTGTATCGAGCAATGATTTGTAACATTGCATCGGCCTTTTCCAGTAATGCGCAATTTTCTGCCTAACTCCCTATTTGGCTCAATCACAGCAACTCTTAGGCCGCGTTCTGCCGCCGTGATCGCGCACATCAGGCCCGCTGCGCCGCCGCCGATAATTACAGCATCACTTTCTGTAAGGCTCATACACTCCCCATTTCGTCCAAATATCCTCAAGCTCTTTGAATGTATCATAAGCGCTTTGTCCAGTTTTCGCACCAACGGCAACAATCAGGGCATTAATGACGCTCAGCGGAGCTGCTAGGGAATCAAGGAAGGAAATCATTTCGCTTTTTGCATAGAGACTTACACTGCTCAAGCTGCAGATGGGAGATGTTGGGCTGTCTGTAAGTCCCACCACATGCGCCCCGCGAGCTTTCGCGAAGCTCATGGATTCAACAGTTTTCGTCGAGTAACGTGGAAAGCTGATGCCAAAACAGACATCTTTTTCGCCAATTCGAACCATTTGCTCAAACACTTCACTCGCTGCAGTATCTCTTATAACATGTACATTTTTTCTTAGCAGATTCATGTAGAGAGCAAAAAAGGAAGCCAGTGACGTGGATGTCCTCATCCCGACAATATAAAGATGGTCCGCTTTTATTAGAAGATCTACTATCGTATTAAAATCTTCATGGCTGATCTGCTGCAGAGTGGTCTGGAGCATTTCAATATCAACGGAAATAACTGATTTTATCAAATTGTTTTCGTCAATTGTTCTTTTTGCAACTTCAATTCTCTGCACAGAAGTTAAGCGGCTCCGAACCATATCCTGCATTGCTTTTCTCATTTCCGGATAGCCGCGGTAACCTAAATCTACCGCAAAGCGCACAACCGTTGAATCGCTGACACCGACTTCCTTCCCCAGTTTTCCCGCGGTCATAAAAGCCGCTTTATCGTAATTCTCATTGATAAAATGGACGATGGCTCGCTGTCCTTTAGAAAGCCGAAAATTGCAGTTGTTGATAACGGATAAAAAATCTCTGTCTTTCATCTATGCTCCCGGTCCCTTCTAGCTGCCAAAAAGCAGTACTCCTCCCGATTGGGCTTTGAACCATACATCGAGTTCATCATACCCGCGGTTCTGCAATTTTGCAAACAAATTTGCAGAAAAGCATGATTGAACTTACAAAATCGGCATAATTAAATATCCTATCTAGAGTGATTTTGCATCATCCGACAGGATATTTCAAATAATGATTCATTTGCTGTTCAATTTTGAAGTGCTTTTGCTGCTTCGCTTTCCGAAAGATATTTCCATTGTCCTGGGTGCAAATCTCCCAGAAACAGCTGGCCTTCTCCCACGCGTTTCAGCCGTTTGACCTGCACTCCGGCTTTTTCGCACATTTTTCGAATCTGACGGTTCCTGCCTTCGTGAATGATAATTTCTAAAACGCTCTCACCCGGTTCCTGCTTTAGAACGCGAACCTCTGCCGGATGAATTCGATAATCGTCAAGCTGCATAGGCTGCCGAAGCATGGCTGCGGTTCCGGCAGCGTCTGAAGTTCGTACCCAAACATGGTATTTCTTTTGGATTTCATGAGAAGGATGCATGATCCGATAAGCAAAATCCCCGTCATTTGTTAGAAGTAGCATCCCTTCCGAATTCAGGTCAAGCCGCCCCGCCGGATATACGTTCTCCTTAACACCGGATAGCAAATCCATAACCGTTTTCCGATTCTTTTCGTCCGACCGAGTTGCAACATAGCCCCTTGGCTTATACAACATGATATATGCTTTTCTGGGAGTTTTTCCCAAAAGTTTCCCATCAATTTTAATATCATCTGTTTCCGTATCGGCTTTATCCCCGATAGCGGCTGTCACCCCATTTACGGTTACACGACCCTGGCGCAGTATCTCCTCGGCTCTCCGGCGTGATGTGATACCGTGATTGGCAATTATTTTCTGAAGTCGTTCCTGCATTGCTTGCGGTGCCCTTTAGTTATTCGTCCTTGCCTTTATTCCGGTTGATAATCTTGTCGACCATTTCATTCAGCTTATCCATGACCTCCGGGGTCTGGTCAACGATTCTATCAAAGGTGTTATGAGCTTGTGGTGTAACGTTCATTAAACGGATGTTTCCGTCTTTTACGACCAGAAAACCGATTGGCTCAACCTTAACTCCGTATCCTGTTCCGCCGCCATAGCCTTTGGATTGCGCAAATTCCGCTCCACCGCCTCCGAAGCCATAACTGACTTTGACAAGCGGAATAAGATAAATGCCGTCCGGCGTAGTGATTGGCTCCCCGACAACCGTATCCGCGCTAACAAGGTTTTTCACATTCTGCATCGTGGATGTCATAAAATTTTGCAGTTTGCTTTCGTCCATATTCTTTTCCCCATTTCTTTATAGTGCAAATCCTTATTGCTTCTCCCTTTATTTTTCTCCAATCTACCAAATTAACATTGGAATTATCCTCAAAAGCAGGCCGCCGATTGTCAGGCTACCGCTTCCGGGTTCGCAGTTGGAACTGAAACTTGTTTTTCTCTTTTCTTGTGCTTGCGGATAATACGCAGCGCTGCACTCCCAGCGCGGAAAGCAACATGTACCAACTCACCTAACCGAATCGATATTACTATGCTTATATTGTAATACGGTTTACCAACGGAGTAATCCGCAGCCGTGCGGATGTCCACATCCTTGAAATGAAGATATTGATCCGCCATCCCCCCAATGGAGCAAAGAAGGCTGTTTGCCAAATTGTAGCTCTGTGCTGTCTTATAAGGATCCTCATAAGAGGATACATACCAGAATTTGAATTCCCGTATCTGCAGTCTTTTTCGAAAGCTGGAAAGTGCCTCAAAGACAATGCGAAGCAGGCTTTTAATTTCATTGGGAGAAAAGTCCTTGAACGACATGCTTTTCTTTTCTTTCGCATCTGTTTTTTGGGCTTCTTTTTTTCTTTCCCCGCTTTCCTTCTTTTCAGATTTTTCCTTTTCTTCTTTTGGATAAATCTGCAGATTAATGGTGCCAATTTTCGCAAGAACGGAAAGCGCGTCCTCATAGGAAATATGCAGTGCGATCGGTGTCAGGTTCAGAGCAATGAGCAGAATGACAATGATCCCTAAAATAATTAAGCCAACCATTGTTCCCCTTCTCCTTTCTGTTCACCATCCCCCGTATCCTGGAATTCATCGGTAATCGTGTTCGGGGATTCATCGGAAACTGTATTTGCAAGTGCTTCAATCTTCTTCTGTATTTCTTCGATCCCTTCAGAGCTTTTTAGATCCGGAAGGTGCGGGAGTTCCTCAAGGCTTTGCAGTTTCATAGCTCTTAGAAAAGCCTGAGTCGTTCTATATAGTGCCGGGCGACCCGGTGCATCCATTGTTCCACAGGGCTCTATCAATCCTTTTCCTACCAAGGAACTTACTGTATAGCTGCTGTCCACTCCACGTATTTGACTGATATAAGATCTTGTTACGGGCTGAAAGTACGCTACCACGGCAAGTGCTTCCATGGCTGCCGCTGTAAGTGCGGCCGGTTTTTGCTGTTCGTTGGAATGAAGAACATACTCTGAATATTCCGGCGCGGAGCACATCTGATAGGCATCTTCCAGCCTTATGATGCGGATGCCTCGCTTATTCTCCTCATACTCCGCTGTAAGCGCATCCACCGCATCCAGGATTTTTTCCTCTGGCTCACGTACAATCTCGCAGAGTCTTTTTATCGATATAGGTTCTCCGGATGCAAAAAGCACCGCTTCAAGTATCTTCTGCAAACTCTGATTCATTCTGTGGTATAGAAACCTCGTTTCGAATAATATAGATCTGCCGCCCATCTCCGGTAAGCATCATCGCGCCTTTCGAGCAAAGCTCCAGCACGGAAATGAATGTTGCAACAAGTTCCGATCGGCTTCGGCATTCCTTGTAGAAGTTCGCCAGTGCATAGCGCTTTCCAATCTTCATCCGCCCCAGGATCTCATGGCTTTTCTCCTGTACCCCGTAAGGAATAGTTTTTGGCGTTCCGGCTTCAAACTGTGAAAAATCTTCCGATTTATTCTGTGCCTTTATAGCAAGCCGGACTACTGCCTGCAGAAATACCGATTGTGAAAAGGTGTAAGCGATCTCCCGATCTTCATTCTGCTGCAGAAACTCCGGGGGTTTTGTCATGTACAGAAGCCCTGTTTTCGACTGCTGTGCAAGTTCAGGAAGAATCTGGCGGATTCCTTCCATGAGGTCTCTTGCCTGCAATTGCCTTAGTGACTGCTTTAACAGTTCAAGTTCCGAGTTCTCTTCCTCTTTTACAAGCAGGGATTTCGTTTTTATATAGAGCAGATATGCCGCCATTTGTACAAATTCGCTAGCAACTTCCAGATCCATTTGCTGCATGCGATTAATGAAAGCAAGATATTGGTCCAGGATATCCGCGATCTGAATATCATTAATTTCGACCTTATTCTTCGACAAAAGAATCAAAATTAAGTTGAGCGGGCCTTCAAAGTCCTGCAAATCATCTTTTTCTTTAATAATATTTTCCAGGTGAAATGTCGGTTCGTTCATAGTCTACCCTGCAAATAGCTAATGAATAAATTATATGCAATTTCTGTACTAAAAACAAGCGCACGCAATTCTCTAGGGCAAAAAATAGCAAGCGGAAAAATGAACCAAAAAAACACACGAACGGCATTCTGCGACATTCGTGCGACAAGTTGAATTCGAATTTATAGAAATTTCTGCAAATAAGAAATCAGTTCGGAGCGGCCGTAGCCGTTTTTTGCGGAATATGCCATCAGAATTACTTCTTCAGGCAGCTGCAATTCTGATTGAAGAAAGGAAATATATTCCTTTTTGTCTTTTCGATCCAGTTTATCGGCTTTATTTGCAACAACAAAAAATGGCTTTCCGGATCGAAGGAACAGTTCGCACATCGTTTTGTCGTTCTGACCTGAAGCATGGCGCGCATCGACGAGCAAAATGCCGGCGGAAAAAGTGTCCTTTGCAGAAAAGAACTCTTCCATTAAACCCGCCCACCGTTCCTTCTCACGTTGCTCCACTTTTGCGTATCCATAACCAGGCAAGTCGGCCAAATATACTTTCCTATCCGCCAGGTAGTAGTTAATATTTGCTGTTTTTCCTGGCTTTTTCCCTACTTTCGCAAGACTTTTACGGCCCGAGAGGCTGTTAATAAGCGATGACTTTCCCACGTTGGATTTGCCCGCGATCGCAATGCACGGCAGAGCCGACCGTAAGAAACGCTTCGGCTCTGCCACAGTGGTTATGAATTCCATATTTTCGAAATTGATATTTGTCATTTTACTGTCGCAGTGCGAGATTTCGGCTGCACTTGCCTTGGGGGATTTCCAACGGCTGCTTCGCTTCCTTCGGATTTCGAAAAACATTTCCGGAAAAGCTCACAGGAAATGCTTCATCAATTGTTTCCACGGCAATAAAGTGCAGTTTTGAGCGGACCGTTTGATCGATTTCTTCCAGATCTTTCACATTGTCCTTCGGTATCAAAACCGTCTTAACGCCAGCACGCAGTGCAGCCATTGTCTTTTCCTTCAGTCCCCCAATAGCCATGACTCGGCCGCGGAGTGTAATTTCTCCTGTCATGGACACATCATGATGGACCGGTACATCCGTAAGTGCCGAAAGCAGCGCATGGCATATCGTTATCCCAGCCGATGGTCCATCCTTTGGAATTGCTCCTTCCGGAAAATGAATATGAATGTCTTTCGTCTTATAGAAATCCGGGTCAATGTTCAGCTCTGTGGCTCTAGAACGGATACAGGTAACTGCCGCTTTGGCAGATTCTTTCATTACATCTCCCAGATTGCCGGTAAGCTCGATTTTCCCGGTTCCATCCATAACCGCAACTTCAACATCCAAGGTCGTACCGCCGACTTCTGTCCAGGCAAGACCTTTGACAAGTCCGACAATATCCTTCTTCTGTACTTCCTCATCCAGATACTTGGCGGGCCCAAGCACCTTATTCAAATCAGAACGGCGCACCGAAAAAGCGGGGTTTTCTTCCTTCGTTGTAGTAAGATAAGAGGCTGCTTTTCGGCAAATATTCTGAATTTCCCGCTCCAGCACTCGGACGCCGGATTCACGTGTATAAAGACTGATGATATCTCTTATCGCCGCATCGCTGATTCGCAGCTGTCGGGTTGCTATGTTATGCTTTTTCCGCTGTTTCGGAACAAGATAATGCTTTGCAATCTGCAGTTTCTCTTCATCCGTATAACTAGAAAGCTCGATGACCTCCATTCGATCAAGAAGCGCTCTCGGAATCGTGCTTGTCGTATTTGCCGTCGTGATAAAGAATACCTTAGATAAATCCCAAGGAATTTCCAAGTAATTATCCCGAAATGTGGAATTTTGCTCTCCATCCAGAACTTCAAGCAGTGCGGAAGCCGGATCGCCCCGGTAATCCGTACCAATTTTGTCTATTTCGTCAAGAACAAAAAGTGGGTTGGAAGACTTTGCCTGAATAATTCCATTTATGATCCGGCCCGGCATCGCGCCGATATATGTTTTGCGGTGACCGCGGATTTCCGCCTCATCATGTACGCCTCCGAGGGAAATCCGTACGAGCTTTCTCTGCGTCGCGTGCGCGATGGACATGGCAACACTCGTTTTTCCGGTACCCGGGGGGCCGACAAGGCAGAGAATATTTCCGTTATAATTAGGCGCGATTTTTTTAACGGCCAGATATTCGAGAACGCGTTCCTTTACCTTTTCCAGGCCAAAATGATCGGCGTCGAGAATTTTTCGTGCCTTTTCCAGATCGATATTTTCTTCCGTTTCCACATTCCACGGAAGGGACAGACAGACATCCAGATAATTACGCAATACCGAAGATTCCGCAGAGCCGAAGGGCTGTTTTTCTAGATTGCGAACTTCCTTTAGCAGTTTATCTTCTACTTCTTTATCACGAATATGAAGATTCAGGATTTTGCTTCGGTACGTCTCTATTTCGTCTAAATCCTCGTCGCCGTCATTGAGTTCTTTCTGTATGAGCTTCATTTCTTCCCGCAGATAATAATCCCGTTGGTTTTTATTCATCTGCGTATTTGTCTTCTCGCTTAGCTCCTGCTCAATCGCAAGAATATTCAGTTCCCGATTGATCATTGCAGACAGATCCTGGAGACGCTGTGAAAGAATTCTCTGTTCCAGAATCTTTTGCTTATCCTGATATTCCAGCCTTACAGAGTTTGCAATGAAATAGGAAGCATATGCCTGATCGCCGTTTGAGAGGATATTCAGGACTGCATCGGGAGATCCGCTTTCCGTCTTATTTATATATTCTTCAAAAAGATTAATGCAGAGGCGAACACGAGCTTCCAGCTCATCCGCGGAACAGGGATCTGCCTGATCCGGAACAGATTCCACATCCGCATAAAGATACGCTGCCTCCGAATACAGATGGACAATCTTTGCTCTGGAAATACCTTCCACCATGACACGCGCTGCTGTCCCGTTGGACTGGCGTAGCTGCTGCTTAATGCGGCATACTGTCCCGAATTCAAATAAGTCTTCTTTCCCCGGTATATCGCATGCGATATCTTTCTGCGTGACAAGGAAGATTCGATGAGAACCCTCCATAGCAGCATTCAGTGCTGCCATTGACTGCGGTCTTTCTATGTCAAAAGAAAGAAGCATTTGCGGAAATGCCGTAATGCCACGTAGTGCCAGAAGCGGCAGCCGAATAGTGCTTTTCTTTTCTTCGTTTTCTTTCATAGGGCTTTCGCCTTCTTTCTGCTGCAAGCTGTCTTTGTCCTGCTTGCTGTCATGAATTTATCGTGATTATAGCACTTGAGGCTAGGTTGCCTTGTTGAAAATACTACATCTGTTTAGCCATTCCATTTCCTATTTGTGAACGAAGCGTAAAAGGAAGGGGTGTAGCCTGACAAACGCAGCTACTCCCCTTCAGCTTCCGTCCTGTAGTATTCAGCTTGCAGCCTTCCGGTAAATCTGAGGTTCCGCTTTGCCTTTTACGCTATCGGCCGTGATTACAACCTTTGTAACCGTATTGTCCGATGGAATTCTATACATTATATCCATCATTGTATCTTCCATGATGCTTCGCAATCCTCTCGCGCCGATTTTTAAGCTCAGGGCCTTATCTGCAACCGCTTCGAGCGCACCCTGCTCAAACTCAAGCTCAACGCCGTCAAAGCTCAGCAGTTCCTGATACTGTTTGCTGATAGCGTTTTTGGGTTCCGTAAGAATTCTCACAAGATCCTTCCGGCTCAGAGAATCCAGCGTCGCAATGACCGGAAGCCGGCCCACCAGTTCCGGAATAATCCCGAATTTTAGCAAATCATGCTGTTGGACGTTGCTAAGAAGCTTTCCGACATCCCGTTCCTTGCTACTGTGGATGTTTGCCTCAAACCCCATAGCTTTATTATCGGTGCGCTTTTCAATGATTTTATCAAGCCCATCAAAAGCACCTCCGCAGATAAACAATATGTTCGTCGTATCCACCTGAATGAATTCCTGATGAGGGTGCTTTCTACCGCCCTGTGGCGGAACGTTTGCTATGGTTCCTTCCAGAAGTTTCAGCAGTGCCTGCTGCACGCCTTCTCCTGAGACGTCCCGTGTAATGGATGTATTTTCGCTCTTTCTTGCGATTTTATCAATTTCATCGATATATATGATGCCTTTTTCCGCACGCTCAACATCAAAATCGGCAGCCTGCAGGAGCTTCAGAAGGATATTTTCAACATCTTCTCCCACATAGCCCGCTTCCGTCAGCGTTGTTGCGTCCGCAATTGCGAACGGAACATCAAGCATTTTTGCCATTGTCTGCGCAAATAGCGTTTTACCGCTTCCGGTAGGGCCGATAAGCAGAATATTCGATTTCTGAAGCTCGACGTCATTCTCCTGCCCGTGCAGAATTCTCTTATAATGATTGTATACTGCAACGGAAAGCGCTATTTTTGCTTTTTCCTGTCCAATAATATACTCGTCAAGGTTCTTCTTTATTTCTACCGGCTTGGGCAGCTTATTAAAATCAAGCTTTTCGCCGTTCTGATTTTCCAGTGTCGGTTCATATTCTTCTTCCAGGATGCTCATACAAACCCGTACGCACTCTTCGCAGATATATGCATTTTCCCCGGAAATAAGTCTCCCCGCCAATGCCTGCGGCTTTCCGCAGAACGAGCACTTCAGGTTTTTACTGTCTATTCTTGCCATTCCTAATACCACCCTAACTGTATTTCCTGAGTAGCAGTATAAAAAACTATTTACTTCTTCTCTTCCGAATAATATCCGGAACACCGAAAGAAAGTGGGAGACTGTTCTCTCACTTCCCTCCATCCGTAGTACGATTCTTTCCTGGGCAATTATTTGCCACGCTTTACGATGACCTTATCAATAAGGCCGTACTCCTTTGCCTCTTCGGCCGTCATATAATTGTCTCTTTCCGTATCCTCCGCAATAACTTCCAGCGGCTTGCCGGTATTTGCTGCAAGGATGGCATTGAGTTTCTGTTTAATTTTTAGTATCTCCGCTGCCTGAATTTGAATATCCGTGCATTGCCCCTGGCTACCGCCCGAAGGCTGATGTATCATTATTTCCGAGTTCGGAAGGGCAATGCGCTTTCCTTTAGCACCGGAAGACAGCAGAAATGCTCCCATGGACGCAGCCATTCCTATGCAGATGGTTGAGACATCCGGCTTAATGTACTGCATAGTATCATAAATTGCGAAACCTGCCGTAACGCTGCCGCCGGGAGAGTTGATATAAAATTGTATATCCTTATCGGGATCCTGTGCTTCCAGATAAAGCAGCTGCGCAACAATCAGGCTTGCCGTAGTGTCGTTCACTTCTTCTGAGAGCATCACAATGCGGTCATTGAGAAGCCGTGAAAAGATATCATAAGAACGCTCTCCGCGGCTCGTCTGCTCGACAACATAGGGAACTAGGCTCAAAACGAATACCTCCTTCTATCAGGGAAAAGAAAGCATATGCCGTAAGGAGTTATTCCTCCGGCTTTTCCTCTTTCTCAGCTGGTTTGTTTGTACTCTTTTTTGCCGGTTTTTTTACTTCTTTCTTTTCTTTCGGCTCATCCGATGCTTCCGTCTTTTCTGATTTTCTGCTTCGTTTTTTCGGCTTTGCCTCTTTTTCCGCCGCAGGCACTTCAGAATCGGCTTTATCTGCAGTTTCTTTCTTTTCCTCCGTCAACTCTGCCGGGAAATAAGTTTCAAGCGTTTTTCCTGCAACATCTTTCGCCGTGTCAAAGATTCTCTTTCTGGCAAGATCTAAGCGGACTTCATCTTTAATTGCGTCTTCTCCGAATTTTTCAAATACTTGATCGCGTGTCAGTTTGTCCTTTTCGCCGTTTTCATTCAACGCATTTTCCTCGATAAAAGCGTCGATCTGCTCGTCCGTCGGTCCGAAATCTTCCTTCTTCGCAATCGTTTCAATCAGAAGCAATGTCAAAATCGACTCTTTTGCCCGCTCATGTGTTTCTTTCTTACTCGTCTCATCGTCAATGTTCAGCATTTTCCGAATCTGGCTGAATGGGAGAGAGGATGTATCCATTCCAAAATAGGTAGAAAGGTAGAAACGAATTTCCCGCTCTTCTTCCTCATCGATCATAACCTCTGGAATATCTACTTTCATGTTATGGGCTGCTATTTTTAAAAGCGCATCGAGGTAGTTTGCGTCAGCTTCACTCTGCTTTTTCTTCAGGAGTTGGCTGCGCACATCCTCTTTGTATTCCTCCAACGTTTCAAATTCCGATACATCCTTGGCAAATTCATCATCGACATCCGGAAGTTCTTCCTTATCGATTGAGTTAAGTGTCGCTTTCACCTGCGCCATCTTTCCGCTAAACTTCTCATTCGCCTCAGAAACTGTCAGTTCAAATTCTTTTTCCTCGCCCGGCTTCATGCCAACGATCTGCTGTACGAAGCTGAGAACATCGCTGTCTTCCGAAAGTTCAAGCTCCTCACCTTCCGGTTGTGTTTCGTTGACGACTTCTCCATCCACAGTCGCCTTAAACACGATATTAACGCGGTCTCCCATCTGCGCTGCGCGGTCCGTAACCGGAATATACCGTGCATTCCGTTTCCGGACCCGTTCGATTTCCTGATTTACTTCGTCATCACTGACTTCCGGTTTTTCCTTTTCCAATTCGATATCCGTGTACTGCCCGAGTTCCGCCTCTGGGTACAGCGTTACCGTGAAAGAAAAAGTAAGATTCTTATCATCGTCCAAGTTTTCATCGGAAAGTTCCGGTGTGCCAACTATTCGGAGTTTCTGGTCCTCGATTCCAAATCGCAGTGCCTCCGGAGCCAGAGAATCCATAGCATCCGGATAGAAAACGTCATGGCCGTACATTCCTTCAATAAGGGCGCGCGGTGCTTTGCCCTTACGGAAGCCTGCAATTGTAATGGAATTCTTCTTCCGGCGATATGCAGTCTCAACAGCCTTTTCAAACTCATTATGATCGATTTCTACTGCAAACTTAGCTATATTCTTTTCACTTTTATCTAAGTCTTTGACAATCATGGACGGTTTCCTCCTATATGTTTGTAACATAGCTCACATAGTTTATCAGATATAGAAAATAAAATCAATGTAAAATCGGGCCCCTAATTTCAGGGCTTTTTCTGGTTTCTGCCGCTTTTTTGACGCTCTTCTGAAGGACTCTGAATCCGCGCGCGTTCTCACCCTATCCGCAATGGTATGAAATTTAAATAATCCGCAGAAACAAGGCGGAAATCCGTCTGTTCCATGGTTCCTATATAGGCTCCGCGGAAACTGGCCGCATGAATGTGTCCGTAACAGCAGTGCCGGATCTCGTACTTTTTAAGTATAGATAATATCTCATCGCATCGATAGTTCTTATATAGCGGAGGATAATGCAGAAATACGTATTTCTCCAAACTGCCCGCTGACTGCAGAGACATTTCAAGCCGAATGCATTCTCGTCGAAGAATTTTCTCATCATGCTCCGTTCCGGTTTCCTCATCGATGAACCAGCCGCGAGTTCCGCAGATGGAAACCGCATGCCTTTCCAAGTCACAGGTATAGCTGTTATTCTGCAGAAGAGTAATAGAACCTATTTCATTGGCTGCTAGCAGGTCCTTTACCTTTTTCATCGAAGACCACCAGTAATCATGATTCCCCTTTATCAGAATTTTTTTTCCCGGTAGGGCTTCCAAAAATTTCAGATCCGGCAGAGCTTCTTCCAAATTTATACCCCAGGAGAAATCGCCGCAAATAACAACCGTGTCTTCCGGTTTGACGAATTCCTGAAATCCCGCACGAATCTTTTCAGTGTAGTTCTGCCATCTATCGCCAAAAACCTCCATGGTTTTATTCGTTCCCAACGAGAGATGCAGATCCCCAATTGCAAGCAATGCCATGTTAAGTCCTCAGGCTAAGAAACGGGAAACGGCATCTTTCATTCCGGATCTTTCGACGGACTCTTCAAAGCGAATCTGTCGTTCTTCCAAATTTTTCAACGGTGCCGGAACAGACTGTCCCGTATAGCGTGCAAGGTCCTCTGTTGACAAATTCATTGATGGTAAATCGGGCCTCAGCGCTGTCATAACATTCTCGCTGAACTTGAACGGACTTGCTGTTGATACAATGATCGCTGGCCCGGTATATTCGCCGGCATCCCGCATCTTCTTCAAAATCGTCCATGCCGTAGCCGTGTGCGTGTCCATAAGGTAGCGGCTTTTTTCATATACTTCACGAATGCTCTCTTTGGTTTCGGCATCGGAAGCAAACCCTGCATCAAAATCCTTAGTTATAGCATCCAAAATTTCATGCCGTACCGTATAGCGCCCTTCCTTTCCAAGTGCGTCCATGTAACTTCGGACTTCGCTACTATCCCTGCTAATATGATAAAGCAGACGTTCGAGGTTGCTGGAGACCAGAATATCCATAGACGGCGAAATGGTTGTATAGAACTTTCTATTGATATCGTATGTGCCGGATTTGATAAAGTCGGTAAGTACATTGTTTTGATTGGAGCAACATAGAAGCTTCCGAATCGGCAATCCCATCTGCTTTGCATACCAACCGGCCAGAATATCTCCAAAATTCCCCGTAGGAACCGCAAAGGTGAGGCTGTCTCCAAACAATATTTTGCCGGCATTTACGCTGTCGCAGTACGCGGAGAAATAATATACGATCTGAGGAAGAAGACGACCCCAGTTTATCGAGTTTGCCGACGAAAGGAAATATCCCCTTTTATCCAGCTCTTCGGCGAATTTCGCATCTGCGAAAATCATCTTAACCCCGTTCTGAGCATCGTCAAAGTTTCCTATTACACCGCTTACAAAAACGTTTTCACCGCTTTGCGTGATCATCTGCAGTCTCTGTGTTTTGGATACCCCGTCCCGCGGATAAAATACGAGAATCTTCGTTCCGGGTACATCCGCAAACCCTTCCAGCGCTGCCTTGCCCGTATCGCCGCTGGTCGCAACCAGGATGCATACCGTACGCTTTTCGTCCGCTTTCTGCAGTGAGCGGGTAAGAAGGTGCGGGAGCGCCTGAAGGGCAATATCCTTGAAAGCACATGTCGGACCATGCCAGAGTTCCAAAAAGCCAGTTTTACTATCCATAAATGAAACCGGAGCTACGGTTGGCACATCAAAGTTGCTTCCATAGGATGCTGAAATGATATCTCTGAGCTCCTCTTCATCAAATTCGGGCAGATAATTCCGCATCACAGCATAGGCCCTCTGCTGGTAATTCATGCTGCACATATTCCGGAGCTGCTGCAGGGAGATTTCAGGAATTCTTTCTGGAACGAACAGGCCTCTGTCTTCTGCTAGGCCTTCCTTTATCGCATAATAGCTGGGGATAAGCTTTTTCTCGTTGCGGGTACTGAAATACTGCATAATTTTCCGGCCGTTACAGTCTAGCACTCTGCTGCAACGCCTGTCCTCCTTCGTTCTGCATTAATGTATTTTTTTTAGAAAGCTGGGCCTGTGCATAGGGCAGGGACCGAATTTACGCAGAGCGTCATAGTGCTGTTTCGTCCCATATCCTTTATGTTTTGCAAATCCGTAGACCGGATAAACGGCATCCAACCCCTCCATATACCGGTCACGGCTTACTTTTGCCAAAATAGAAGCCGCCGAGATACTGGCGCAACGGGCGTCCCCTCTTACAATTGTTCGGGCAGGAATCTTAATTCCCCGGCACTGGTTTCCATCAATAAGAGCTAATTCTGGTCTTACCTTAAGTCCTTCTATCGCACGATTCATAGAAAGGATTGTAGCGCCAAGAATATTGAGCTTCTCTATTTCTTCTACCGAGGCGGAAGCAACGCACCAGGCTTCCGCAACTCTTTGAATAATTGGAAAAAGTTCTTCCCTCTTTTTCTCCGAAAGCTTTTTGGAATCATTCAGTCCCTCAATCGTATTGCCCGGTCGAAGGATCACGGCGGCTGCATACACAGGGCCCGCCAGTGGTCCTCTTCCCGCTTCGTCTACGCCGCAGAAAATTTGGTAGCCCTCCTTGTGAATTTCCGTTTCAAGTTCCCAGAGATCCGCCATTGTACTTCTCCAATGTAAGCTTTCCTAACTTCCCGTCCTGATATTCTTTAATCAGCATTCGTGACGCACGTTCAAGGTCCGGTTCTCCTCCGGATGAGATGCATCCTCTGTTTCTTGCGATATCCTGCAGAATTTCTTCGCCTGTCCGTTCCCGCGCTGCCGGAACGTGATATCGTTCCTGCAGCCTATCCGGATAAGCTTCTTTCATCTGCTCCAAGAAATAAACTGCAAGCGCTTCATAATCCAGAATTTCATTTTTAATAGAATTTGTGAGAGCAAGAAATGCTCCGACCTGCCACGAATCAAACTTTGGCCAGAGAATCCCCGGTGTATCCATAAGTTCCCATTTAGCACCGACGGAAATCCACTGCTTTCCCCGCGTAACTCCCGGTCTGTCACCAGTAACTGTGGCTTTTCTCCCGGCGAGCTGGTTGATAAAGGAGGATTTTCCAACGTTTGGTATACCCACAACCATAATTCGGGGTTTCCGACCTACAAGTCCCTTTTCCTTTTCAGCACTGTGTCTATCTTGAAGCAGGCTTTCCACAGCGGGAAGAAAAGATGCAACTCCCTTTCTGGAACGAGAATCGCAGGCAATTGCCTTCGTCTCTGTTTCCTGCAGTGACTTTATCCACTTACCTGTCTCTACCGGATCCGCCAAATCCTTTCTGTTCAATACAATAACTCTCCGTTTATTCGCCGCGAGAGCTTCCATGTCTGGATTTCGACTTGAGCGCGGGATCCTTGCGTCGCAAATTTCGCATACAACATCCACCAGCTTCATATTTTCTTCTATCATGCGGCGGGCCTTTGCCATATGTCCAGGATACCATTGTATTTCCTGCGACCATGGCCTATCCGCGTTTTTCACAGCTATGCATCCTTTCTTCGGCGTCCACAAGTTTCCGGAAGCGCAGGCTGATGGCGCTACGTTTCATTTATATACGCTTCCGAATTTGCTGATCGGGAATATCCGTAGATATATTCTCCCAATGATCAGGCTTTTATCTACCATTCCCACCCGAGAATCCCGACTGTCCAGTGAGTTGTTTCGATTATCGCCGAGGACAAATACGCAGCCTTTCGGAACAACCTGAGGTCCTGTAAAGTTCAGACTGTTATATGTCAGTTCCGCCGTATAGTCTTCTTTCAGCGGCTGGCCGTCCACATAGACAATCCCTTGGTCAAAGTCTATATCAACGGTCTGTCCTTCTGTCGCGATAATCCGTTTTACCAGGGCAGCGTCCTTATAGGATTCCTTTTTAAAAATCACTATATCCCCCTGCTTCGGTGTATAGAACAGGTTTGAAGCCAGGACAAGGTCCTGGTTCTGCAAAGTGGGTTCCATAGAGGACCCCACAACGGAAGCTACACGAGTAATAAAGGTAAACATAAGCACACAAATAACCAGTGCAAACACAAGGCACTGTATCCAGTCATACACTGGGCTCAAACGGTTCTTTTCTGTTTTTATAGACTCTTCGTTCATACGCTGCCTCTGAAATTCTCCGAAATTCAATAGGAAATTAGGATAACCTATCCGCTTCCTTCTGCTGGACGGAATGCAAATTCAATTTCCTGCAGGCGCTCGCCCGTCTTATAGAAAAACTGCCTCAGCGAACCTGCCGTCCGTTGAGACAGTTATACAGTTCCATTCCATTAAAGCTGCTCTTTTACCTTAGCAGCCTTTCCAACACGATCACGCAGGTAATACAGCTTTGCTCTGCGAACTTTGCCTCTGCGAACGGTATCGATGGAAACTATCGATGGGGAGTTCAGCGGAAAAATCTTTTCACAGCCAACGCCATAGGAAATACGCCGCACTGTAATAGTTTCGTTGATGCCGCCGTGCTTCTTTGCAATTACGGTACCTTCAAACGCCTGATTGCGTTCTCTGCTTCCTTCTTTTACGCGCACTGTTACGCGGACAGTGTCACCGACAGAAACCTGAGGAACTTCCTCCTTCAAATATCTGTCGGAAAGTGTTTTGACTAAATCCATATAAACCATCCTTTATATAAATGTTCGTGCCGATGCTTTTCGGTAGAGGACCATTTTAGTACGTCTTATGGCGTTCCCATAAGCCATGATAATTTACCACACACCAATAAAAAAAGCAAGAGCTAACGGAAAATATTCCCTTGAAAATCAAAAATTTCCATTCGGATGAACTTTGCAAAGTCCGGTTCTGAATCCGGACCGTATTTTTTTATTGCTTCCGTTAATAAGTATGGGTTGAAGGTCGGCTGCTGCGCCGATACACGCATAGCAACCCGGACCATTCCCTCATCCGGTGCAAATTCGATATTCTTCAGCCCCTGCCACAAAGAAAATTCTGTCAGGCCTCTTTTCCCCTTTTTTTCAACCACAAGCTCCCTGCTCGGATCGGAAAAAAGAGTGTGAAGCTTTTCTGCTTCCGAGGTCGTATCCCTGTTTTCATAAAACAAGCGCCCCTGGAGCTCGATCCATTTTAGATCGGAAATTTTTGTATGGGGTTCGTAGACAGACCGTACCTTTAGCCCCTCCGGCATATATTTTGTCAGTTCTTCGGGAAGAGTTGGCAAATCCAGCGGTTCCTCAGCGGAGAAGCTGAGGATTTCGCACAGACTTTCTATGCCGACGGACAATGGCAGTGCAATGGAGAATTTCGGGTGGGGATTAAATCCCTGCGAATAGCTGACAGGGCAGTCTGCCCGCAGGAAAGAGCGCTGCAGTGTTCTTATCAAATCTAAATGAGATATATAAATAATCCGTCCCGTTTTCGAGAACAGCATTCGGTACTTAGGCATTGCATTTCCCTCCTTTTCCCAGTAGCTCGGAGGCACCGCATCCCAAGCAACGGTGTCTGCAATCCAACGATTTTTCTGCCTTATACGCCTGCTGCCGCTCATTCCAAAGATGCTCCCAGCGTACACCTACATCAATCACGGACCATGGCAGAATTTCTTCCGGACTTCTGCACCGATTGGCATAATAGTGCGGATCAAGCCCTGATTTTTCAAATGCCTGCTGCCACCGCTCCAGATTGAAATAATCTTCCCAAGCCTCAAGCCTCCCCCCATTTTTCCATACTTCTTCTAGCACAGGTCCAAGCCTACGGTCTCCTCTTGAAAGAACAGCCTCTATAAAGCCGATATCCGCGTCATGCCAGTTGTATGTGACATTTTTCGCCTTTATGGCGCTGCTGAGCAGCTGAACGCGCCGCATGTACTCCTCCATCGGAATCTGCGCTTCCCACTGGAATGGGGAAAAAGGCTTAGGAATAAAGCAGGATGTCGAGATGGTAATCCGCACTCCTCTTTTTTTATTGATAGAATATTCTCTCCAGCAATGCAGGACCTTATTTGCCATTTCCGCAATGCCAAGTACGTCTTCATCCGTCTCAGTCGGAAGCCCCAGCATATAATAAAGCTTAACGCTGCTCCACCCGCCCTGAAACGCAAGCCGGCATGTATTTAAAAGCTCTTCTTCCGTGACGTTCTTGTTGATCGCATCCCGAAGTCTTTGGCTTCCTCCCTCTACGGCAAACGTCAGTCCGCTTTTTCGAACTTTCTGAATTCTATGCACGATATCCAGAGAAAAGTTGTCTGCCCGCAGAGAAGGCAGAGAAATCCCAATATTCCTCGGCTCGCAGAATTCAAGCATCCCATCAAGCACCGTGTTCAGTTCCAGGTAGTCGCTGGAACTAAGTGACAGCAGTGTGCAGTCGGAATATCCCGTGTTCTTCAGAAGCTCTCTTCCCAGTTCTACAAGTTTTTCCGGTGACTTTTTTCGGACCGGTCTGTAAATGTATCCCGCCTGACAGAATCGGCAGCCGCGAATGCACCCGCGAAACAGCTCCAGATTTGCCTTGTCCTGAACAATTTCCGTATTCGGAACAACTGGAGCCGTCGGGTAGGAAACCGCGTCCATATCCTTTATAATTCTTTTTCTCACTCTTTGCGGTGCTCCACCTTGCGGAAGAATCGAACGGATGGCGCCGTCGTCTCCATACTGGACCTCATACAGAGAAGGAACATAGATTCCTTCTATTCCGCTTGCCTTCTGCAGAAACTCGATTTTGCTCCAGTTTTCTCTTTTTGCCTTTCTATAAAGGTATAGAAGCTCATTATTGACTTCTTCCCCTTCTCCGATAATGGCTAAATCCAGGAACTCCGCCATAGGCTCTGCATTTACGCAGGCGCTCCCCCCCGCAATCACTAGAGGCTTAAGTTCAGTGCGATCCTTTGTGTGTAAGGGAATCCCAGCCTGGTAAATCATATCCAGAACGGTTGTAAATGCCATTTCATAGCCAATTGAAAATGCAAGAATATCAAATTCAGTGAGAGCGTCTCCACTTTCCAGTGCGTAGAGAGGAATCTTGTTTTTCTCCATCTCTTCGCGCATATCTCCCCACGGAGCGTAGACTCTCTCACACCAAACTCCGTCAACGCTATTCATGGACTGGTAAAGTATATTCATTCCCTGGTTGCACATTCCAATGTCGTATATATCCGGAAAGCAGAAAGCCACACGGACTTCCACTTCTTGGCGATCTTTCAGGATTTGATTATATTCTCCGCCTGTGTACCGGGCAGGCTTCTGCACCCGCATTAAGATTCGCTCCAGCTTATTATCCATATCTCCTCCGTGCGGTGTTGTCTAGTAGTATCCTGTTGTGTTATTGGCTTCAATCGGTCATAAAAAAAAGAGCAACCGGAAACTCCTCCGGTCACTCCCGTGGTCGGAGTGGGGAGATTTGAACTCCCGGCCTCTTGGTCCCGAACCAAGCGCGCTACCATCTGCGCTACACCCCGAAATTTTCAAAGCGCTGTTAATTATAGTGATTGAAGCCGTGTTTGTCAAGCAAACTGCACCCGCAAAGGCCGTTAGAAGTTGCAGTTGCAGCTTTATTTGCCGCGCCTTCTGAGTATTGTCCTGACCATCCAGCTGCTGTCTCCGATCTGTACATTCCGTTTATTTCGAGATATTCGAAGGTTTTCCGCAGTTAGTAGTTCGTCGCGTCTCCGATCCGCTGCGGTCGTTTTGACGTGACTCTACAAAAACCTATCTTCTTGGGCAAACGTCGCCGTAAATACTGTTCCCGTTCTTCTTGCCCCCTATTCCAGCTGCTATTCGGATGCAGGTAATACGCCGTCACGCATCCGGATGCTTTCCGGATCCCTTCACCGCTAAAAACTCGGGTCCACTGTCGCTGATGATTTTCTTAAAGAGCTCCCCCAAAGGATCCAGCAAAGGCCATTCTTATAGATTTTATTATTGAATCTCTTGCGCGGCCGTGGTATATTAAATTCGCTCGCGGATGTAGTTCATTGGTAGAATGCCGGCTTCCCAAGCCTGAGAGGGGGGTTCGATTCCCCTCATCCGCTCCATTGAGGCTGTACCTATACGATACAGCCTCTCTTCTTTTCTGAATATTTGAGTGGCCTGTTCCCAGTGAAGCCTCACACGATTAAAATCGCGTGCTTCCATGCCCGCGTTCCGCAGGCACAGACTCGCTGACTGAAGATACAGTCTGAATCCCGTGTCTCTATGCCGCAGCATAAAGCACTGAAAAAAGACGAATTAGATCAGACAGTGTGCAGGTGCTTCTCTTTGCGCAAGCAGGAACTTTTGCCTGGATGCGCTGCCATTCCGTCACCGGAATGGACTTTGCCAGTTTCCGGATATAATACCTTGCTCCGATGTTATACGCGGCATTCAGATCGCAGTTGTAGATCCTGCCGTTCTGGAATTCACGACACGAGAATGCGCCGCCGGACTTTTCAATTCCTGCACCGACGAGGCGGAATATGCCAGAGCGGATGAATGCGGCTAATCAATGCGATGCCATAATTGCATGGGAATTTAGGTAAAGAGGCAGAAAGTTTCCGCATTCTGTGAAACAGCCATGATGCGGATCTTCTTTCGGTTTAATTTCCGGAAAGAAAATCCAAATCATGGCCATTTTCCTATTGCATTTCGATCGAATGAACTTATTACAAACTATTGCCCTTCCGTTTGTTGCAATCCGCCTTCCTTATTTTCAGCTGACTCCTCAAACGTGTGAATTTCTTTGACGCAGACGTCTTTTCCGCTGAGTACCTGCTTATTAAAGCTCCCGCAGTTGGGGCAGTATCCCTTTGTTTCGACTACATTGAATATTTCGTCGCAGTCATCGCATTCTGCAAGGCCTTCTACCATTTCAATAATCAGCTTTGCATCTTTCAATTCCGTGTTCTTTACCACTACTGGATAGACTTTTTCAACGTATTCCGGAATTACAAGGGACAGTTCACCGATTTGCATGACGATTTCCGAAACCTTAGGTACATTGTTATCCTTACAAAATTGAAGGACCGTATTAACCATTGCTCGGACAATACTCATTTCATGCATGGTCTTCGTTCTGCTTTCTTTCAGCGGGCGCAAAAACTTTCTTTGCTGCGATTTTCGCCATCCGTTTTCCGCCGCCGGAGGCAACGCCGATCAAGGTCTTGAAATACGGTGTACCAACGTCATCTGCATACTTTTCCAGGTGAATTGCGTCAAACTTGCACTTGGTCGTGCAGATGCCGCAGCCGACGCACATATTCTCGTTCACGACAGCCACTCCGCATCCCAAGCAGCGATCCGCTTCTTTCTTCATCTGCTCTTCCGTGAATGTGCCTCTGGGATCCTTAAAATTCTTAACCGCTTTTTTCGGGGAAACATTCGAAGCAACTTGGCGTTTGCAGTTATCAAAGCTATCAATGGAAATCGCTACATTATTTTTGTCGAACGACTTATAATCACGGCGGTCCCGCCCCAATGTAAGACTCTGTCCGGGATGTACATAGCGATGTATAGAAATCGCGCCTTCTTTTCCCGCAGCAATAGCATCAATGGCAAACTTGGGTCCTGTCATGACATCTCCGCCGGCAAAAACATCATCAACTGAAGTCTGGTACGTAAATCCATCCGCATAAACGGTGCCCTTCTCGGTTGTCTTCAGCGAATCAAGTCCGGTCAGATCCACCTTCTGCCCGATAGCAGAAATAACAGATGTAACCGGAAGTGTTTCAAACTTTCCGGTCCCTACCGGTTTGCGGCGGCCCTTTTCATCGGCTTCCCCAAGTTCCATTATTTCTACCTTTATGCCTTCCACATGGTCGGTTCCCAGAATCTCACTGGGCGATGCAAGGTAGCGGAATTTCACGCCTTCCGCAATTGCTTCTTCAATTTCATCATTGGAAGCAGGCATCTCTTCCCGGCTGCGGCGATAAAGGACCGTCGTGTCGGCGCCGAGACGCAGTGCTGTGCGGGCTACGTCCATAGCAACGTTTCCACCGCCAATAACTGCGACTGCCGTGCCGATTTTCGGTTTTTTTCCGATGTTTACATCACGGAGGAAGTCAATGCCGGTAAGTACTCCGGGAAGATCGTCTCCCTTGCACCCGACCGGCGTACCTTTGGATGCGCCAATTCCAAGATAGAAAGCCTTAAATCCCTGCGTGCGCAATTCTTCCAGCGTAATATCTCGACCAACCGTAACGCCAGTCCGGAATTCAATGCCCATCTCTTTCAGAATATTGATTTCCGCATTGATGACATTCTTCTCAAGACGGAAGGAAGGAATTCCAAGCGTTAGCATGCCTCCCAGCACTTTTTCTTTCTCGAATACCGTTACAGGGTAGCCCTTAATAGCAAGATAATACGCACAGGACAGTCCGGCAGGTCCAGCTCCGATCACTGCGATTTTCTGGGGATACGGCTTGCCCGTCTGATTGAGCATGGGCGGAACAAACCGGGTCTCCGAAGTGAGTTCCTTATCGGCAATGAATTTTTTAATATCATCAATGGCAATAGCTTCATCCACGCTGCGGCGAGTGCATTCCTCTTCGCATTTTTTATTGCAGATGCGTCCGCAAACCGCTGGGAATGGGTTTTCCTTTTTAATTAATTCCAGAGCGTCCAAATAGCGTCCTTCGGAAGCAAGTTTAATATAGCCCTGGACCGGAATGTGTGCGGGACATGCCGCCTTGCAGGGCGCTGATCCGACATCCATGACATCACTGCGATTGGTTCGATATTCCGTGTTATAGTATTGCGGCCCCCAGAATTCATCATCCGGTGTGATATCTGGTTTGACCTCCGGATCCGGATTGATGGAGCACAGTTTCTTGCCAAGACGGATCGCATTGGTCTGGCAGTTTTCAACGCACTGACCGCAGGCAACGCATTTTTCTTTGTCAACTTTTGCCCTGTAGTTTGAAGAAATTCCTTCCGGTGTGCGGAAATAATTTGCAATGCGCAGCGCATAGCAGGAGCAACCGCAACAGTTGCAGATAGCACCTACAGAATCAATGCCGTCCGTTTGGTTAATTTCGTGCACAAGGCCGTTGTCTTCCGCTCGCTTCAGAATTTCATAAGCCTCTTCCTTTGTGATCATCCGGTGATCGCCAAGCTCCGCAAAGTTTTTCGCATTTTCGCCGATATAGATGCACATATCATCTTCAATATGCCCGCAGCCTTCTCCCATAAGTCGGCGGGATCTCCGGCAGGAGCAGGGTCCTACGGAAATGGCATCCGTATTTTCGATAATTGTGCGCAGCTCGTCGGTCGAAGCCGTTCGGGAGTTGCTTTCAATTGCGCTCATAACCGGCATTACGCGCATGAAGGCCATGCCATGGCTCAGGAATGGAACAAGTACTCCGAGCCGTTTGCGGGTATATTCTTCGAAGCATTCTCCCAAAATCGGGTATTTATCACATTGCTCCTTATTTGACATGAACCCTTCCATGATTCCAGGAACCCAGATTGGATATGTATAGCCGGTTTTGCCGTTCTCTGTCTTCTTTCGAACAACACCGGTTTTTACCAGCTTGTCTATCTGTTCCTGCGTAAATTCCGTACTTCTTTTGCTCCGCTGTGCAATTTCCTCTGTCGTACGGATTGTGTTCAGTTTCATGTGCATCATGATCTCGCACATGTCGTCATCCAGAAGAACATCGAGGCATTTATATTCGCTGTCCTCATAGGTAATGCCTGTGTAGGTCATGCTCTCTAGGCTGATTTTAGTTGCCAGCTTCATAATGTTCGGCCGCTTCGCCATAGCTATTCCCCCTCATTGTAATTTTTCGCTGTCTCAGTCGTTCTTCCCCTTTAGTCTTGCAATAGACCGTTCCCACAAGAAAGATCTATTCCTCTTATTCCCTCTGTTTAAGGAAAGAACGAGTCAGTGATGATTTCGAAATTTGATGGATTTCGACTAAAATGCAGTGGCATTTTTCAGACTTTTGTGAATAATCACAGAATAATGTGTATCTTAATGGGAACCTGTTGTCAATTGTCTGTCAATACAAAAAGGCATGTGGAAAACTGTGGTGAATGACCCGAATTGCAGTTTCTGTGTAGAAGAATGGATCTCCTTGCATATTTTTTTCGCACCATAGGCGGTGCTATCTTCAAAATTTTCTGTGTAGCGTGCAGAAATACGTCCTGACCGTTTGCACCCTTCTCCGCTTCCGTTGCGCATTGCGGATGAATTTCTTCATTCGTTAGGCATGCCATCCAAAAAAATACGGTAAAAAATATCCCCCTCCTATTTAGTGATACGTACTATCTATGGTGGCAATATCCATTCAGAAGGCGCGAATCACTTCGGATGGGGATAAATAATTCCCGGCAAGCCATTCATATGGTCAGTTAAAAGTGCTTTCTGCCGGCAGCAGAGAGATATTTAGTTTTTACGTGCAGAGAGTTCCCTACAGAGGAACCCGTAGAATTTTGCCAGTCCCTCCTCCGTAAGCAACGTCGCATCGTTATACGTTCCTTCCGGTAATTCAGAAGCCAAATCAAGTACTTCGACCGTACCTGTCACATTTGCATTCTGCTGCTGGATTAATAGCGCCGCACCCTCCCGGATGCTTGCATTCAGATCCTGCACATTCTCGTTTCCTCCGTCTTTAACGGCAGGGATGGTAAGAACATAGATAGCCGCTTGCGGATTATAGTTCTGGATGCTCTTTAATGCATCTCTATAGTGCTTTTTTGTAAGATTTCCATTGTCCTGATAGCCAACACAGAAGATTATTGTATCAAATTTGCCGGACATCCTCTGCAGTACTTCGGCAAAAGATAACCCGCTGTAAATAGAGTTGCAGCATACGCTGTAATTGTTTTCCGCTTCCGGTTCAAGAAGCCAATAATTTCCGATAAACCGGCGTGCGGTTGTACCAGGTGCCGCCATGTAGGACGCGCTACCTGTCAGTCCGTTCGGAATCATATATTCTTCCAGAAGTTGATACATAAACTCGTCGCCGATAAAGAGAGTTCGCTCATTGAATTCAAATTTTTTATCTGCTCCTGTGGAAATTCCTCCTGGCGTCAGATTATTACGGCTACGAAGTTCATCATGAAACACCTTTACAATCCAAGATGTCGCCTCGCCGCGCTTCAGAAACGCGTCTTGGACAAAAGCCTCTCCCTGCCGCAATTCGATAATCCCTTTGGCGTAAAGCTGTGCAACGGCTTCCAGATACGTCTCATCCAACGTAAGGTATCCTTTAATAAGAGCACCAGGATTTTCTACACTCACATCCACCTCCCCAAGGGAATTTGTAAGCATATTATACAAAATCCGAGCTGCCTCGCCCATAGTAATTCCGCTGTCAAGACTCTGCCTCAGGCCGGTTACTTCCGTTCCCTCAAATGCGTCAAACTTGTCAAGGTACTCCCAATATTTAAACGCCCAGTGCCGCGCCTCAAAGATCTCTTCTTCCGCTCCCGACGCAGTTGCAACTGCTTTTACGAATTCCCCCGCTGACATATTCCTGTCCGGAAGAAACTCGCCATTCTCATAGCCTGTTACAATGCCCTGTTCGTAGGCAGTCTGAATATACTCATAATAAGGATCCGTCTGCGTAACATCCGACAGCTGTTCCTGTTTCGATCCGCATCCGGCAATGCCCAGCAGAAGTATGCAAGTCAAAGCCAAAGAAACGACTTTCCTCATAATACTATTTCCCCCAAAGCTCGCTATCATCCGTCGCAAGCAGACAAGATTTCAAGGTATTCCTAATTTATTGCTCCAACGAAATATTATTCATAAAGAATAAGATTACCATTAACCGTTCCTAAAACGTTTTGAAAATTTACCGCGCAGCTGCTGTTAAAGCAACATGACGCCATGCTGCCTGCATTCGCTCTTTGTATTTTCATCCCAGACCGATGCTTGTACTTCTCCAATATGAGCCTTTCCCAAGAGATACATTGATAAACGTGACTGTCCAATTCCGCCGCCAATCGTTAAGGGTAGCTCTCCATTCAAAAGCATTTTGTGATACGGTAGGGATCTCCATGCATCCCTTCCCGCCTCTGTGAGCTGGCAGCTAAGGCTTTCAGGGTCGACCCGAATACCCATAGAGCTCAATTCCAATGCGCATCCCAGCGGCTCATGCCAAACGAGAATATCTCCGTTCAATTTCCAATCATCATAATCGGGAGCTCTTCCATCATGTCTCTGTCCTGATTTGAGCTTGCCGCCGATCCCCATGATGAATGTCGTCGGATGATCTTTTAAATATAATTTCTCTCTCTCTTTGGGCGCTTTATCCGGCCAGGCGTCCTCCAACGCCTGCGCCGACACAAACGAAACCTCTGGATCCATCGGTTTCAGGACGCTTAGCTGGGGATATATGGAGCACATAGTCGACTGCGTATCGCACATTGCTTTGACAATAGCCATTACGGTAGATTTCAGGTAATCAATGTTCCTGTTTTCCGAAAGAATTATTTTTTCCCAATCCCATTGATCTACATAAATGGAATGAAGGTTGTCTAAAACATCCTCATCTCTCCGAATTGCGTTCATATCGGTATAAATTCCCTTGCCCGGGTAGAAATTATAGCGTTTCAGCGCCAGCCTCTTCCACTTTGCAAGCGACTGTACCACCTGCGCTTTTCCTTCCGCCCGAAGCATATCGAATTCAACCGGTCTCTCCGTTCCATTCAAGTTATCGTTCAATCCGGAATCTTTTTCTACAAATAGCGGGGCGGAAACACGGTAGAGATTCAGCGATGCCGCAAGTTCATCGGCAAACAGACGCTTAAGAAGGCTGATTGCTTTTTGCGTATCGTATACGCCCAGAAGGCTTTTATAGTGTTCAGGGATTTTACACTCCATATTATTTCTCCTGATTTGTGTCTTCGCTACTGAGAAGGTTTAGAATCTGATCATAAATAGTTTCCGCATGCAGGCGAAAGGTTCGTTCCATTTTTTTGCACTGCTCCTCATTCGGCATTTCCAGTTGCAGGCTGATAATCTCATTTTCGCCATCTGACATAGTCAGTTTCATTTCGAACGCTTTTTTCGCGGCTTCCCATTGGTGACCGGCTGTGATTAAGGAGGCTCTGCGCATCCGGGCTGCGATTCTGTCTGCATTCGCCCCGGCGTCCCTGCGTGCTGTAGCTGGGAGGCTCGATTCAACGGATGCGGCGTTCTGCAGCCCTTTTTTCGTAATTCGATAATAGCCCTCTTGAGGTGATTCGATGTGGTCCGTGCTCACAAGGTCGTTAAGACATTTTACAAAAGAAAAATAGTTAATTCCGTTATCCACGTAAACAAGATCGAAGAGCATGGAAGCGTCGACCGCTTCCGGCAGTCTTTTAAGGACATATAATATAAGGATCTTGAGATCCAGTTCATCGTGTATGAATCCATAGTTATGCATTTTTGCTCGTCCTCGCGCGTACCATATCGTGGCCGGAAGCCAGGTTAATTATTGCCATTTCCTGGGCTATTCTAACAGATCGCATTTCACTCCGCAATTCCAGCCCGGAAGAAGGCCGGATTGCTATTTATAAAATACTATATCTTGTAACAAAATAAAAATCAAACTTTGTTTCATTTTCAAGCTGTTAAATTGGGAATTTCTCATGATCGAAAGAAAATATTTTTCGCTTCCTTCAATTTTCTGTATGCATTATCCGCTAAACGTGGTAGAATAATTTAAACGTAAACTGCATTTCTGATCCGGCAAATAAATACTTTTTCTGCCGTGATTTTTTTATAGTGCCTGAAAAAGGCATAAAAAAGCATTATCCGGAAACCACTAGATATAGATGCTTTTTTGTTCACCGGATTCTAATTTTGTCTTAATTTTTATTAAGTAAGGTATTCCATATTTTATATATGGATTGTATGAGTCTTTCTGCAGTACGAAGGCGGGACTTCCCTGCCTGCGACTGATTTTGAGGGTTGGGGAAAAGATACACATGCATAATGTATTACAAATCTTCAAAAGAGATGCGAAGAGCCTGACACACAATTTTTGGGCTTTGGTCGTAATTTTATTCATGCTCATTCTTCCGGCTATGTATGCGTGGGTGAACATCTATGCCAACTGGGATCCTTATGGGAATACCGGAAACATTAAGATCGCCGTTGTATCAGAAGACCAGGACTACATCACGGAAGACGGTACCATCGTAAACGTCGGCGACCAAGTGATAGAAAGCCTAAAGCAAAGCGACGCCATTGATTGGCAGTTCCTTGATAGCAAGGATGAAGCTTTGGATGGTGTTTATAAGGGAACTTATTATGCCGTCATCGATTTCGATGAGCATATGACGTACAACATGTATAATTTCCTTACTACTGGCATGGATCGGCCGGTCATTCGTTACTATGTCAACAACAAGACAAATGCTATTGCAGTAAAAATTACCGATACCGCCGCAGAAACCGTAAAGACGCAGGTCGAGGAAGCATATCTGAAAGTAATTATTGAAACGGGGTTTTCGGGTATTAAAGATGCCATAGATGCTTCTTCCGATGAAGATCCTATCGAAGCGGCGGAGGATCTTCTGACTCGGGTCAATAACAATCTCATCAGTTATAACAACGCACTGGAAGAATTCAAAAGTGCCGGAGATTCCCTGTCCAATACGCTGCAGAATTTAGATGCAACGGTAGATTATGCGATTTATGCTCTGGAACGGGGCAGCGCAAATCTTGACAATGCCAGCGACCGACTTGGCAGTGCCTATGAACAGATTCAGGCACTGCGACAGGCGGCTGCAAGCCTGCTCACGGATATACAGAAGTCTTTTCAAGATATGATCAATATCCTTCAGAGTGATTCTTCTTCGCCGACTCTTCAGGAGCGGATTCAGTCCGCTATAACCGCGCTTCAAACGCTTCGCGAGCAGATTCTTGCAGGACCGAACACACCGACGCGCGAAGCGGTTATACAGCAGATAGATAGCCTGATTCGCCAGCTTCAGTCATACCTACCTACCAACACTCTGACGGCGAGTTCTCTAAATTCCGCTGTCAGCACTTTCTCCAATTCTCTGGTTCCCGCAACCGCGGCGTATCTTAACGATGCAGAATCTTCTCTTACTGCAGAAAGTTCGGAATCTGTACAGCAAGACGGGACCGCTGCCGCTAGCGGCGAAGACGCGGCGGGAATAAACGCTGCTTCGGAGGAAACCGCTTCTGCTTCCTCAGCCGTTGCAGGTTCCTCCGCATCCGATGTTTCGACCATGTCGATGTTCTATCTGGACTCTGCCAATCAGGCGCTGACGGACGCAAATGCAAGTCTTGCGGAAGCTTCCAGCGCTGATTCCGAAGAATCCAAGGCAGAGGCCCTTGCAAAAGCACAGGAGAGAACCACTTATGCGGCAAACAGCATGAATGCTCTCTCCAACAGTCTTATTAATACCGCAAATGCCAGCGGTGCGACGGCAGAATCGGCTGCACTTCAGGATGTTGCTTCCCAAGTATCCGATGCCGCCACGGTCGTGAATCGCCAGGTGATTGACATTTCGCAGGCGCAAAATGCCGTGGCGTCCGCGCAAAGCGCTTTGAATTCAAATGGATACTCAGCAGTGCAAGGAATCATTGCAGATATGCAGTCTTTGATGGGTGACTACAGCAGCATGATGTCCGCATGGGCAAATGCGCTGGGGGATAGCCGGGCTGTAATTGCTTCCATCAATGATTTCGTGCAGGCTCTCAGCGAATCCTTCACGCAAATTCAGAATGTAATAATGAACGTTTCAAGTCAGATTACCGATTTGCTGGATACCTTAGACGGGCTGAAAAATAATGAGCAGCTCAACACGCTTCTTTCCTTTTTCGGTCTGGATCCGGATTCTCTGAGTTCCTTTCTGGCCAGTCCAGTAGATACGGTTACCGAAGCAGTTTATCCTGTAGACACTTACGGAGCCGGCATGGCCCCTTTCTATTCGACCCTTGGGATTTGGGTCGGTTCCGTCATTCTCTGTGCCGTTATCAGCTGCGTTGCGGATCCTACCGGTTTAAATAAGCCGAAGGACTGGCAGATGTATCTCGGCCGCTATCTTACATTCTTTGTTCTTGCGGAACTACAAGCAATCTTTATCCTGCTTGGGGATGTTTTCATACTTGGTGTGCAATGTCTACACCTGGGTTTATTCCTGATTGCCGGACTCGTGACAGGGTTTACATTTTCCCTGCTCGTATACTCGCTCACGAGTGCATTCGGGGATGTCGGCAAGGCGATTGTCGTTGTGATCATGATCGTTCAGATAGCCGGTTCCAGTGGGACTTTCCCCATTGACATCCTTCCCGTATTTTTCCAGAAGGTTTACTTATTCTTCCCGTTCCCCTATGCCATCAATGCATTCCGCGAATGCATTGCCGGCCTCTACCAAAACGACTTCATAAAATATCTTCTGGAATTGAATATCTTTGCGGCATTTGGGCTGTTTATCGGTCTTGTAGCCCGCAAGCCGTTCATCGGGCTTAATGAATACTTCGAAGAAAAAATCGATGAAAACCAGATGATGGCTAAATAAATGAATTGAAAGGGTGTTTTCGTGGACGCAATCAACTACGAAAAATTATATAGAAAAATGATGCTGGAGATGGAGATGCGGCATAAGCAGAATCTGCACCGCATCAAAGTCGGGCTGCGCAGCATTCTGATTGTCCCGACTATTTTCCTGCTCCTCCTCTTCTTCACCAGCAGCTCCAAAACGGTATTCCTTGTTTTATGGATAATTTCCATGTTCGCCATTGCCATTTATTTGATTGCCGTAGAATACAACGATTATAAGCTGCAGGCGAACTTGAATGCGTATACTATGCAGGAGACATCGGAAACGAAATCGCTTATGGAAGAGAATCTTGAGCAAAACATCAGTGCTCTGCATGATCTTCTCAATCGTGGCGATGATTCCATGTCGTTTCTGGATCTCGACAGTGTCTCCGAAGATGGTTCCGGAGGAGACGGTACGGACAGTCTGCTTACCCTTTCTCCGGAGGATGAAAATACAGAGACTATCATTTCCCGTGAAGAAGCAGAAAAGCAGGACTTTCAATCGGGGCAGGAAACACTCTCCCTTGAAACCCCCGAAACTTCTGCTGCGGACACTGTCGTTGAGCCGGAAGAACATTCCGACGTAGACCGTATGGACACGACTCTTACGATCTTACCGGAGGAAGAATCTTCTGATACTTCTCTTCCCGATGAGGATCCGGAATCGGCGGAATCCGGATTGAATCAGGGAGCGCTCTCCCTTGAAACACTTGTTGCCGATCCTGAGGACACTTCCGTCGAATCCAATGACTCGGTTTCCTCCGATGCTGGATCCGAAGCGGAGAGTTCCCCTCCCAATCGTAGTACAAATACTCTTTCGGACATTGAATTCCTCATGAATACAGAAAATGAGCAGGATACGCTCTTGAATTCCGAGGGTGAAAATGCACAGAAGAACGATGCTCCGATCGATGCCGACATCCTTGAGGTGGAACCGGAAAGCAATTCTCCTGAAGGAATTTCCGGCACGGATTCTTCAGAGACTTCAACCGACTTTGGTTTTCTCTCTCTGGACAGTTCCGTACAACAGGATACATTAATCAGCGGTACAGGAAACAGTATTTCCTATGACTATACAAATTCAATGGATACCCGTCTGTTCTGAGGTTTCATGAAATAAGGTAATTCTATGAGATTGATTCGAAAATCTATCTATAATATTAATGCCGTTATCCGTTCGGATATACGGAGGTTGGGGCGAAGCGTCGTCAGTTTTGTGATCGTGCTTGGCCTGATACTACTTCCGTGCCTTTATTCATGGTTCAATACCATTTCGAACTGGGACCCGTACAGCGCCACTTCCACAGGAAATTTGAAAGTCGCAGTCTACAATGAGGATGTGGGCATTACGCTTATGGGCGTGAACGTCAATGTCGGCTCCAGTGTTATAGACGGCCTGAAGGCAAACGATGCCATCGGCTGGCAGTTTGTCGGCTCTTCTGATGAAGCCCTGGAAGGCGTATACAGTGGGAATTATTATGCCGCTCTGATTATTCCGGAAGATTTTACGACGAAGCTGATGGGGTTCATCTCTGGAAAATATGATAAACCGCATATTATCTATTATGAAAATCAGAAGGTAAACATTGTTTCCCCGCGAATTACATCCAAGGCGGATACAACGGTAAGGAATACCGTCAACTCAACCTTTATTTCAACCCTGGCGCAGGCACTTACAAATATTGGCAATGTTGCAAACAGCACAGGCTTGACGCTGGATGGTACTTTGGACGATATGGATGCAAAACTTACGAATATGTCCAACGGTATAAATTCCGGAATCACTGTTTTAGACTCCCTGCTTACCGTCACGGATTCCGCGCAGAATATGCTTGGAACCTCTTCGCAAGCGCTTTATTCCCTAGATTATGCTCTCTCCGAATCTCAGAATGCACTGGAGCATACGCAAAGCACTCTTTCCGGCGCTACAGATAGCATCATGTACATTGACAGCATGCTGAAAAGTTCTGCCGCGGGACTTGTCGAAGGCATTAATACAATCAATTCGACTGTCGGGAACACTTTTTACGATTTAAATTCCATTGCCGAAGCATTGGGAATTGCCAACGCCGGTCAAGTTGTCGATACCCTGCACAATCTAGCTCCAGATCTTACCATCAGTAAGGAACAGTACGATGCCTTGAACACACTCTATCAGAATACCCGATCTACTCTGAACACAGATATTGGAAATTTAAACAATACCATTCAAGGCAGCACCATCGGTTCAGATTTGGTCAGCTCTCTCACCGATCTGCAGAACTCGATTGCCGATATTCAAGCTATCAATGAGCAAGGGGCAGCGACAAGTGCAAGTGCGCAGGATACGCTTGCTGCCTACAGCAAAGCAGTGGATACGCTCAGTGCAAGCATGGCAGAAACCCGGCAGAGCCTCAGCGATTTAAATGACATGGTTCTCGGAATTCAGGATTCCATTCGTGATTTTCGTAACAGCGATCTGTATCAGCAACTTAATAACGCGTTAAAACTTGACAGTGCGTCTCTTGTCGATTATCTTTCCTCTCCTGTCGACATGCAGACCATCAACCTGTTCGCTGCAAAAGACTACGGTTCGCCTGCTTCCCCGTTCTATACAATCCTCACCCTCTGGGTCGGTGGCCTGTTCAATATTGTTATCATCCGAACAAGAATAAAGCCTTCCCATGATCTTCCCAAGCTAACAGCATGGGAAAGTTTCTGGGGAAGATACTTTACGGTTTTCGCAATTGGTTTCTGTACTGCTATAATTACAGGGCTTGGAAACTTATATTATATAGGGGTTCAGTGTTATTACCCATTACTTTACCTGCTTGCACTCGTCGTTGCGGATTTCACGATAACGCTTATCAATTATGTACTTCTGTACGCTTTTGATGTAGCTGGTCTTGCGCTGTCCGTAATCATTATGTGTCTGCAGGTCGGCGGCTCTGGCGGTACCTATCCGATAGAGGTTCTTCCTGCATTCTTCAGTAAAATATATGATTTCATGCCATTCAAATATGGAATGTTCGCTTTAAAGGAAACCATATGCGGCATGTACGATCATACATATATTCACTGCCTTCTGATTCTGCTTCTGATGGCTGTAATCATGATTCCCATCGCATTCCTCGGGAAATGGGCTACGGCACCGCTTATCCGTTCCGTGAAAAAAGGAATGGAGCGGACTAAGATTATGGGAGCATAAGTCCTTTCAAGCCCTCCCCTTCTTTCTATTCGGAATCTAAAAAGTCTGGTTCTATAATAAATGTTGGGGTAGAGATCTGGAGAACACTCCAGATCTCTTCTTTCACGCCAAAAGAAAAAACAGTAGAGCATAAAGAACAAAACCTTTAGAATATAGGTGACTAATCCAAAACGAAAGGATGTTCAATATGCTCTATAAAGATAATACAACAATGCTGATGGGATTGGAAGAGGCCATTGTAGAACGGGTGGAGGAAACAAGTACAGAGCATCATATCTACCTGGAAATGCTCAGGAAAGAGCATCCATGCCCACGATGCGGGGAAAGAACAAACAAAATCCACGACTATCGTGAGCAGAAAATAAGAGATTTACCTGCTTTTGGGAAGA